>ERZ808286.1171-NODE-1171-length-13814-cov-5.747220_pt1 | contig 13814 bp, 14 predicted proteins | sample MGYA00521276_ERZ808286 | MGnify/ENA primary metagenome ERZ808286 (study PRJEB31516, sample SAMN03275607) | gut metagenome | biome: mammalia-associated habitat; material: feces | host: Papio cynocephalus | place: Kenya | collected 2012-08-01 ... | reverse complement strand
CAAAAACCGCCTTTCCTGTAACCGTCTTGTTTCCGAACGGCCCGACACGGATTCCGATTTTGTTCTTCGGAACTTTCTTGTAGGAACAGAAAAAAATCACCAGCAGAAAAACCGCCGCGATCCAAATGATGACACTGAGTGCGCTCATCTTTTACCCCCGATAGTTGGATTTGTGAGGTCAGTCTAAACTGTAATTCCTCATTTGTATACAATCGGACCGCCGGTAATCATTGTTTTTGCATGAATTTGCGGATTATCTGAAAAGATTTGTGCCGTGAAGGGAAATTTCTCCGCTGTGCAGGACGCGTGTCTCTCCGGAATCAAGTCTGACTTCCAGTCCCGCGTCATCCGTGATGCCGATGACGGTCGCCGGGTAGTTTTCCTTTGATGTGCCGACTACAGGCGAAATTTCTATGCGTTTTCCTTTTAGAACGGATTTTTCCCTGTATTCCCTTATTGCGTCCTGAAAACCGTTCTCCGCCGAATCATATATTCCGAACACCTCGCGGATTATTTCTGCGGCCAGCAGATTGCGTCTTGCATCTCCGTTTTCTCCCAGAATCGAGCCGGCCTTTTCTCCCAGTCCATCCGGAAAATTCTGACAGTCGGTTGTTATGTTCACGCCTATTCCGACAATCGCGGCTTCTATTCTGCCTGTCTCGAAATTCATCCGGCCTTCGGTCAGAATTCCGCAGATTTTTTTTCCGTCAAGGTAGATGTCGTTGACCCATTTGATTCCGCACTCTGCGCCGTAGATTTTCCTTATCGCGCGGCATACAGCTACGGCTGCGGTCGCGGTCAGAACCGCCGGATTTTGGATTGAGCCGCCGGGAACATAAATCAGCGAGATGTATAGTCCTGTCGCCGCCGGAGAATAGAATTTCCGTCCGAGCCGGCCTCGTCCGGCGGTCTGTTCACCTGCGATTACGGCAGTCTTGTGGACGGAACTGATTTCCTTCGCCGCTGAGATGATTCTGTCGGCTTCGGAATTCGTTGAGTCGGTTATGTCAAGAAGCCTGATTTTTATGCCGGAATCGGCGGGAAGCCTTGAGCGGATTATCTCCGCGTCAAGAAAACTTCCGCTTTCGGTGAGCCTGTATCCGAGCTTCGGTACGGCTTCGATTTTTACGCCTTCATCTCTGAGGGCGGTCACCGCTTTCCATACGGCGGCGCGCGAGAGTCCCGCTTTTTCCGCAAATTCCTGCCCGGAGACAAAGCCTCCTGTCTCGGCGGCCCTGTAAAGCTCCTCAAGAACAGTCTGTTTTGTGTTCACGATTCTGTTTTGTCGAAGCGTCCGCCGATTGACGTGAAATTCTGGACTTCCGAGCAGAACACGATTCCGCTGCCCGGTTTTTCGAGGCAAGGAAGCGTCCTGATTGCATCGATGATTCCGTCGGCTTTGTCTTTTTCTACAAGGACAACAAGCATATCCTTTTCGGGAACAATTTCTACTCCGAAGAATTTCTCGTCTCCGGCCTTTGCCGTTCCGCGTGCGGAAATTATTGTTCCTCCGTGCGCGCCGGCTTTTCTTGCGGCCGCCATTGCATCCTCGGCGTAGCCTTTGTTCACGATGGCTGTAATCATTCTGTATGTGCTGTCCATGTCTTTTTCTCCTTGATTGTCAGAGGCTGAAATCTGTCCCTGTCTGATAAAACTGTCCACATCGATTGAAAATAGAATTCCGAAATGTTCGCCTTTGTGCATTGCGGCGGATCTGATGGCCACCCAGACATCGTCTGCCGTTGAGTCGTCAACAACAATAAAAACAATGTCCTTTGCCTTTTCGCCAAGTCCCAGAAACTGGATTATGCCGTTGGATGCGGTTCCCCGTCCCATCACCACGGTTCCGCCGCGTGCTCCTGCAGATGAGGCTGCTCCGGCGACTAGCTCACCGGAGTTGTGCGGAACAATGCTGATAAAAAGTCTGTATTTCATTTTCCGGCTCCTTCTTCTTTGTTCGGCCTGGACTCAAGTCCTGCCTGCTTCTGCTGTTTTTTCCTGAATATGATTCCCATAACCTGAATTGTAATCAGCGGCATCATCGCCACAAGCGCGATTACTCCGAACGGGTCGGAATTTCCTGTTCCTCCGGATGTCGCGCCGAGCGTGAACGAGAGCACGAATGTTGATGTCAAAGGTCCTGTCGCGACTCCGCCTGAGTCGAACGCGATTCCCGTAAAAATATGCGGCGTGAATATCATAAGGGCCAGAGCAAGAATGTATCCGGGAATGAGGATTATTTTCAGGTTGAATCCGGAGACCGCGCGCCAAAGCGCAAGTCCGATTGCCACCGAAGCTCCAGCCGCAAGAAATATTAGAAGCGTTCTGCGTGGAATTGTTCCTCCGGAGACCGATTCGACCTGTTCCGAAAGAACCCAGACCGCCGGTTCCGCGCAGACAATTATAGCTCCGATTATAAGGCCGGTGATTATCAGAAGGGCGAACCATCCGCCGCCATGCTGGAAGGCTCTTGTTCCGAGTTCTATTCCGAGCGCCTGTCCCGCCTGCATGAATCCGCCGTTCACTCCGGTGAGGAAAACGGAAAGTCCGATAAAGCTGTACGCAAAACCTATCAACATTCTCGACACCTGGCGGCGTGACATTTTCAGCAGGAAAATCTGGAAAACCGCAAAAAGGAATAGAATCGGAAGTATAGAAAGCGATGCCTCCTTTGCCGTGGCCGGAAATTTCAGCGCGAAAGGTTCCATCACCTGGGCGAGGAATCCGCCTTTTATTGTGTTTTCCGCGGCAAGAGCGGTTTCGGCTGCCGCAGAAACGTCCGTCATCGCGCCGGAATGTTTAAGAATCAGTGAGTACACGATTACCGCCAGCACCGGGCCTACAGATGTGACTCCCGTGAGCCCGAAGCTGTCCTTGTCTCCTGAACGGACCGACGAGACGCCGAGACCGAGCGCAAGGATGAACGGAACCGTCATCGGTCCTGTCGTGGCGCCGCCCGAATCAAACGCGATTCCGATGAATTCATTCGGGGCGAACATCGCCACTGTGAACACCAATATATACGAGATGAGAAGCGCGATTTTAAGAGAGAAATGTGTCACCGTGCGGAGAAGGCCGGTCATCAGGAAAAGACCGACTCCGGCTCCGATTATGAACACAAATGCCATTTTGTGCAGATACGGAAAAACGCCTTTAACCTGATCGCCGAAAACCTGGATGTCCGGTTCTGCGACCGTCACAAGAAATCCAATCAGGAATGCTGCCGCCATAAGAAGGGGAAGGCTTCTTTTTTTTGTGAGCGCGGCTCCGCACCGTTCCCCCATCGGCTGGATTCCCAGGTCAACGCCAAGCAGAAATATTGTCAGTCCGACAATCAGCAGAATTCCGCCCACGACAAAGCGGACAAGAAGCAGCCCGTCAAGATGAACCGCAATTCCCAGAGCAAGAACTATCACCATTATGGGAATTACGGAGACCGCTGTTTCCTTGAATTTGTTCAGGATGTTCAATTGCAAACTCCATAGAATAAATTATAACTTTTAAGATGATTTTCAGGACTATTTATAACATTTCCATCCGGTTGTTTCTATGCCTTTTACCCAGGCGTCGGCATATTTTTTTGCTCCTTCAAGATCATGGTCGCGGTAGTTTCCACATTCCTTTTCGGTGGCGGCAGGAACCGGTTTGTCCCAGACGGCGACTTTTCTCAGCACGTTCAGAAGGTGATTCGCCGCATATTCCTCGTCGTGATCTCCAAAAACCGTAAAATAAAATCCTGTGCGGCAGCCCATCGGTGAAAGGTCAATCACGCCGTCCATCTCGTCGCGGATATATTCCGCAATCAGGTGCTCAAGCGTATGGATTGCGCCGGTCGTCATGAATTCCTTGTTCGGCTGGGTAAAACGTATGTCGTATTTTGTCACGACATCTCCTTTGGGACCTGTCTTTTTTGATGCGATTCTGACAAACGGAGCCGTCACCTTTGTGTGGTCAAGGTTGAAGCTGTCTACATTGTAGTTTCCTGATGTGTGTTCGGACATAATTTGCCGTGCCTCCTTTAGCTGGTTATATATGATGAATTTCTGCTGAATTCAAAAGCTGCTGAGCATCTCCAGAACGATTTTCGCGCTTTCGTGAGCCGCCGTGTCCTCGTTGAATGAATATGTCGCCTCTACGCTTTCGTCCGCCATGTCGGAGATGCAGCGCAGAATCACATACGGAATTCCGTTCAGGAAGCACGCATGGGCAATCGCCGCGCCTTCCATCTCCACGCAGAGCGGAGCGCAGATTTCCTTTATGTGCTCCTTTTTGTCCCTGTCGGCGATGAACTGGTCTCCGGTCGCGACTCTTCCCGCAAGAATTTTCCGGCCTGGCACGGTGTTTACCTTTGCGAACGCAAGCTCGGCCGTTTTTACAAGTTCTGCGTCCGCCTTGAATTCGCTGACCTTCATTCCGGGAATCTGCGTGGGCTTGTAGCCGAACAGAACCGCGTCCATGTCGTGATATACCGCATCCGTCGATACAACCATGTCAAAAATCCGCAGGTCTCCGCCCAAAGCTCCGGCTATTCCGGTGTTTATAATGTGGGTCACACCGAACTGGAGAATCAGCCGTTGGGCGCATAGAGCCGCATTCACCTTGCCGATTCCGCTTTTTACGATGACGGCATCGGTTCCGTTTATTTTTCCGCTATGGAACACCAGTCCGTCCGCGCCGGTTTCGGCCACTTTTCCGGAATTCTTCATCTCGTTTATCAGAATCGAGACTTCCTCTTCCATCGCTCCGATTATTCCGATTTTTTTCATGATAAAATCCTATCTTCTGAGTTTTTCTTCCAGGTCGTCCTTCTTTGTGTAGTGGAGAAGAACCTCGTCAAGCAGCTTGTCCTCAAGTTTGTATTTTTTTATGACCCAGGTGACCGTTTTTTTATATACAAGGAATCCCAGAATCAGTCCTGATATGAAAATCAGAATCATCAGAACCTGAAAAAGAACCTGTCCGGTCGGTCCGGTCGCCTTGAACACCCTGAATATAAAGAATGCGGCGATAAAAAACATCACGAACATGATTGCAAGCGATTCGAGTATCTCAAAAACGCTTGCGCAAAGCATGAAGATACTTGAGTAGCGTTTTTTGTTTCTGTAGGCGATAGATTCCGCCTTTCTGCGGGCTTTCTCCTCTTCGTCAAGGTCTGGTGTGTCCATTTTGTCATTTCTCCTGTTCTATGAATTTGTTTCCGGTGATTTGTTTTTTACTGATGTTATTATGAACGAGATTACAAGCAGAATTCCGCAGACAACAACCGCGGAGTCCGCCACGTTGAATGTGGGCCAGCGCGCAAGTCCGAAAATTCCGTAGAATTTTACGTCTATGAAGTCCACAACGCCTTCCGCACGGAAAAAACGGTCAATCAGATTTCCGATTCCGCCTCCGATAAGTCCGGCGATTGCCCAGCGCTGAAGTTTTGAGAATTCATTATTCCTGAAATAAACACCGACAACCATCGCGATCACGATTACCGGCATGAACGCGAACAAGAACCGTCTTGCCGTCTCGGAAAAATTCGCGCCGACGCTGAATGCGACTCCGGGATTGTAGACGTGTATTATCCTGAGAAAGTCTCCGAAAAACTGCGCGCCGATTGTATAAGGAGGAATCATCCTTACCACAAGGATTTTTGAAATCTGATCTGCCAGAATTACCGCGATGGTCAGGGTGAACGGAAGGATTTTATCCTTTGAAATTTTTTCCATAGGATTAAATATACTGACTTTCGGAAAAAAAGTTAGTATGTTTGGAGCAAAATAAGCAAAAAATATCGGCGCTCCGCGTTGACATTGGTCCGCCGATTTTAGATAGTTCTATCATGCAAAAAAAAGAAGGAATTTTCAGGACAGTCATGGTTGCCGTCTGCTTTGCGCTGGTCTTCAGCACGGTTTTTGTCGAACGCCGGCGCAGACAGATAAAGGAGGCCGCCTCTCTTGAGCTGCGTGATGTTGACATGAACGGAATTCAGGACGGAATCTACGAAGGAAGCGCAAGAACAAGCTATATGCGCGTGACGCTGGATGTCTCGGTCAGCAGCCATCGGATTTCTTCTATTAATATAGTAAAAAACGAAGGCTCGCGCGGTCAGAATCCGCAGCCGCTTCTTGACATGATGGTTCAGTCGAACAGGACGGTGTTTGTTCCGCCGGAAGGAGCTGAGCTTGAGGCGGTTGTCTTTATGAATGCGGTTGGAAACGCGCTTTGCGGAGCGGAGGCGGAAGAAAAATGACGGAACGGAAAATTCAGCTGGAAAATCCGGAGCGTCACGGAATGTCGCTGACGCGCAAGGCGGAGAATGTCCGTGACGTTATCCGCTACCTCAGAAAATTCAGAAATGCGGTCGTCGTGATTTATCTGGATGACCGGACAATCGATTCTCCTCTGTTCTCAAGCCATATCCGCGACATTGCGCTGCTTCACGAGGCGGGGCTGCGCGTTCTGATTATTCCCGGCGCGCGAAAGCGTATTGACGAGGTTCTTTTTTCCGCCGGAATAAGTAGCGTCTACCGTGACAATATCCGCGTCACCGAGGAGTCCGCAATGCCGCTTATAAAAATGGCGGCATTTGACGTGTCGAATGTGGTGATGACAAGCCTCGCCGCGAACGGAATCACCGCGGTAATCGGCAACTGGGTCCGCTCCCGCTCAAAGGGAATCATAGACGGATTCGATTTTGGAACCGCCGGAGAGATAGACAGAATTCACTCGGATTCTATAAGAACCGTGCTTGACAGCGGATTTATTCCGATATTTCCGTGCATCGGGTGGAATTCTGTCGGGCGGCCGTACAATATTTCTTCCGTTCTGCTGGCGTATCAGGTCGCAGTAAGCCTCAAGGCGGACAAGCTTTTTTATATGTTGGACATTTCCTCCATAAATTCCGCGGATTATTCTGTTCCCGAAAATTTCGCGCAGACGGAAAGCGGCGATATTCCGGCGATGAATCTTGAGGAGACGGACGAATTCCTCAGGCTGAACGCGAATGCTCCGGATGAAATTCTTTCTGTTGTCAGGACGGCGCGCAGCGCGTGTGCGGACGGAGTTACGCGTGCGCATATTGTCACAGGCCGGCTTGACGGTGTGCTTCCGTGCGAGATTTTCTCCGATCTCGGCTCCGGAACGATGATTTATACGAGCGACTACGGCGGAATCCGGCAGATGCGGCGCACGGACATTCCTTCTGTTCTTGCGATTCAGCGTCCTTTTGTCGAAAGCGGAAAGCTTCTTCCGCGCACGGAGATGCAGATTTCAGATTCCATCGGTGACTACATTGTCTACGAGCTTGACGGAGGAATTCATGCCTGCGCCGCGCTCCACCTTTATTCGGACGGACAGGCGGAGATTGCGGCTGTCGCCGTGGAAAATTCCTTTGTCCATCTGGGAATCGGGCGCAAGCTCACCGAATATCTGATTGATAAGGCGGACCGGATGAACGCTTCGGGAATCTTCATAATGACGACGCAGGCTGCCGACTGGTTCGAGAAGTTGGGATTCAGGGCGGACGGAATCGAATCGCTTCCGGAGGAACGCCGCGCGCTGTGGAATCCCGGCCGGAATTCACGGGTCTACCGTCTCCGCTGAATTTACAGAGAATTTACAATTGTAAAGATGATTTTTGCCCGGAATACTGATAGATTTTAAACAATGATTTATCTTCTGGAAGATGATGACAGTATCCGAAAACTCATAATCTATACTCTGCAGAATCAGAAACTTGATGCCGAAGGTTTTCCGCGGCCGTCACTGTTCTGGGATGCCTTGAACGCGAATCTGCCGGATCTTGTTCTTCTTGACATAATGCTTCCCGAAGAGGACGGAATCGAAGTCCTAAAAAAGCTGCGCGCCTCGCCGCGGACGCAGAAAATTCCTGTGATTATGGTGACCGCGCGGAATTCGGAGTACGACACGGTGATTGCCCTTGATTACGGTGCCGATGATTACATCGCAAAGCCGTTCGGAATGATGGAGCTTACCGCCAGAATCAAGGCGGTTATGCGGCGCTTTGCCATGAACCGGGAAATTCCTGAGGAAAAAAATCTTACCTTCGGACGGATTGTCCTGAACCGGCGCAACCATACGGTTACGGTAGGCGGCAAACCCGTTTTCCTCGCGCTCAAGGAATTTGACCTGCTCGCCGTGCTTCTTGAAAAACAGGGCAGCGTGATAACCCGCGAGATGCTGATGAATTCCGTCTGGGACTACGACAGCAACACCGAAAGCCGCACAATCGATGTGCATATCAGAAACCTGCGTCAGAAACTCGGTGATGACGGAGCCTGCATTGAGACTGTCCGCGGAGTCGGATTCACAATCCGTGCGGACGGAGCGCGCGAATGAAAAGCATGACATTCAGAATTTTCAGGAACACGTTCATAATCGGAACGCTTGTGTATTTCCTGTGCGCCCTGTTTCTTGTGGACAATCTTACTTCCTATTACGAGGAGCGGATGTTCGCGGAGCTTGAGAGCGAGGCGGATCTTGTCAGGCAGGGAATAAAAACCGCGGGAGACGCGTTTCTTGACGGCCTTGTCTCAAGCACGCGTATTACGGTGATAAATCCGGAAGGAAATGTAAAATTCGATTCGGAGGCGGACGCTTCCACCGCCGAGAACCATTCCGACAGGCAGGAGATTGTTCTTGCAAAGAAGAACGGTTCGGGGCGTTCGGTCCGTTATTCCACCACGATGTTCGAGAAGACGCTTTATTTTGCGCTGATGATGGATAACGGCGACATTCTGCGTGTCTCCGGAAAATATCACACTTTTCAGGCGCTTCTGATCGGGCTTATCCAGCCGATTCTGTTCATGTTCGTGATTGCGCTGATTGTCACCGGAGCCGCCGCTTCGATTCTCTCAAAACAGATAACAAAACCGATAAACGAGATCGACCTTGACAATCCCCGCGCCTCCGAAAATTACGCCGAGCTGCAGCCGCTGCTTGACAGAATCGAGGAGGAGAATTTTGAGCGGAAGGAACGCGAGTCGCTGCGCCAGGAATTTTCCGCGAATGTCTCGCATGAACTGAAGACACCGCTCACATCAATCTCCGGGTTTGCGGAGCTTATGAAGGACGGACATGTTGATTCTGACACGATGCGCGACTTTGCCGGAGACATCTACAAGGAGACGCAGCGCCTGATTGTGCTTGTGAACGACATAATCAAGCTTTCAAAACTTGACGAGAAATCCGTTCCGTTCCAGTTCGAGAAAATAAATCTCCGGGAATATGCGGAGCGCGCCTGCGCCACGGTAAAATCCGCGGCGGAAAAAAAGAACGTGTCGCTTGCGGTTTCGGGCGGAAATCTGTTCATAAAAGGTGTTCCGCAGCTGATTGACGAGATGATTTTCAATCTGCTTGACAACGCGGTCAAATACAACAGGAACGGAGGTTCGGTCACCGTGACGCTGAGAGAAATCCGTTCGGCGGGGCAGAAGAATGCGGTTCTTACTGTGAGCGACACCGGAATCGGAATTCCGGAAGCCGAGCAGAACCGCGTGTTTGAACGTTTCTACAGGGTGGACAAAAGCCATTCCAGGGAAATCGGCGGAACAGGACTTGGACTTTCGATTGTAAAGCACGCCGCCGAATATCACGACGCCAAAATAACGTTAAAAAGTACGGTGAACGAGGGAACTTCGGTTTCTGTGACGTTTCCGGAAAACAGCTGAAATAACAGGCCTTGGAGGTTTTTATGACATTCTCGCTTTCGGACGCAATGATGGTTGTCCTGAAATTCGGCGGAAGTCTTGCCGTGCTGCTTTTTGCGATGAATATGCTGAGCAGCGGAATTCAGAAGGGAACGGGCGACAAGCTCCAGCCTCTGCTACGTCTTATTTCCGGAAACCGTTTTACGGCCACGCTTACGGGACTTTTCGTCACTTCGATAATTCAGTCCTCCAGCGCGACCACGGTGATGGTTGTCTCATTCGTGAACGCCGGAGTTCTTACGCTCAGGCAGTCAATCGGAATCATTTTCGGCGCGAACATCGGAACAACGGTGACCGCATGGATTGTGTCGCTGCTGGGATTCTCGTTCAGCATAACGGCGTTTGCCATTCCGCTTTTCGGCATAGGTTTCTACATCTACTGCATGAAAAAATGGAAATACCACGACAGCGGCGAGGTTCTGATGGGATTCGGGCTTCTTTTCCTGGGACTTGGTCTTCTCACCGATATTCTGAAACTTGATCCGTCGTCCGTAACTTTCATCTCGTCGGTGGCGGATTGGGGCGCCGGAGGAATTCTTGCCGGAGTTCTGCTCGGAACGCTTCTGACCGCGCTGATTCATTCCTCAAGCGCATTTACGGCGATAATTCTTGCGCTCAGCTACAACGGCGCGCTTCCGTGGGAATTTGCCGCGGCGCTTGTTCTCGGCAGCAACATCGGAACTACAATCGACGCGCTGCTTGCGTCTCTCGGCGGAAATGTGAACGCCAGACGCGCCGCGCTTGTCCATATAATGTTCAACGTTACGGGAACTCTGATTGCGCTGATTTTCTTCAGACCGCTTCTTGCGCTTGTTGATTTTATCGTGCCGGGAACGCCGGAATCAAACATCACGAATCATATCGCCATGCTCCACACGATGTTCAATGTCTGCTGTACCGTTCTGTTCCTTCCGTTTGTGGATCAGATTGCGTCAGTCGCTTGCAGAATAATAAAAGACTCCCCGGACGAGAAGAAGAGCCTCGGAAAATACGAGCCGCCATTCATTTCCGCCTATTCTACCGGCTCCGCGGCTGTAAGCATTGTGAACGTTGACAAGGAAATTCAGACGATGACGGAATTCTGCTCCAAAATGCTCGGCTGCTGTATCTTGTCGCTGCGCGACGAGAGCCGGACAAAGGCGCGCGGGAAATTTGGCGAGGTCAAGGAGATGGAGGATTATCTTGATTCGATGAACGAGATACTTTCGTCGTTTCTGGTGAAGGTTTCCCATCTGGACAGCGCGGGGCGCAGCGAGCGCAGAAAAATTGACAGCCAGCTTCAGACCATTTCCAGCCTTGAGACTTTCAGCGACGAGTGTACCGCAATCATGCACCTTCTTGAGAAATCCGACAAAAAGGAGCTGAAATTCACGCAGAAGTCCGTCGCGAAGCTCGGCGATTATGCCAGCGCGGTGGAAAAATTCATGGAATTCATAACAGCGAACATGACTTCCGGGTTTTCGGGCCAACAAAAGGATGAGGCGCGGGCAATGGAGAATTCCATAAACAAGACGCGCCGCAAGCTCGGAAAGATGGTGACCCACCGCATTGAGGACGGCGCGGACGTGAATTCGGAGCTTGTCTATCTGGAGCTTGTCCGCCGTTTTGAGAAAGCCGCGGACTGCATCTACGATGTCGTCAAGGCAAGGTTCTAGGAGCTTTGCGGAGACTGGGCGTCCGGATTAGCGCCTGACCTGCTCAAGGCCGCGTTTGAACTGCGGAATTCTTGCGCATACGGTTGAGTTCCATCCGGTACGGTCGCCGCGTTTTAGAAAGTGATACCCGACACCGGCAATCATTGCTCCGTTGTCGCCGCACAGTTTGAGCGGCGGAAAAACGCACTTTATGTCCGGGCGTTCCGCAAGCATTGCCCGGAGCCGCGAATTTGCCGCGACTCCTCCGCCGGCCACAACGGTTTTAAGTCCGGTGTCGTCGACAGCCCGGAAAAGCCTTGAGAGCAGCGTCCTGCACGCCGTCTCCTGAAACGCCGCGCACATATTTTCTGTCGTGTGCTCAAATCCCTTGTTCCAGAACATATCGCGCTGATGGATTACCGCTGTTTTCAGTCCGCTGAACGACACGTCGTAGCGGTGCTCTTCCGGATCCAGCTTCGGCACCGGAAATGATGCCGCCGCCGGATTTCCTTTTTTTGCTAGGTTGTCGATTATGACTCCGCCCGGATAACCCAGTCCGTAGAATTTCGCGACCTTGTCAAATGCCTCTCCGACGGAATCATCTACCGTCGTTCCCAGAATCTCAAGGTCATCGAATCCGTTCACCCGGCAGATGATGCTGTGTCCGCCTGAGACAAGCAGCCCGATGTACGGATATTCAATCTCGTTCTGGAGATGCGCCGCATAAAGGTGGCCTAGCATGTGGTTCACCGCGACAAACGGTTTTCCTGTTGCCCAGGCGAGCGTCTTTCCGAAGGTGAATCCCACAAGCAGCGAGCCCATCAGTCCGGGGCGGTTGGTCGCGGCGACAGCATCAATCTGGTCAAGCGAAAGATCGGCTTCCTTGAGCGCCTGTCTCACCACCGGGAGAATCCATTCCGTGTGCTTGCGGCTTGCGATTTCGGGGACAACGCCCTTGTATATTTTATGAAATGGAATCTGCGTCGCCACGACATTGCTTAAAATGGTTTTTCCGTCCTCAACGACTGCCGCGGCCGTCTCGTCGCAGCTTGATTCAATTCCTAAGACCTTCATTTTTCCTCCCATAAGAAATGGAACCATGTTTTATGGATAAATTCTTGCGTCCGACTCGGAAACCGTGCTGAACCTGTAGCCCTTTGCCTTCAGTTCGGGGTAAATTTCCATGAGAATTCCAGGCAGGATGTCGGCGGACCAGATGTGTCCTATCATTATAGCAGTTCCGTTTTTATTGGCAATATCAATTCCCTTCTTTATCTCGGCAAGAATCGGCGCGCGTTTTTTCTCGTTGTCAAGGAACACGTTCCGCGCGAAATACGAATATCCCAGCGCCTCCGACACTTCCGGAACTTTCGTGTCCGCGTTTGTCCTTGAATCCAGAAAATAAATTCCCTCGGCGGAGGCGATTCTAAGAACAACGCTCATTTTCTGGGCATCCGCGGTAATCAGCGAGCCTTCGTGGTTGTTCATGCCCGCCACCGGTCCGATTTCCTGAATGTTCCGGATCAGCGTTCCTTCTATCTGCGCGGTTGTCATCTGCGGCGTGATTGCGCCCGGTCCCGGATTCACATTCGCGTTGACCGCCTGCATGGGCTGGTGAAGAATCACCTCGTTTCCGGAAGCCCTGACTTTTGCCGCAGTCTCGGACGAATGGGCAAGCTGCGGAAGAACCGCCACCGTGAACGGAAAGGGAAGCTTCAGGAATTCCGCGAGGTGGGCAAGATTCTGACCGCCGTCATCAAACACGAAAATCAGCTGTGCGCCGTTCCTTGCCTGCGGAAAACCGAATTCCTCTTTTTTTGCGGTTTTCGCAGGAGCCTGTTGCGCTGGCTTTGCCCGTGCCGCCGTATTGTCCGGTTTTGGCGTCGAATTCACGTTTTTTTGAGGATTCTGCGCCGGAGCCGCCGGTTTCTGTTTCTCGGCTGTGTCCTGGCGGGCAGGAGGAGTCCGCTTTTCCGGCTGAGGCTGCTGCGGCTTGGTGTCAGCGGCGGCCTTTTTTTCCGGTTCCTTCGGCTTCTGTTTCTGCGCCGGCTCCGTTTTTTTCTGAGGCTGCGGCGCCGGATTTTCCTGTTTCTTTGATTCCTTTGCGGAATTCAGTCCGGTCTCCGGCTGCTTCTGCTCGAACCGTCCGGAAATCGGAGCTTCCTGACGGTGTTCCGTTTTGGGTTTTGACAGCACGGACGTGCATATCAGGAGCAGCAGGCAGACTGCCACAACCGCTCCGCAGAACACGATTATCTTGAATGAGGACGGATGGAATTTTGGCTTTTTTCTGCCGGATTTACGTTTTTTTCTGGTGGTCTTGTTTTTCTGCATGATTTTTTGTGTACTGTAAGATACTCCAGAAACGCGCGGAATTCAACAGGATGGATTTGCCTGCGGCCGGATGAATTTTCCTCCGGACAAGCGGACAATAGGTAAAATCCCCTATCGCGCGGAGAGAAAA
>ERZ808286.1168-NODE-1168-length-13842-cov-7.927468_pt1 | contig 13842 bp, 6 predicted proteins | sample MGYA00521276_ERZ808286 | MGnify/ENA primary metagenome ERZ808286 (study PRJEB31516, sample SAMN03275607) | gut metagenome | biome: mammalia-associated habitat; material: feces | host: Papio cynocephalus | place: Kenya | collected 2012-08-01 ... | reverse complement strand
GCCAATGCCGCCAAGGCAGATGTCATCAAAATCTTTTTCATGTATTGTTCGTTTTTATTTTTTATATGCAATGTATTCATCCCACAACTTCAGGGAGTGGAGATAGCCAGTGAATGGCCAAGCCTCCTCGGCGTTCTTGCCCAACAGCATAAACTGCGATGGCTTCACCAAGAGCTGGATGTCCTTTTGGCTGACGAGCTGGTCGTTGATATAGATGCTTTCGATTCTGCCGTCGAAGCAGACATATACATGCTGCCACTTGCCTGCGAGACTCTTCATATCCTTGTAGCCCGCATCCTCGTACCAACCATAGTGGTTCATCACACCGCAACGTGGCTCTGTGCCGTTTACTAGCATCAACTTCTCCAATTCATCGTGTGAAGAGGTGAAGTCGGCTACACACTCGTTTTCTGCAATCTCTGGATTCAAGATCCAAGCCTCGATGGTATAAGGAGCGTTGTCACGGATGGTGGCTGGCAACATGAAGTTGCTGCGGTAAGCCTCCTTGCCCGTGAAGGCGAATGCCTTCTTGCCATCGATAGTCTTGATGATAGCGGCGGTGTCGCTCTGGGTCTCGAACTCGCCCTTCAACTGTACGTCGAGCGGGCTTCCATTCTTGATGTAAGGCACGGTATCGCCCTCGTTGTAGTAGTCGGCGTTGAGGTCAACCACCAGTCCTCGGCTATTCTTGTCGGCTACAGCCTCACGCACGATGTCGCTCTTGGCATCGAAAGCTTTCTCGGCAGCCTCCTGTTCCCAGTTGTAATAACGGAGATTGGTGAGGGTAAATTGTTTTTCTCCAGCAAGAATCTCCAATTTTCCTTCCGAGAGGTTGAGGCGTGGGTCGCTTTCGTCTATCTGATGCCAAGTGTCGTTTTCATATACTTGGGCAGTGAGAGTATGTTTGCGAGCCTTGCCTAGCTGTGGATGATTCATCACGAGGATGGCTCCCGGTTGCAGGGTGATGGCATCTTTTGCACTCTTGGCATGAGCCTCTGTGCCGGCGATGCCTTCAAATTGTCCCTTGCCAGAAACATGTTCTCTGAGGACTGTGCCTTGGATGAGGCTGAACTTGCCTCCGAGCATTCCCTCGTTGTTATGCCAGGCGGTGCCATCGAAGTCGGCGGCGGTCAGGCCGAGCCACTGTTGTGGGGCTGAATTCTCGGCAGTTCCATATACCTTGATGTTCCAGATGGCTCCGCCGAAACCGTTTTTCTGTCCTCCAGTATAGGTGAGACGGATGTACTGAGCCTTGGCGTTTCCGAAATCTACCATCGGTGAACCTGCCAAGCGGTTCTGTCGCTTGTCTGAGAATGTTTGCCAGTGCTTGCCGTCGTTGCTGGTTTCGATGATATACTGATAGAACTGGGTGCCATACTCAAACTGTGTCCAGATGCTCTTGATGCTCTGTTTCTTGCCGAGGTCTATCTGAATCCAGGCAGGTCCTGTGGTGCGAGGTCGCCAAAGGGTTCCGTTGTTGTCATCCACCGCATATTCTGGTCGGAAATCCTTATCATAATATGAGGAGGCAGTGACCTTGGCTCCGAAGGCTAGGTTCTTTGCCACCTTCATTTCGGGTTTCAGGTCGAGACCCTCGTGGGTAGGGATTACCTCCTTGATGGTGCCGTCGGCGTTGAACTCCAGTTTGTCGATGGCCACCTGTCGGTGGAAGCCACGGTTGGAGTGTGGGTTGTCGTGGCGGTGATAAACGATGTAGTAGTTGTCGCCTTCCTGCAGCACACTGTTGTGACCAGGACCATGTACTGTGCCGTCGGCATTGGTCTTGAGGATGGTGCCGTGATAGGTATAAGGACCTAGCGGGTGCTGGGCGGTGGCGTAATCCACACGATAACTGGCATCCTCGCAATGTTCGCAAGAATACAAGAAATAGTAGATGCCATTACGTTTGAATACGAATGGAGCCTCGAAGAAATGGGTAACCTCGGTGTTTGGGATGAGCTTGGTCTCGGAGAATGACTTCATGTCGGGATTGAGCTTGCCCGCTCCACAACCGAAGCCCTTGTAGATGCCCCAAGTACCCCAGTACATATATACCGAACCGTCGTCGTCACGGAATGTCTGACCGTCGAGGGTGATGGCGTTCTTCACAAATCTATCAGGTACCAATACCGCCTCGCTTTCGCCGAGCACGTTTTTCCAAGGTCCTCTAGGGGTGTCGCCCACGCCAAGATGGAGCTTGCAAGGCTGGCAATACAAGTAGTAATATTTGCCGTCGGCTTCGTTCTTCATTACGTCAGGAGCCCATATCCAGTGGCTGTCGGGCCAGTTCATCGGCATGAGCGTCCAGTTTTTGAAATCCTTGCTGCACCAAAGCTGGGCAGGACCGAAGCCAGCGCCGCTACCATCGGTAGTGGCATATATATAATAGGTGTCGCCAAACTTTTTAATCGTTGGGTCGGCGAAATAGCCTGGTAGGATAGGGTTGCCAGCACCCGGGGTGTTGTAAGCAGCCTGCTGGGCAGCACCCGTCTCGGGCGTTGCCGCAGCTACAGCTACTAACAAAGATGTTACAATTATATGCTTATTAACCATAAAAAACTTCTGTGTTTGGTGTTACTAGATAATTCTTTTTGATGAATTTTATTTCTTGATATTTTTTTGATGAATTTTACTTCTTGATGAGCTTGATGACGAAGCCGCCGCCAGAGGCGAGGTGGATGTTCATCTGTGACTGCTTGTTGATAGTTTGCGATTTTATCACGTAGTCCTCCGCATCGTGATTGGCGTTGATGCCGTCCTGCAAGATTTGTGCCTCGTAGTTTCCTTCGCCGAGGAAATCGAAGGTGAGGGTGAGGGAACGCTCATCCCAGTTAGTCTGACCGCCGATGTACCAATCGTTGCCTTTCTGGCGAGCGGTGACGATATACTTTCCTACTTCACCTTGCAAAACGGTGGTCTTGTCGAAGATGACAGGCAAAGAGGAGATGTAGCGAGTGTATGCCTCGTCTGCCTCATAATTGGTAGGGGTATCGGCGAGCATGGTGAACGGACTGTCTTGTACCACGTAGCAAGCTGCTTGGTGGCATCGGGTGCCCATGGAGATAGGCTTTGTATAGATTGCCTTCCAGTTGTCCTTGGTTCCGTTGCGCATGGCTCCCGGTGTGAAATCCACCTGCCCTGCCATCATTCGGATGAATGGGAAGGTGACATCATATTTAGGCATGTCGTTCTTGGCATCCGTCCATCGGCATTCCTCCATGCCAAACACGCTCTCATAATTGAGGATGTTAGGATAGGTGCGGTTCAAGCCCATCGGCTTGTAGATGCCGTGCAGGTCGAGCATCAGGTGGTGCTTGGCGGTGCAAGCGGCGAGACGTTCCACCATTTCGGCTGCGGTCTGGTCGTCGCGGTCCATGAAATCTACCTTGAATCCCTTGATGCCCATGTCGGCATAGGTCTTGCAGATGGTCTCCAAGTTCTCGTCCATCACATTGAACACTGCCCAAAGCACGATGCCTACGCCCTTGCTTTTGCTGTATTCGATGAGCTTAGGCAATTGGATTTCATCGATTGGCTTCAGGATGCTTCCCTCCTTGGAGTTGTACCATCCCTCGTCCAATACGATGTACTCCAGTCCGTGGTTGTGGGCAAAGTCTATGTAATATTTGTAAGTTTCGAAATTGATGCCTGCCTTGAAGTCAACCCCCTTCAGGTTCCAGTCGTTCCACCAGTCCCAAGCCACCTTGCCTGGTTTAATCCAGGAAGTATCGCCTATCTTGTTGGGTGAGGCGAGGGCATATACCAGGTTGTTGGTTGGCATCTCGGTGTCGTGCTCAGTGATGGCGAAGACACGCCAAGGATAGGTGCGCTTGCCCGTGCTGGTGGCGATGAAGTCGTTGGTTTCTGCCACGTGGGTCATGTGTCGCCAAGGATAGTAAGCCATTTTCTTGGGATAAGGGGCGAAGACGGCTCTCAGGGTACCGTTCTCTTTGTCTTTCTCCGTGCCGTTGGCTTGCAGCCACATGCCAGGGTAACTCTGTAGGTCGCTCTCAAGGATGGTGACCTTGGCGTTGCCACAGTCGATGGTGGCTGGCAGGAAGGCGAGTGTCTGCTGGGCACTGTCTAGGCGAGTCTCGTCGTAGATATTTTGGAAAGCCATGGCAAATGGCTTTTCGGGTGTCGTGGTGTATGGTAACCAGGTCTTCTTGTCTTTGCCGAATTGGTATTCCGCTGTCTCGCCAAGGATGACGGTCTTGCCGTTGCGCGAGGTATAAAAACGATAAGCTACTCCCTCGTCGTAGGCTCTGAGGATGATGCCGAAACCATTCTTCAGTTTCAGGTTCAGTTCCTGGTAAGCCGTGGTAAAACTTTGCTGGCGATAGAATGGAGCATCGATGGTCTCCTTGTGGTTGGTCAGTTTTTTGCTGGCAACCTTCGGGTTCTTACCGATGTCCATTCCGTCAGTCAGCCTAATACCTATTGAAGACTCCTGCAAAAGTATGGAGCCATTATGTTTAAATTTTAGAGAGAGATTCTTGTCGGTGTTGAGTTCGGCGACAATCTTACCATCGGGTGACTTCACCTGATAGTTCTCTGCCGATACCGGTGCCCCTATATATAATAAGGTGGCGATGAAAAGTAGTTTTTTGACCATATTCTTCTAGGTTTATTATCGTTTTTGTTTATTATTGTCTGTTTTGTTTCACTCGTAGAGCAATAAGCTTTGCCAAAGCTGCTGCAAATTTACAAAGAGATTTGATGGAGTAATGCCAATAAAGTACAAAATGATGAAAATATCGTCCCAAAACAGTCCAATGGGACGATAATATTATCTTTGTGGACGATAATTTCGGACAAGCTCCTATTTTTTCAGTTATTTTGCAGTCGAAAATAATAAATAAGGTGTAAAACATTTAAACCTAGCGAAAAATGAATTCAAAGCAGTTCACATTATTAATAGGAGTAGCTTGTTTGCCAGGTATGGCAACGGCAGCCACTGTCTATCGCACCATCTCCAAGGTGGCTGCGGTAGCGGTGGATTGTCCTGAGGGCACAGCTCCAAGACTTCCTAATCTTGTATGGGTGACCTACTCGGATGGTTATTCCGAGTATCGCCAAGTGCGCTGGTCCAATAGTCCTCTAGCCGATGAGCAAGCCGAGGCTGACGTGCAGAAGCATGCCGTTGGCAGCCAATATGAGGTGGGAGGCTTTGTCATTGGCGACGAATCGACCGACAATGGCTATCCCATCAAGGCACAAGTGAAGGTGGTTGCTGGAGGCTACCAGACCCCTCAGCAGGAGGTGGCGCATACATTCTCTTTAGCCGACGTTACCGTGGATGGCGACAATCGCCTGACCCACAACCGTGATGAGGCTATCCGGGAGATTTGCTCCTGGGATGTCACCCAGCAGCTCTATAACTATCGTGATACTTACGGACTTAGCACAGAAGGCTATACCAAGAGCGATGGCTGGGACTCACCAGACACCAAGCTCAAGGGACACGGATCAGGCCACTATATGTCGGCCATCGCCCAGGCATATGCCGTGGCTACCGACCCAGCGCAGAAGGCTATCCTTCGTAAGAACATCACCCGAATGGTGAATGAGTTGCGCCAGTATCAAGAGATGACCTTCGTATATAACAAGGACTTGAAGCGCAATTGGGAGGCTCGTGACTTCGCCCCTGAGGCAGAACTCAGAGAAATGAAGGGCACTTGGGCTGCTTTCGATGAGTACAAGAAGCATCCTGAGAAATATGGTTATGGCTATATCAATGCCATTCCTGCCCAGCATTGCGCCCTTATCGAGATGTATCGAGCTTATAACAACAGCGACTGGGTTTGGGCACCTTATTATAGTGTACACAAGCAGTTGGCAGGTCTCATCGACATCGCCACCTACTTCGATGATAAGGAAATCTGCGACAAGGCGCTCTTGATAGCCAAGGACATGGGACTCTGGGTGTGGAACCGTATGCACTATCGCACTTATGTGAAAGAAGATGGTACCCAAGACGAGCGTCGTAGCAAGCCTGGCAACCGCTATGAGATGTGGGATATGTACATCGCCGGTGAGGTGGGAGGTATGAGCGAATCGCTCTCTCGTCTCTCAGAGATGGTTTCCAATCCAGAGGAGAAGGCAAAGCTCATCGAGGCAGCCAACTGTTTTGATGCCCCTAAGTTCTTCGACCCACTGAGCAAGAACATCGACGACATCCGTACTCGCCATGCCAACCAGCATATCCCGATGATTATCGGAGCGTTGCGAAGCTACAAGAGCAATCACAAGCCTTATTACTATAATTTGGCGCAAAACTTCTGGAGCTTGGTGCAGGGCAGATATATGTATGCAATGGGTGGCGTAGGAAATGGTGAGATGTTCCGCCAGCCTTACACCCAGATTCTGAGCATGGCAACCAATGGTCAGCAAGAAGGAGAGTCGGAGGCAAATCCAGACATCAACGAGACCTGCTGCGCCTACAATCTCTTGAAACTCACCAAGGATTTGAACTGCTATAATCCAGACAATGCCCAGTATCTCGATTATATCGAGCGTACCTTGTACAATCAGATTATCGGCTCGCTCAATCCCGACAAGTATGAGACCACCTACCAGTATGCGGTAGGTTTGAATGCCACCAAGCCATTCGGCAACGAGACCCCACAGAGCACTTGTTGCGGTGGAACGGGTTCGGAGAATCATACCAAGTATCAGCAGTCGGCTTACTTTGCCAACGAGCATACGCTCTGGGTAGGTCTCTATATGCCAACCACCCTCCACTGGAAGGAAAAGGGGGTTACCCTGAAGCAGGATTGCCAATGGCCAGCACAGCATTCCACCCTCAAAATAGCCGAAGGCGAGGGCGATTTCACCTTAAAACTTCGTGTGCCTTACTGGGCAACCCAAGGTTTTGTGGTGAAGGTGAATGGAAAAGAGGTAGCTAAGAATCCTCAGCCAAGCAGCTATGTAGAGCTAGACCAAAAGCACTGGAAGACAGGCGATGTCATCGAAATCGACATGCCATTCAGTAAGCACATCGAGTATGGTGCCGACAAGCTCTCTAGCGATGTGGCGAGCCTCGACGGAACCCCATTGAAGACCTCCTGGGTGGGAGCCTTGATGTATGGACCGTTGGTGATGGCGGGCACTGGCGCACAGACCTGGAACCAGGCAACGCTGAACATTGACTCGAAGTTGAGCAAGGTTACTGTGGGAGAAAGCAATGGTGTGACAACTGGAGCTGGAGCCAATCTTCTTACATTGAAGATGGATGGCAAGGAATTCCAGCCAGACTATTATCGCAATGCCAATAGTACCCACTATTATCGCATCAACCAGACGGATGCCCAGAGCAAGAAGGGTAAGAAGAATGCCAAGGTGGATTTCACCGAGCTAAACTCCTTGTTGAACTTAGCCCAACAGCGTAAGGCAGACCAAGAGGAATGGAATGCCCTCTCGCAGAAGGTTCCTGAGTATGCGCCATGGGCTCCAAATGGCTACGAGCGAATGCTCAAGGCGATGAGTCAGGCACAGCAATTGATGGAGAAGGGCAAGAAAAAGGTAACCCAGGATGAGCTAGAGGGCAACACTGCCATCTTGAACAGAGCCATCAATACGATGCGTCCTGGCAACTTGGCTGAGATGGAAGACCTCCGTCAGCTTTCTGGTTTGTTGAGAAGAGCTGGATGGCCAGACGAAAACACCAGTGCAGAACTGAAGGAAGCCATCGGTTATGCCCGAATGGTCCAGAAGTATGTGACTGACGGCAGTGGTACCCACGACATGATCAATGCGGCGGTGGATAAACTGAAGAAGGCGATGAAGCAATAGGATAAAATCCTATAATATCTTGCAAAAATCGTCCAGATAGCCCTATTTGGACGATTTTTTCACTCTTTTAGACTAAAATACAATGCATTCTCTTAAAAAATGTGTTACTTTGCAACCGTAATTTAAAAACATTAATAACCCTAACGAATAATAAAAATGAGACAGACACAAAACATTTTAGGCTTTGTGCATAGCCAAGCTTATGTGAAAGCCATCGCGTGTTTGGTCCTTGCATGTGGGGGGGCAAGTCCTATCTTCGCAGCAAGTGAGACCTCATCAAGCCATAAGGTGGAAAACGTTCAGCAGAGCGAAGTCACTGTTAAGGGCGTGGTAAAAGATGCCAATGGTGAACCTATCATTGGTGCAAGTGTTGTGGAAAAAGGCAACACCAAAAATGGTACAGTTACCGATCTTGATGGTAACTATACCTTGAAGGTAAAGCGTGGTGCCACCTTAACAATTTCTTATATAGGATATGTTAATAAAGAGTCCAAAGGTGGTGATGTAACTTTGCAGGAAGACCTAAAAGCCCTGAATGAAGTTGTTGTCATCGGTTATGGTACACAGAAGAAGGGAGATATTACCTCTGCTATTACTAGCATTAAAGCTGAAGACTTTACAACAGGTAAGGTAAAGGATGCCGCTGAATTAATTAAGGGCAAGGTTGCTGGTTTGACAATAGCCAATGGTAGTGGTGATCCAAATGCAGAGTCAACCATCCGTCTTCGTGGTGTGATTTCTTTGAACGGTAGTAATACTCCATTGGTTCTTGTTGATGGTATCGAGGGATCCTTGAGTACTGTCGCTCCTGAAAATATTGCAAGTATTGATGTCTTAAAGGATGCTTCTGCTGCAGCAATCTATGGTACACGTGGTGCTAATGGTGTTATCATCATTACAACTAAGGGTGGGCAGCGTGAGTCAAAGACAGAGGTAAACTACTCAGGATACGCTTCTTTGGCAGGATTTAGCAAGACACTCGATTTTATGGATGGTTCTGATATTCGTGAAGGAAAGACTGATTTCACGGATAAAGGATATGATACAGATTGGTTGGATGCAATAACTCGTACAGCATTTAGCCACAATCATAATGTCTTGATTCATGGTGGTAACAAGACTACTTCTTATTCTGCAGATTTGACTTATCGCAAGGATGAGGGTGTGTTCTTGGATACTTATAATGAAAATATGAAGGCGAGCTTCGACTTAAGCCATTGGATGCTTAATGACTTGGTGAAGTTGCAAGTGAATCTTCTGAAGACGTGGCATGAAAATGGTCCTATTGATGCAGCTGGACAGATGTTGTATCGTCAGGCTATCATCCGTAATCCTACTGAACCAATTTATAATACTGATGGTAGTTACTATGAGAATTTTGCGGTCAATTATTACTACAATCCGTTAGGTATCATTAAAGAGCATAAGGGACAGTATAAGACAGAGACAACTCGTCTTACAGCTTCTGCTACAGTAGAACCAATAAAGGGATGGCAGACGAAGGCGATGTTCTCTACGGATCGTTACAATAATCATGACCAGACGTATTATACATCTAAATATTATAGCCAGGCTTCCGAAAATCATACTGGTTATGCTTCACAAAACTATGCTACAGGTCAGGCTGACAATTTTGAGCTGACTAGTAATTTCAATCATCAGTTTGGTGAGCATCGCTTCAATGCAATGGCTGGTTATAGCTATCAGAAGGATGTATGGTATGGCTTCAGTGGAAGCAACTATGATTTCCCTACCGACATGTTTGAGTATAACAATATGTACATTGGTGCAGCATTGAAAAATGGTAAGGCAGGTTTGAATAGTTACAAGAGCGAGTCTAAGTTGATCGGTTTCTTTGGTCGTATCAGTTATGGTTATGCTGATCGATACAATGTACTTGTCAGTATTCGTCATGAAGGATCATCTAAGTTTGGTGCCAATCATAAGTGGGGTACTTTCCCATCCGCTTCTCTTGGATGGACTATTAGCAACGAGAAATTTATGAAGAATGTGAAGTGGATAGACAATTTGAAACTTCGTGGTGGCTTTGGTGTTACGGGTGTAATCCCTAACGATCCATACCAGTCTTTGACTCGTTGGACTTATGGTAGCAGTAGTGTTAATCCTACATATTACTATGATAATAATAAATGGAATCTTGGCTTGATAGTAAACTCTAACCCTAACCCAGAATTGAAATGGGAGAAATCCACCGAGTTTAATGTAGGCCTTGATTGGAGTGTCTTGGGCGAGCGATTGAGCGGAACTATAGACGTTTATCACAAGACAACACGTGATATGCTTTGGTGGTATGATGTGCCAACACCTCCAAATTATTATAGCTCTACACTGGCTAATGTGGGTAAGATGCGTAACCAAGGTATTGAGGTCTCAATAACGGGCGTGCCTGTGAGAACAAAAGACTTTGAGTATAAAACAACTGTTACAATGTCTCACAACACTAATAAATTGTTGAGCTTGTCAAATGATCTCTATGAAACCGCCAATCAGCATGATCTAGCTAATTTGGGAGAGCCTATTACGATGTCAACTCAGCGTTTGGAAGTAGGTAAATCTGTGGGTAATTTCTATGGAATGAAATCTGTAGGCGTTTCAGAAAATGGCTTATGGATGATAGAAAATGTAGAGACAGGAGAAGCTGAGGAGTTTAAGGACAATATGCTTTCGAATGACAAGTATCGCCAGTATTTAGGCAATGCTCTTCCTAAGGTGTATATGGGATGGACTAATACTTTCCGCTACAAGAATTTTGATCTCTCTATGCAGTTCACAGGCCAGTTTGGCTTTAAGATACTGAATGAGGCTCGTTGTTTTTATGAGAACAATTCTATTGCTTATAATAGATTAAAGTCTGCAAATGATGAACCATACGGATGTGGGTATAAGTTGTCTTCAGCACAGAAGCAAACTTTTGTTAGCTACTATTTGGAGAATGGTGATTTCTTGAAGCTGAGTAGTGCTACATTGGCATATAATGTACCTCTCAAGGAAAACAAATATGTAAAGGTTGCTCGTGTATATCTCTCTGGTACTAACCTGTTTACAATCACAGGTTATAAAGGCCTGGATCCAGAGCTATCTAATAGTGATGTACAGGCTTCTGGTATTGATTGGCGAGATAAATATCCTTCTATTCGTTCTTTCACATTGGGAGTCAATCTTACTTTCTAACATATTAAAGCATTGTTGATATGAAAACAAAATTTCGTAATATATTATATGGTACAATGTTGGGTGTGGCTGGATTGGCTACTACTAGTTGTACTAACTTGGATGAGCATTTGTATGATACGATTGCTACCGAGAACCATGAGTTTACCAACGAGGAAATCATGGCGATGTTTGGTCCTGTATATAGTAGTTTGCGCGACGTATATTGGGGATGGTATAGCTATGCAGACATGATGGACCAATCATCTGATGTTTGGTGTATCCCTTATCGTATTGGCATAGGTTGGGGTGACCTATATGTATCTATGCACAAGCATGAGTTCCATTCTCAAATCGCTCATTTTAGAGATACTTGGAATCGTAACTATGCAGGTATAAATGCTTGTAACAAGTTGTTGGGTTATCAGCAGATTCAAGAGAATCCGAAGCTGGTGGCTCAGTTAAGAGGCTATCGTGCCTTGTACTACTATATTCTCTTCGATTTATTCCGCAACATCCCATTGGATACTGAGTTTGAGCATCCTAATGGATGGTTGCCAGAGCAAGCTACTCCACAAGAGACATTTGATTTCTTGGTGAGTGAGTTGAATGAGATTGCTGATGATTGTGGTACGACCATTGAGATGGGAAAACTTAACAAGTATGCTATCCACATGATTCTTGCCAAGATGTATTTGAATCATAATGCTTGGTTCCAAGATGATTCCGACAATAGTTGGTACGGTAAGTGTATTGATGAGTTGAATAAGGTAATGGAAGGTCCTTTCTCTTTGGCATCAGCATATTCTGCGAATTTCATGGATGATATTTCAGGCTCTCCGGAAATCATCTTTGGTATTCCATTTGAGAATAAGTATGCTTCTGGTAACTACATGGCTAACATGTGGATGCATGTAGCTGGTAAGGCTACTTGGGGCTTTGATGGATGGGCAACTGGTGGTGCAGCTGTAATGCCACAGTTCCTGGATACTTATGATAAGGATGACTCTCGCTATACGGATTGTTGGATAGGTGGTCAGCAGTATGATAAGTCTGGTGCTCCTATCTATTCAGATGGTGAACCTTTGATTTATACCAAGGAGTTGCACAGTATCGACAACCCTGGATGCTATCCTTTCGAAAGCTATCGATTGGTGAAATATGAAATCAAGGGTGGTGAGTATGGTTCTTCTTACGATGATGTTCCGTTCTTCCGCTTAGCAGATGCCTATATGATGAAGGCAGAGTGCTTATTGCGTCTTGGTGGATACAATGGTGAGACAGAGCAAGATGCTGCCGATTTGGTTACAAAGGTACGTGAACGTGACTTCTTGAATAACCCTGAGAAGGCAAAAGTAACTGTAGAGAAGCTCAAGGGTGGAAGTGTATATGCATATGGACATCGTGAAAACCAAGGTAAAATGGGGGAAGCCGACAAATGGATTATCACCAATGAAGGTGGTCAAGACATAGAACTCGGTGGTTTGCTCGATGAATTAGCTTGGGAGTTTGTGGCTGAGCATCACCGTCGTCAAGACTTGATTCGTTTCCATATCAAGGGTTCTAAGGAGAATGTGTATAATGGTAAGTCTTGGTTCTGTAAGGACGCTAATCCTGATAAGACAGATCGCCATAAGGACATCTTCCCTATTCCGAAATCTGCTCTTGACGGTAACCCTAAGTTGCATCAGAATCCTGGTTATGCTGATAGTAATCAGTGATTAAGTATAAACAAAAATATGAATATAATATGAAAAAGATATTTTTATATACAATGTTAGCTTGTATGACCTTGGCATTTGGTTCATGCAGCGACGACCCTATGGATGCTACAGAGAAGCATGTGTATGGAGAAAATGAAAGTCCATATCTACGTACAGATGCTTCTGCAACAATCGCATATACCGCTGAATTCCGTAAAGGGCATGTGGAGGCTAAGACCATTAGCTTAAATGATTATGCGGAGACAATCAAAAGTAAACTTGGAATGACAGTTGATGAATTGATGGCTGCTGTCGAGAGTGGAAAGGTTGTTTTCTATAATATCAATACGGCTCGTGGTAAGTGGGACAAAACTGCCCCAACTAAAGGAACTTTGGGTTGGTATTATGATGCAAGCGGATTAATATGCGGTCAAGATTCTCAAGTTGCAAGCATAGAATTAGACAAGGAAAAGAAAAGCTTGGTAGTTGATGTTCCTGTAAATTCAGAGGCAGGTGTTTCGCTTTCTGCTAATGTAGGATTTGCCATCAATAATGGCAAGGATTATGATGACTATGTAAGATTCAATTTTACAATTATGGTCTCTGATCCTTCTTTGATTATGGCTAATGTCATGATTCCTGAGGGTGATTACAATACATATTCAGTGAAATATTCTGATTATGAGAATGCTATTGCATCTTGCTTAGGGCTAACTGTCAAACAACTTAATGATGCAGTCGCAAAGCAAGAAAATGATATTGCTTTATATATGTATAATGCAGATGGGACTTGGAATACTACTGCAGAGTACAATACTGATGCAGGTGTTATAGGCTTCTGGTGTACGAAGGATGGTACTGTCCAGAATTGGGGTGATGGCTGTCAGTATTTTGTGCAAGCTGTAGATGGTAGTTTGAATATTGGACGTTATCCAGGTGTTGCATCAGGTACAACTAATAAGGTTCATTGCGTTCTTGCTAGCAAGAAGGATCCTTCAAAGTATGTAGAATTTGTTGTGAACCTAACCTTTGCATAAGGTTTGCCCTAATTATAAGACATACGCTGATTTCCTACGGTATCAGAATCCTTACTGGTCTATGAAGCCAAATGTGGCTGCTGAGCAATAAGGATTAGTCTAGATAATATATAATAAAAATCGCCCGATAGTGCTAT
>ERZ808286.1165-NODE-1165-length-13869-cov-5.171637_pt1 | contig 13869 bp, 9 predicted proteins | sample MGYA00521276_ERZ808286 | MGnify/ENA primary metagenome ERZ808286 (study PRJEB31516, sample SAMN03275607) | gut metagenome | biome: mammalia-associated habitat; material: feces | host: Papio cynocephalus | place: Kenya | collected 2012-08-01 ... | reverse complement strand
CGACAGCGGATCGTCCGATCGGGGGTCCGCCTTTGATTTGCTGTCTGTCAGAATAGAACTGGGAGGTTCCATATAATCAGTTAATCTTCCTTTGTCAAAACAGATGCAAATATAATGATTTTTTGATTTAGAAAGAAAATACGACAGAAATTGTTATCTTTGTGTCGCTATTGACAAAAATAGGATTTTAACATAAAATTTTTATCTACAATGGGATTTTTGACAAACGAGAAGCTGCTCATCGTCGGTGCCGGCGGTGCTATCGGCTCAAACATGGCTCAGACCGCCCTTATGCTCGGTCTTACTCCTAATGTCTGCCTTTATGACATCATCGAGCCTGCGGTTCACGGTGTCGCCGAGGAAATGTATCACTGCGCTTTTCCTGGAGCCAACGTAACCTGGACAACGGATCCTAAGGAGGCTTTCACAGGAGCCAAGTTCATCATCTCTTCAGGCGGAGCTCCACGCAAGGACGGCATGACCCGCGAGGATCTTCTCAAAGGCAACTGCCAGATCGCCGCTCAGTTCGGTGACTACATCAAAGAGTACTGCCCTGATGTGAACCACGTTGTGGTTATCTTCAACCCGGCTGACGTGACGGCTCTCACCGCTCTCATCCACTCCGGCCTCAAGCCTAACCAGCTCACTTCCCTCGCAGCTCTTGACTCCACACGTCTTCAGGAGCAGATTGCGAAGGCTTGCGGTGTTCAGCAGTCCAAGGTTACTGATTGCTACACCTATGGTGGCCACGGCGAGCAGATGGCTGTCTTCGCTTCAAAGGCGAAGGTTGACGGCAAGCCTCTCTCAGAGTTCAACATCTCTGAGGAGCGCTGGGCGCAGATCAAGCACGACACAATCCAGGGTGGCTCCAACATCATCAAACTCCGTGGTCGCTCTTCATTCCAGAGCCCTGCCTACCAGGCTGTGAAGATGATCGAAGGCGCGATGGGCGGCACTCCGTTCACATGGCCTGCCGGATGCTATGTCAACTGTGACAAGTGCGGCTTCAAGAACGTGATGATGGCCATGCCTACCACAATCGACGCCACCGGTGTTCACTTCACCGAGCCTCAGGGCACGGAAGTGGAGATGGCGGACCTTCAGAAGTCTTACGAGCACCTCTGCAAGATGCGCGAGGAGATCATCGCCCTCGGCATTGTTCCTCCTGTCGCTGACTGGAAAGAGGACAACGCCAACCTATAGTCCTTCAGAAGGTTTTGAATATGACAGGTCCGGAATCCGGGCCTGTTTTTTTGTTTTTCATCCGGTCGCTTCGGTGCTTCGGCAAGCTCAGCAACCGCAAGCTCAGCAACAGTAACAAACTGGTTGGTGAGCCTGTCGAACCACCGCAACCGCAAGCTCAGCAACTGTTGGATCAGCGACCGCAGGCTCTGTGACCGAATAAGGGTTCTGTGACAGAACGGCACCGTACGGCATAAAATTCGTATCGATATATTCTTATAAAAGTGCTATTTTTGTAAGATAAAGCCCTGATATAAGAATATGAACGGAAAAAGGCTGATAACGGTGATACTGGCCGGGATGCTTATGGCGTCCGGGTTGGGATATTCACAAGAGAACAAGATAAGACATCCACAGGACAACAAGATCGCAAAGACGGCTGACAGCGAACTGATTGATGCGGTGGCCGCTTTGGATGAAAAACAGTATAAGGAAGCCAAGGAGAAGCTGGAGCGCGTCACAGCCTTCGCTCCGGGGAACGACGCCGCGTTTTATTACCTCGGCTTGTGCAGTCTCTATCTCAATGACATAGACGGAGCGAAAACGGCTTTCAAAACGGCTGCGGGACTCGATCCGTCAAACTATTGGTACAAAGAGAGACTGGCTCGGACATATTCCTTGACGGGAGAGGATGATTTGACAATCGCCACCTACGAAGAGCTGCTGAAGGATTTCCCTAAGAAAAACGACCTCTATTTCACGCTGGTCAACCTCTATCTCAAGCAGAACCAGTACGACAAGGCTTTGGGCGCGTTGGACCAGATTGAGGCGGTGTTCGGCAAAAGCGAGAACGTGACCGCCACTAAATACGACATCTTGTTGAGACAGAGCAAACCGTTGGAAGCGCTCAAGACCCTTGAGGAGTACAATAAGGAATTTTCCTCCCCTTACGTGCTGACCAAGCTCGGCGATCATTCCATGGCTGAGTACAAGGATTCCGCCGCATTGGCTTACTACAAGGAGGCCCTCGATCTTCAGAACGGTTACATGCCGGCGCTTTTGGGAGAGTCTGAGGTCTACAGGACCCGCAGGAACTTTCCGGAATTCTTCAGGGCTTTGAATATGTTCGTGACTGACGACCAGACCGATGTCCAGGCTAAGACTCAGTACCTTGGCATGCTCGTCAGCCGTTCGGATCCTCGATTCATCCAAAGTGTAAGACCGCAGCTCGACACGCTGTACGACAATTTGGTCCTGTGCCATCCGACCGACAGCGCGGCTCTGATGGCCTCCGGGCTCTATTGGTACTCCACCGAGAGGCAAGACAAGGCGAAAGAACTGATCCACAGGAACATGGCCTTGCATCCGGACAATCTTGGCACGACAGCCACCTACGCACAGCTGTTAGGCTACATGAAGGACTGGGACGCCCTTGAGAGGATCTGCGACAGCGCCTTGGTCAGATTTCCGAAAGAGACCGCATTCCTGGACATGAAGAACGTGGCGTGCTACAACAGGAAAGACTGGCACGGAATCATCGACAACAATCGCAGGATCATAGAGATCGCCCAGGGAGACACCTCGGTCACAATCCCGGCGCTCTCTTCCATAGGCGACATGTACCACGAGCTCGGCAACGAGAAAGAAGCGTTCAGGATCTATTCCCAGGTACTGAAGCTGAACCCAGACTATGCGCCGGCCTTGAACAACTACGCCTACTATCTGGCTCTCAAGGGCAGCAAGCTCAAGAAAGCCTGCGCCATGAGCAGGAAAACCGTCGAGAAAGAGCCGGATAACCCTACTTATCTTGACACTTACGGATGGATTCTCCACCTGCTCGGAAAGGACAAGGAGGCAAAGGCCCAATTCAAGCGTGCAATGCTTTACGGAGCCAAGGAAAGCGCCACCTGTCTGGAGCACTATGCGATTGTTCTGGAGGCGCTTGGAGAGACAGACCTGGCTAAAGTGTACAGGACTCAGGCGGCGAACAAAAAGGCGGAAGGGAAACAATGAGACAGATTACGGGAATATTCATACTCATCCTTGCGGCCTTGACGTGGCAAAGTCCGGTATACTCGCAGGACATCCGGTCACAGGAAGCCCGCAAGGCGCGCCTTCAAAAAGAGATCGATATACTTGACCGGCAGATCAAGAGCAACGCGGCCCAAAGTGCCAACGCCTTGAACCGCCTGACCATGATCAGCGGGAAAGTGGATTCGAGGAAAAGGCTCATCGCCGAAAGTGACAGGGAGATTTCTGAATATTCCGACTCGATCCGGATGAAAGAGAAACAGATCAAAGCCATCGGGGATCGCCTTGACACCCTTTCGGTCCATTATGCAAGACTTGTGTGCGGAGCCTATGTGAACCGCAGCGCTAAAGTCTGGTACATGTACATTCTGGCAAGTGACAACATCGGTCAGGCCTTCAGAAGGTACGGCTACCTTAGAAACCTTTCCGGTCAGATGAACGTCCAGGCTTCGAAAATCATCGAGACCAAGGCAGAGCTTGAGAAAGAAAGCGAAGCCCTTTCCGTGATGAAAAAGAAAGCCGAGACAGTCCGTACGCAGAGAATGGCGGAGATGAACAAGCTTCAAGCCGAGGAAAGAGATTCGCGGAATCTTGTCAGCCAACTTAAAAGGAACAAGAAAAAATACCAGCAGGATCTTTCCCGGAAGCAGCGGGAGGTCGATGCCCTCAACAGAGAAATCGAGAGACTCATCCGTGAGGCCACAGAGGACAAAGGCTCTGGGAAATCCGGGAAGGGCAGTTCCAAACCGGTCAAGCGGAAGCCTGTAGACTACACACTGGCAAAAAAGTTCGAGGCGAACAAAGGCAAGCTTCCATGGCCTGCGGACGGGCCGGTAGTGGATCATTTCGGCCAGCGTTTCCATCCGGTTTACACGAACCTCAAGCTTCCGTTCAACAATGGAGTGACCATAGCGCTGGCTCCGGGAACAGAAATCAAGGCTGTGTTTGACGGGGAAGTCAAGCAGATCGTGGTCATGCCGGGCTACAACAAATGTGTTCTTGTCCAACATGGCAACTACTTCACATTCTACTGCAAGTTGGGGACCGTCAGCGTCAAGTCGGGAGACAAGGTCAAGACCGGGCAGACAGTCGGCACAGTGGACACTATAGGAGGGGAAACGTTGCTGCATTTCCAGATCTGGTCCGGACGTAACCCTCAAAATCCCGAGACATGGCTCAGGCCATAAATCCAAGAATATGAGACACGAGATCACTATAAAGAGCCTGCAGGACATCGACAGGGCCGCAGGCGATTTCCTTTCCCAGACGGAAGGGCATAACATTCTTGCTTTCTATGCACCGATGGGGGCCGGCAAGACCACGTTCACGACGGCGATATGCCGGAGACTCGGCGTGAGGGAGGACGCTGTCAGCTCTCCGACCTTCGCAATTGTCAATGAATATCGCACCGGCAGCGGAGAGCCTATGTATCATTTTGATTTCTATCGGATCACCAAGACGGCCGAGGCTCTGGACATCGGATTCTACGACTACATCGACAGCGGATGCCTCTGCATCATGGAATGGCCGGAGAACATCGAGGAGATACTGCCGGAGGAGACACTGCGGGTGCATATCTCGGTCAATCCTGACGAGTCCCGGACTGTTTCCTGGGAGGACTGATTGACTGGGATGGCCAGAAAAAAGGCAAACGCCAAATTTTGCACGGTGGACCAAATTTGGCGTTTGATTTTTCTGGCCATTGTGCATCAAAATAATGTGGTTTTATAGTTATTAACTTTTCAAACTAACCGAAGGTTTCAAGATTCAGACGGTCGAGGAAGCGGTAGGCGGCGGCTTCGCGGAGATGTTCCGGCCTGATTTCTTCCGCCATTTCAAGGTCGGCGATGGTCCGGGCGACTTTCAGGATTCTTGAATATGCCCGGGCTGACAATCCAAGCCGTCCGATGAGAATCTCAATCACTTTGCGGCATTCATCATCCAATAGGCAATATTTCTCCAGAAGACGGTTGTTCATCTCGGCGTTCGTGAATATTCCGTCATCGGCAAAACGCTGCTTCTGCAGGATCCTGGCTTTGAGAACCCTTTGTGACACAGCCTCGCTGGATTCCCCTTTCTTGCGGCCGACAAGTTTCACCGTGTCGACGGGATGGAGCCATAACTGAATATCTATAAATTAATAGTATTATTAGGGTCGGATTTTTTTTATTATATTTGCCATATAATATATGTAATATGGCACTAAATGTCTTTTTTCTTCGTGTTAGTACGTCTTCTCAACAACTTGAATCGCAATTTGATGAATTATGGAATCATTATTCAAAGTCAGACCATATCGACAGAGATTCAATTCGTATAATACAATACAAGGAAAGCGGTGTCAAATTGTCCGAGGAAGATAGACTTGGAATTACCGAGCTAAAGAACCTTGTTGATTCGGATGGAGTAGATACAATTTATGTTAGTGAATTATCCCGTATCGCAAGAACAGAGAAAGTTCTTTGGAGCTTTGTCGATTATTTGGAAAAGCATAAGATACAACTTAAATGCAAGAATCCCGAATTCATCCTTCTTAACGATAGTAGAACAGGAATCTCTTTCAATTCTCGTTTAATGGTTTCCACATTTGGAACCTTAGCAACCCAAGAGGCTATCGAAAAAAAAGAACGGTTTGCACGAGGGAAGGCAAGGAAAGCACAAGAAGGGAAATACAATGGTGGCGCAATACCCTACGGATACCGTATTGATAAATCCAACAACAACCTAATCGTCATAGATGAAGGAGGCGAAGCCAATATTGTCAGGGAGATTTTCAACCTCTATGAGAGTGGTCTATCGCAAGTAAAAATAGCGAAGGAACTTTATAACAGAGGTATAAAAGGGAGGTCAGCAAGGGGAAGTAATTTATTCACAATATCATTAGTACATCAAATACTTACGAATAGACTTCTTACTGGTGTTAGTTCTCGAAGTAAAGGGGCATCGTATGAAAGAACATATCCAATGATTATAACCCCTGAACAGTTTGAACGGTGCCGAAATATAGCAAAAAGCAATAATACAATTGCACCAAAAGCCATTAAGGTATATTATGCTCATAGGCTAATTCAGTGTGTTGATTGCGGACATTATTTTGTTAGCGCAGGGAGCAAAGGATACTATCGTTGTTGGGATGCCTACTATTCATATTGGGATGTTAATGGTAATGACGGAATCCCACAATGTACAAATAAGATTTGCATCAGTACAAATGTTATGGATTCGTTATTATGGGAGTTATCGCAAGAATTAGAAACAGATTTCATAATTAGCTCCGCTAATGAAAAGGCTAAAGAATATAAAAAGCTAAAGTCAATAGTTGAAGACAAGATTAAGGCTCTCCCTTCTTTAAGGAAAAGTATAGACGACAGAATGGACACCCTATTTGATGCCTATGCAGAAGGCATGAAAAAGGAGAAATTCCAAATCAGGAAAAAACAACTCATCAACGAACAGAAAGAACTCGAATTGAATGAGGCACAATACAAGGAAGAACTTGCCAGATACAATAGCTTGATAGCCGAAACCGAGAAAAATATGGATATAACATTAGATTATCAAACGATGGATGAAATAGACGCATACCTAGCATATCAAGAAGCCGTATATAAAAAAGTATCCTCTATCACCAATGATGAAGAAAGAAGCAATATCATCCATAAGCACATAAAACAAATAACAATAGAATACACAACCGTCAATTACTCATTCAAGAAATATCCTAACGGTAAAGATGTTGCAGCTAAACGAATCCTTATATATACTTACAGATATGAGAATCCTAGAGAGTTTTTCTTCATCCCCAATAATGGAAAAGGAGGCATAATTTTGACTAAATACCAACTCCCCAATGATACAACCACAAGGTACAAACCTTATTATGTGAAATATCTAAATCGCATTACGGACAAAAACAAATTGAGAAGAAGAGAAGCCGAAAAAGCAAAGGTTAAAGAAAAGATAGCATACGGAATATCTCAACTTACAAGCCAAGGTTATATTTCTATTTCAGATATGATGAACATATCGAAATTGAGTTATTCCACATTATACAATGCTATAAAAGATGGGAAGATGTCAGGTAAGCATCAGTACAAAACATGGTTCGTATTAGATAAAGATTTTAAGGATTACTTACACACATACAACCCTAAGCCACGTAAAACTGGCAAAAAGAAATAGCTTGGACTTTTTAAGATATAGTAATAAGACCACTTTACTAATATCTAATGATTGCCTATATTTATAGAAAAGACTATTAAGATAAGTAGGACTGCAAGGATATGAGACAAAAGAACATCAAGTTAAGGAAGATACAGTTATACCAGTTCAAAGATTTCAATATGGAAGAATTCTATGACCGGTATATATCTAAGGTGCATCCACACGAAGAACTTGTTGGAGTATCTGTATATGGGAACGTACCGTGTCAATTCGAGTATAAAGAGGTGAAAAAGGCGGCGAAGAGGGATTATCTTGTTGAGGACAAGTGCAAGTATCTTCAAGATGCACTTATAAGGAGAGGACATGCAAAGAAGAATGAGGATACCTTCTCTATGAATTCACAAATTCTCAAGACCGTTATAGGAAGTGAATACAAAGTGATGCTTGGCGTATTAACAGATATGGGATATATTGCGTTAGGAGACGGCAAAGGAGGAAACGGCAAGCATTGGTACTATATACCGATGGACTATTCAAATCTATACACATTAATGAACGTTGAAGTAGAGTTGTCGAAACCTATCATTAACGCAAGGATACAAGGATACAAGGACAAGACCATCGCACTTATCAAGGAAATGACTGATAAGTACGCTTTAGAATATGTATCAAAGGATTTCTTAGACTGGTATATTAAATCCCTCAAATACATAAGGATTGAAGACTACGAAGGTCTGCGTTCATATATTAAGGATGCAGTAAAGGACAATCCAAAATCAGTGATATACTATGATTTCATATTCTCAGAATTGGAGAATAAGGATAGGTCTATATATAGAATAGATTACTCTCATAGATTTTATCATATTTTGACAAATTTAGACCGGAATATTAAACAGTACCTATCAATAGACTTTATGTTAGACTGTAAGAATTCTCATCCTTTATTGTTTAATTATTTCATATTCAATAAGTATAACTTATCTTCTTCTATATCATATCATATTTCTACTTTTCTTAAATCAATTGACAACAATTATATTTCATCCTTATCATTCCCATTGATTTATCCCAATAGCAGGTTATATCATAATGTAGGGGAATATCTTTATAATGCATTAATTGATAATAATATAGAAAAGCAAAGTGTTGCAATGATGTCTTGTGATGAAATAGAGTACATTTATAAGACAAGCAAAGGTTTGCTTTGGGATGAAATATGTGAGCAACACAAGGATATGGATAGGAGTGAGGTCAAGGCTGCAATGTTCGGTGCTGTGTTTTATTCTAAATCACCAATATCTGACCGTTGGAACGAATATGCAAAAGAATTCAAAAGAACATATCCGACCGTCTTTTGCCTGATTGCCGACTGGAAAAAGTCTAAGAATCAAGATATGGTAAAGACATATATGCGTATTCATCATTTACCATACAAAGAGAAATCATCATTAAGCATTGCAATGATGGCTTTGGAAGCAGATATATTTACAAGCATCTTAAAGCGACTGTTTGCCAAAAGATGGCACGCAGCCCACATCCACGATTGCATTGTCATACCAGAGGACGGGAACAAGAACCACCCCTTAATAGAAGAAGTCAAGGACGTAATGATAGAGGTGTATCGGTCTTTTGGATTGTCCCCGACATTCGGATAGTATGTCAGTCTAATCAATAATTGGTAGAATTATACTACCAAAAAATGCCCTGCTTTATCTAATCTTACACTTAATCTTATTAGGTTTGTCAATTTCCTATTTGGAATCCCTAAATATTTTTTGTATATTTACAAATGTCGGGAGGTCAATAACAGGAGTGTCCCGATATTTCAAATGCGAGGCATTTGATTTCTTCTATCAAAATGGGCGATTATTCCATTTTTCCGAATACACTATAATTGAGTAGGAAAGACTATACATAAGTTTTCTTCCTTCTGTTCTATATTGCGTAAAATCTTCTTGTGAAAGAAGATTAAAGGTATCCACAACACTTTTTCTTGACTTGTAAGTATTGGAAGAATCCAATGCTATATAATAATATCAAATATGAGATTAGCTTTAAATAAAGAATGTTCTTTAGCAGAACTCTACAACGCTTCAATAGATTGTACTTGTTTTTCAAATTACGTTCGCACAATGGCTATGTCTATGAATGAGACCATAGCCAGAAAATACTGCGAACACAATGGGATTCAATGTGATTCAACCGCTGATTTCTATTCTCATTTACATTCTTTTCTTCGTTTTTCATATAGGAAAATTTTGGGAAATTTTAAGGTTGATTTAGTGTCATCAAGATTTGCCAGTGAGGCTCAACGCTCGTCTAAAAAAATATTGGAATCCTTTAGCGACAGCACGTTGTATGAAATTCTCGGTGATTGCAATGGCATTTTGATTTTAGATAATACAATTGTCTCATATTGCTTATCTTCAAAAGGAGCTGTATTTAATTTGTCTGATAGGTATATAGGTGGCAATGTGAGCCATTATGTATTTGAAAATAAAAAGAATAAAGCCTTTATAGCAAGTGTGATTGCAAAGGGGGATGATTGTCCTCTACAAATCCAATCTTTTATAGATGTAATCGTTATCCTTATTTATAAAAAATATGCACAAATTCGCACTCAGATGATAGCAAGTAGAGTACGCAGGAACTCACTCGATTCAGATGAGATAATCGCCAATAATACTCCATTCAAAATAAATCAGTTGGATTTGACGTGGCTCACGAACTACGAGACCGATGAAGATATCAGTGTAAGAGGTTTTTGGAGACTTCAAGCTTGTGGATTTAAGCATACCCAACGAAAACTCATTTATGTCAATCCATATATTCGACACGGGTATCATAGGAAGGCGAAGAAGCTTAATTATATCGCAGCCTAATACCTTCTTGCATAAAGTTAGCATTGGAGACATAAATACAAATAAGATTTGAGAAGAAAAAGTAAGTTTCACTTATATCATTATATACACATTTATGGCACATAACGCAGCATATGTGCTGATAGTCAATTATTTATTATAAAATCCACGTTTCGCTAATGTTAATTGTGAAACTTTGACATATAATAGCTAACTTTGAGAATTAAATGCTATGTTATGTTATTCGTTCAAGAACCACAAACAATCTCACTCCAAGAAGCGGTTTCGCAAATTAAATTCCTTATCGAGACCGCTATTATGGAAGGTGGCATAGATAAAGACGGTAATGCTATTGATGGCTGTGAGGCAAAAAACAATATTATCCGAACTCAGGCTCCAATATGCCTTCTGCACGATGCGGTGAAATCGTCTTTTATAAATTTAGGCGTTAATCGCAATTATATTCTACCTCCACTTGGTCAGCATCAAGGAGAGCTTAAAGTCTATGGATTTATTAAAGCAAAAGACCAAGATGTTTGTATAGTGCCAAACAATATACAAGCACGACCTACAACACTAACTTACAATGGCATACTCCGAGGTGAGCGAGACCCACTAGGCCCTGATTATACAGAGCGGATACTATCTGTGAATGTCCGCAGTCAGTTAAGTAGCGTGGCAAAAAATTTTGACACCTTGTACGAAAGGACTTTTGCCGAACCTCTTAACCTACATATTAGATGCCCAAGAATGGTGCTAGGCGAGGTTTATATGATACCAGTTTTAGAATATGATGATGATGCAGCAAGACATAACACTGTAAGGTTTAAGCCAAATCCACGTGTCAGGAAGCATATCGAGAAGTACATATCGTCATTTAGTGCTGTAAATGGGCGTGCTAATATAGAAGGCTCTGAATTTATGTACGAAAGGGCCTGTTTAGTCATTGTTGATTTCTCTCGTGAAATACCGTATGTGTACAACTCAGATATAGACTTAATTAGAGATGGCTTGTTGAGTCCTGATTCGGGAATCAGTATCGAGAATCTTACATTCGAGTCGTTAGCTCCAACGCTACTTAATACTTACTCCCAAAGATTTGAGGAGGACAGTTTTATTTGATAGAGGCGAATAAGATAGTTGTCGATTTCTTCTCGATTGTCGATTCCTCTTAGTTCTTGAATATGCTTTAATGAAAGTTTGGGAATGGAAAAGCGTTCAATGAAATTCTTTTGGTAGCAAGGATATCCTCCTTCAATAGCCACACTTGTTTTAGAAACATAATAATGCATTAGTCCTGAATTAAGTATCTTTAAGAGAACATCAGAATTGCAAGGAAGCATAATTGGATTCTCGGTACGCAATTCCGAAGCAAATAAAGAACCACTTTCTTCTGTTGCTTTTACTTCTCTATAAAAAATACCATAGCCGTTAGTGAATAAACTCGTCTGATTATTGTCAAGTAAGAATCTCGGAAATTGGCTAAATGTGGGTGTATATATTTTTATACCGCATTTATTCAACCCTTGTGTCCTCCCGTATGCATAGAATGGAGAGTAGACGTGTTTCCCTTTTCCCCTCGAAGCAAGAACGGTTTTTACCGACATTAAATATGAGTAGCATTCGGGATAAGAATCTTTGAGGGTATCCTCTTGAATTGGAGAAGCTATGCCACCTCTTATAGTATAAGGGAAAATGATTCGATGTGTATTATTAACCACATCATTCTCTGATTTCATCATTGAAATCTTAATATGCGGACGAGTTATAGCCTTCTCTATTTTGAGTTGGTTGGCATACTTGTTCTTGCAGTAGTAATAGGTATCATCTTCGGCATAGGGAGAGATAAAAAACACTTCGTCTTTAAGGGTCGCTATACCAACCGCAATGTTAAATAAACTTCCTATTGGTTCTCCAGCGGTTTCAATACGAGAGATAACTGAACGCTCACTTCCACATAGAAGTCGCCATTTTTTCTCATTCAGGTCCTCATATCTATTGCTTGTGAATTTGCCGGATGAGAGAAAATCCTTTACACTATCATTCTGAGAGATTCTTGTATATAAAATTGATGGATTTGTTGTTTTTGTAAGGAATGTAATGGCTGTATAGGTTTGCACACTAAATACCTTAGTAGCATTGAAATCCACAATACGAGACACGCACCTTTCTCTTTGGAAGAACTCTCTTAATCCTTGTCCCGATAGAGAGGTGAAATAGTTATTAGGGGTGATGTATCCAAGGATGCCATTGGGTTTTAATAATTTAAGACCTAATTCAAAAAAGGCAAAGTACAAGTTATAAGTCCCAAATCCCGTGGAATTATACCCACTTTCCAATATTGCCCTTGTTTCCTCTTTCATATCTTGGAATTTCACGTATGGAGGATTTCCTACAACGATATCATACTTGTGCTTCCATTTTCGTGTTAGACTGTTATCCGCATAGATGTTAATGGACGATTCTCTAATTATTTCTCCTAACGTCAGCCCATAGAGCATAATCAGCAATTTGCTTCTTCTTACATTATATGCTAAAATGTCAACTCCATATAAATTATCAGAGATAACGTCAATTACTTTTTTATTCAGTACATTTGTATAGTATCGAAGAATACCTAATAGAAATGCTCCACATCCACAACTGATATCAATTATCTTAGAATCCGACTTGGGATTTGTGGATTTAATAATGTAATCTACTATATGTTGAGGTGTAAAAAAAGCACCATTGGTTTCCCTATCTTCTTCTGGGATGAGTAGTTCCATATCGACAGCCAATTCAGCTAACGATATGTGCTTCATTGACGCTATATCGTCTAACAATTCTTTAGTTGTGCTAAAACCACCGAGGTACTTTTCTATGTCTATGTGTGTATTAATATCTATGTCGTTCTTCGATAGATAGTTGAGAACCAACGCTTTCTCAATATCATTAACTGGATACCTATTAATAATTTCGTTTAGTTCCATTTTGAGTCTTTTGTTTTGTACAAAGATAAGATTTTCGGATGTTAAAATTGTAATGATTCATAGATTTGACCAATTTCCTCTTGTCTAAGTCCAAGATATCTTCTTGTTATGGCTACGCTACTATGATTCATTATTTCAGACAGAACGACCAAACTCTGTTCTCCTCTACCCAATACATTCTCATTTTCCCATATTCTTCTTGCCCACGTCTTTCTAAGACTATGAGTTGAGAAATTATTGATTCGTAGCCCATAGCGTGCCTTAATATTCTTGAAATGTCTATTTATCATTTGCAACGTTATGACACTACCATATCTGTTCAAGAAACAAGGCTGCGAATCATCCTTGATGTTAAGTGCAGTGTGGCAGTCTCTGATATGTGCCTGAAAACCCTTGTTGATGCGGATTACACGTCTTTTCCCAGTTTTCTTCTCGTAGATGGAGAACTCTTCACCCGTTAGAATTTGCGTCCAAGTCAAGCTCCTTAAATCGCTAATCCGAAGACCGAAAAAAATACCGCATCCTATAAGAAGGCTCATTCTGTAATTTCCATCACGAAAGAGTTTGCGGACTAGGGAAGTTGCGGTGTCAAACGGCAGGTAATCTGCGGTGGTGTATGAATGCTTTGAGCTCATTTTCTTTTTGTTTTGTAGATA
>ERZ808286.1159-NODE-1159-length-13884-cov-5.124955_pt1 | contig 13884 bp, 10 predicted proteins | sample MGYA00521276_ERZ808286 | MGnify/ENA primary metagenome ERZ808286 (study PRJEB31516, sample SAMN03275607) | gut metagenome | biome: mammalia-associated habitat; material: feces | host: Papio cynocephalus | place: Kenya | collected 2012-08-01 ... | reverse complement strand
TTCTATTTTCTTTTTCTTTTGCTCTTTTGCCTGCTCTAATTACAAGAACAAAACCGATAGCAATAACAACTCCGCCACAAATCACAAAATACTTCCATTCATAATAAATGTCATTCACATGATTGTAATTACTTTGTGTCTTTATTTCAGTTCCGCCCGTTCCAAAAACAATACTGCCAATCAAATCGGTTCTCATAATTTCAGCATCTGAGTTGTTTTCAATCATTTCCAAAGTTTCAGGTCTTGGATGGTTATATTTATTGCCTTTTCCGCAACTAATAACCGCATATTCTGGCTTTACTGCACTCAAAAGTGCTTCACCCGTCGAAGTATTGGCGCCGTGATGTCCCACTTTCATAACCGAGCAATCAAAGAAATTGCTTGCGACTTCGCTTGAATGTGAATCTAGAAAATCTTTTTCGTCGCTTTTATCCGCGTCACCCGTAAACATAAACTTTGTTTCGCCGATTTTAACTAAAACAAAAGGCGAATAAGCGTTCCAGTCACTACTTCCAAGTCCACTAAGCGCTGGCGGATATATGTAAATTTCATAAATAACATTTGGTGTAACAAGACTTTCATCGTCGACACCAACAATTTTGTCGTCCGTCTCGTTATAAATCATATCTTTTAAAGTGGTTTCTTTTTCATTATAAACCGCTTTTACAACATTACTCCACGACGCAGTGTTTTTGACAACATAATTTTTACTACTATCAACAAGCCCGTTATCGACATCATATTTAGAATAAATTGGTGGTAAATAGACATTCACAATGTCATACATTTCAAAGATTGTAACCGCATTTCCGATATGGTCACTATCTGGATGTGTCAAAATAAGATAATCAATTTGTTTAATTTCAAGCGAGTCAAGATACCTTACAAGGTTGTTCTTGCTAGAACTTTCGCCCGTGTCAATCATCAAATTTTTCCCGTCAGGCAACTGCACCAGTGCACAATCACCTTGCCCCACATCAATAAAATGCACCTTGTAATCACTTGAAACAATCGCGTTATCAAAATGGAAATCGGTTTTGTTAATTTTACTATTTATCACATTTTGGTAGAACAAACTAACAATAAGCCCAACCCAAATTATCGAATACACAATAAGTTGGATAAAAAGTTTAGTACGCCCCTTTTTCGTCCTTGTTTTCTTTTTCATATCCACAAGCTCGTCTAAAAGTTCGCTTGATTTGGATTTACTTGATTTCTTTTTCTTAGGCATTTTAGTCTCCTTTTCTCATTTTGGCACAAAAAGTGTCACTTTTTGACCTAAAAATAGTCATTAAATAAAATTTTAAATAGCGTTCGTCGCTTTCCAAGATGTCAATTTCAAAAGTTTTTTTTCGCATAACACAATCTGCTATTTAATATGTCAATCGTACAAATAGCATAAATTTTCATAAACAACCTAATTTGTAAACAACAAAACGCTACTAAATAATTAAAGGTTTATTTTCAGTCACAATTGCATATCTTCTGCGAAGAAGTTTGTTTGGTTTTCTTGAAATAATGTCAAGAATTTTAGGTATCGCTTCTATTGTCGCGACATAACCTTCCATAAACATTTCGTCCGCTTCGTCGACCTTGGTTGACTTAAATTTTTTCATACTTGGTTTTACAACATAGTCCGCGTTAATGTAACCCTTAATTGAATTGCTTTTGCTCATAATCCCAATTGTTGCGCTAAGAACATCCAAAACTTTTAGTGAAAATGTCCCGCCCCCGCGAGTTGAATTAACATCGACGGCAATAACATAGTCGCACCCAAAATATCTAGGAACATCACTTGGAATGTTGTTTTGAAGTCCACCGTCGCTAAGGTGCATTTCTTCATACTCGACTGGAATAAAAACTCCAGGTACAGCACAACTTCCCGCGATAATTTTTGCTAGGTTACCTTTTGAAAAAACAATTTCTTGCGAAGTAATTAAATCAACCGCGACCGCACAAAAAGGCATTTTAAGGTCTTGAATGTCAATATCACCGAGATTTTCTTTCACAAGGTCTTGAATTCCGTCCGTTTTGGAAGGCATAAAAAATTTTGATTTTCTTATGTCTTTAACTTTTATTCCTTTTGCGATTTCAATAATTTCGTCGGGTGTTTTTCCTCCAGCATACATACAGCCGACCAAAGACCCCGCACTTGTGCCCGCAATCATATCAAACTTGATTCCATTTTCGTCAAAAGCCTTTAACGCTCCAATATGCGCAATTCCGCGAGTCGCGCCACCGCCAAGAGCGAGACCAACTTTAACCGCCTTATTTTTATTTGGCAAATTGCTTTTTTCAACAAAAAACCCCAATTTTTCTCCTTTCTAGCAAAAAACACTTTCGCCCCAATTCCCATTTTTTAAAACTAAGAGTCAATTGAACCCTAATATGTTCAAATTGTTGCAAAAATTTACTTTTTCAACCTATATACATCTATTATAAAGTTTAAGCAAAAAAACACAAATAATTTGTGCTTATTTAATAGTTTTTTTTTACACAAAAAAAGAAAAAAGACCCAAACAATTCTTTCGTTCAGGTCTTTTATCTATTAAAATTATTAGTTATTCTACTAAAATTCGCATATTTTTTGAAAATTTAAGTGAAATATTTAATTATTCTTCATCGTTGCCGTCATTTTCGCCATTATCGTCGTTTGATTCGTTGCTGTTTAAAATTGCAAGTTTGTTTTCAATGTCAGCAATATCTTCTTTCAATTGGCTTTGGCTACGTACAAGAAATCTATTTGCACTTTCAAGAATTGGATATCTATCCTTATTCTTTTGCATAACTTCTTCACAATGTTGAACAGAAAGTCTAAGTCCTTCAAGTAGGTCGAGTTCTTCACTAAGTTTTTTTGCTTTTTCTTCGTCGATGTCTACATAGTTGTTTACACCATACAAAACAACTTTTTGTTTTGCAACAATTGCTTCTTTTCTTCTAAGCTTTTTCTTGTCACTGTCAAGAGTCATATTGACACGTCTTAGTGGGACGAATTCTTTTCTATTTGCTGAAAGTTCTTTTTCGTTTTCTTTAAGTCTTTGCTTTAAGACTTCAAGTCTAGCTTCAAGTTCTTCCTTGCTTTCGGTTGGCATTTTAACAGTTTGAACATCATTTTGTTTTTCTTCAAGAGCCTTAATTGTTTCTTTGTCGCTTTCGATTTGTTTTTTAAGTTCTTCAATTTCGCGCTTCAAATCTTCATTTTCAGCAACAACTTCTTGATTTTGCTCTTCTTTTGGCTCTATTTCGTCAACAACGACTGTTTTTTCTTCGTTTACAAGTGGTAAAACCGCAGGTGTACTTGCAAGAGTTTCTTTTGTCTCTTCATTTATTTGGTCAATAAATTTTTCAATGTCGTCATCGTCTTTTGGTTCTTCAACTTTTTCTTCTTGGGCAGGTTCTTCCCCCATTGCTTTTTTAGCAAGCGCTTCTTCTTCGTCAGCCTTTTCCATATCTACTTGTTGTTCTTCGACAACTTCTTCTTTTGGCTCTTCTTTAACTTCTTCCTTGACTCCTTCCTTTTCTTCTTCAATTTGCTTTACAGGTTCGTCAAGCATTTTTGGACGAGCAACAATTTGGTCCTCGTCATTTTTTGCAACTTTGTTTTTGTTTCTCTTAAAGAAAATACCGTTTGTGCCATCGACAATAGATATAAACAAATCAGATAGAAATACTATAACAAATGCAGATACTGCTATAATCCCAATGACACCCAATATACTTAAAAATGTATTCCAAAACATAATTTGCTCCCTTTATTTTTTTTCTGTTAGAATTTTACCACATAGGTTGTAAGTTGTCAATATCAAAAATAAATTCGTCACTTTATACACAAAAAAAATCGTAAAATACGCATTTTTAGTGGACTTTTTGTTGTTTTTTGCGTGTTATTTGAAATATTTTTAACATTTGACTTACTTTGACTTTTGCTTTAATTCAAAAAAATTATTTTCAAAATCGGGCGTATAATCACTACACGCGCTTGTCGCATCTTGAATAAATCCATTTTTAAACCCTAACTTTTTAACTTTTAATAATACCTTTTTATATTCAAGTGGTTTTAATTTAGTGTTTATTTCGGGAATATTTTTTGCTTTATAGCAAGGATAATATTGACTCATAAGAGAAATTACAACATCAGTCCCTAGTTCAAGTTTAATCTTTTCAAAAATTTTTATACTATCGTCACTTGCATTTGGCAATACTAAATGACGCAAAATTATTCCCTTTTTCATAATCCCATTTTTGTCATATTCATCGTCGCCGACTATTTCCCTAGCCTTTTTAATAGCTCTTAAACAAGTTTCAAAATATCCCTTAGCGGATGAATATTTTATGGCAAGGTCATCACTAAAATATTTTACATCAAAAAGAAAAATATCAACAAGCCACTTTAAACTTTCAATTGTCTCTTCGCTATCATATCCACCAGAGTTCCAAACAACAGGTATTTTCACGTTAGAAATTTCGAGCGCTCGTACAATTTCCTTTGCATAATGAGTAGGCGATACAAGGTTTAAATTTGCAACATTAGAGTTGTCGATTTCTTTAAAGATTTTTGCAAGTTCATTTATAGTTAAATCTTTTCCCCTTCCCTCGTGTGAAATTTGATAATTTTGACAATAAACGCATTTTAGGTTGCAAAAAGAGAAAAAAACCGCCCCACTTCCAATGTTTTTTGGGCAAATAATAGGTTCTTCAAAAAAGTGGCGCATAACTTTCGCCACGCGCACTTTATTATCGACTTTTCCACAAAAAGCCCCATTTTTACATTTTCGGGCACAATTTATACAATCAAACATCATATTTCCCTTTTAAATTGACTTAATATCTTTACTCTTTGTAAAACAAAATAAAAATAATTAACACCAAAATTATCTTTTTTACTAATTATCACTTTTGTTTAAAGGTCAGTTAAAAATAATCTAAAATTGATGGAATTCAGCAATTTATTCTTTATAATTCTCACCTTTTTCATCAATATTTTGTTTCGCTTCTTCTTGTCTTTTAAGTCTTTTATAAGCAATTGCAAGTTTTGGTCTGTTGTATCTTTGAACAAATATAGGCAAAAGTTGCAAAAATTCATTAACAATTAAAATTGGAAGTGAAATTGTAAGCAAATATTTAAAAGGCAAAATAACAAGCAAAAACATTCCAAAAATAAGTCCAAACTCGTGCATAACTTCGGCATAACAAGTTTCGACTAAAAACATATATATATGTTGCGCAGTTGGTTTGTCTCCAATTTTTGTTTTATCAAAAAATTTTAAAGTCTTGCCCATCTCTGGGATAATATCTTTCCATTTGCGAATTTTTAATCTTTCGTAAATCTTGCGCTCATTTTTTCGCTCACCAAAATATTTACAAAAAGGATTAAACTTTTTGCTTGGAATAAGTCGCACAATAATTCCCGCAAGTCCGTCAAGAGCGATTGAAACAATAATTGCTAAGGCGACAATTCCAAAAACAGCGAGAGTTGAAATGTCAAAACCAGCAAAAAGAGCGTTAAATATGGCGATAATTATCCCCGCTCCAATAATTATTGAAAGATACAAAATCATTTTTCCCCTACCTTTTTTAGAGTTGTCTAAATTAAACAAAATTTTTTGCTTATAAATAAGACCGGACCTTTTTAATTAAAAAACTATAAGACAACTTTATAAATACGCATGCAAATTTTGAATTTTTTAAAATCTATCACTTTGTACGCAAAAAATGCACAACAAAAGTTTTTTGTTGTGCGTAGAAATTATTTGTTTTCTATTTCAGCGTTTTGAACGACAGTCTCTTTTTCTTTAAGCAAAGTAACAATTTCTTGCAAAAGTTGTTCACTAGTCTTGGCTTCCGCCTTTTTCTTCTCTTCTTCTTCCTTCAAACGCTTTTCTTCCGCAATTTTTGCGTCAAGTTCTGCTTGTTTTTTCTCTAAATGTTCTTTCCAAAGTTTTTTGAAAGGAACATTTTGTTCTTTCGCTTGTTTTTTAATTTCTTTCTTTTCTTTAATTAGTTCCGCACTAGTTTGTTTTTTGACATCATTTTCAAGTTTCACAAATTGCTTTTTTGAAGCGTTCAAAACTTTAATAAGCGAAAAAATAACAAATGCAATGATTAGGAAATTAAAAATCGCCGATATAAATGCACCCCAATCAATATAAATCGACTTTGTCAAATCAAGTTTTCCCGTCGAATCATAAACTGGGCTCAAAATTGTATATGCACTTTCCAAACCTTCCTTTCCCCCACAAATTGACAAAATCCAGTTTATAAGTGGCATAATAATTTTGTTAGTAAGCGCCGTCACGATAGCGGAAAACGCGCCACCCACGATAACAGCAACAGACAAGTCAACAATGTTGCCACGAGAAATAAATTCCTTGAATTCCCCGAAAAAGCCTTTTACTTTTTCTCCACTTTTCTTAAAAATCTTCATTTTCTTTTGCTTCCCTTTTAAAAAAGTTATTTACTTTTATATACTATCACAAAGCAAAAACATTTTCAACTTAATTTTTTAAAAAAAGTTAACCAACATAAAACAATCTTCATACTATGGAGAGTAAAAGGGGGTTAGAATGCAAAAATATTTTGCACCAAGAAGATGTATCAGTTGTGATTGGTCAAATTTGCCAAATGTAACATACATTGTGTCTCCTGCAACGATTGAAAAAAGAGTTATTGTATATGACAACAACAAACCAAAAGATGATTATTATATCGTCAAATTCCCCGAAAAGAAAAAAGACGGAATTGATTTTTGTGATAGCACAAAATTACGAAAAATTTACACCAACGAACAAGAATGTCAAATCAGGTGTCACGAGCTCAATCTTGCAGTCAAAAAATTATCTGAATGCACAAAAGAAGATTTTGAAAGGTAAAAAACAAAGGATTTGACAAAAATATTTAAAAATTATACAATATTTGTGGTTTTGAAACGCTTTTGTATCATCAAAAATTGTGTTATAAAGTTAATTTCTAAGCAAATTTGATAATTATTCAAAAAGCGTCGTAACGATTTATCGTAAAGTTGTCCTAAGTAAAATTATTTACGACTGTGAAGATAACCAATTCAAAAATTTTTATTTTTTGTTTAAAACGACCACTTTTAATGATTTATTAACTTTCAACACAAAACCACATAAGTAGATATGGCGAAATTGGTAGACGCGCTAGATTCAGGTTCTAGTGGGGCGACCTGTGCAGGTTCGAGTCCTGTTATCTACACCAAGTAGCAAAAGGAAAAGTCAATAAGACTTTTCCTTTTATTTACAATGAAATTGGTTTTTTATTTATTTTTTTTATAATCATTTATGACATACTTATAGACGTTTAGTAGTTCGTTAACCGTCTTTTCGTCATCATATCTTTATACAAGGTTTCATATGCTCGCTCGCCTATTTGTTTTAGTTTTTCGCGGTTAAAATAGGCGAATTCAATATATTTTGCATAGTCATTTAGCTCATTTTTAGCAATAAGACCGTTTTCATAATTCGTCATCAACTCGCTTTGTGCGACATTTTCAATCGTCAAAGTTGGAGTTTTGCACCCCGCGCCTTCAACTTGAATAAGTCCAGCGGTGTCAACAACACTTGGGAAGAGCAAAAGGTCACTTCGTTGATAAAAACTAACGAGCAAGTCTCTATCCTTTACCATTCCAACCGAAATAAAATAATTTTCAAGCCCCGCGTTTTTTATTCTCTTTAAAGCGGTCTTTAAATATTTTCCATCTCCAACAATAAAAACCTTAAAATCAAGATTTTTATCTTTCAAAACTTTAACAGCGTCAATAACTAGGTCAATATTTTTAAGTTTTACGATACGAGAGACAAAGGACATCACAAAAGTCTCTTCGCTCAAATTATACTCGTCGTTAATTCTTTTTCTTGCGCGTTCCCTATCGTTTGGCTCAAAATTAGTTGCGTTATATAGTACCCTTGTGTCCGCTCTAAGTCCATACTTCCCTAATTTATTTTTGCAAAAATTGCTAACTGTATATATGTAGTCACATTTATTGATTTTATTTATAAAAATTTTTAAAATTTGTCGAGTTAAAAATTCCGTCTTTACATAAGATTTTATATCCGCATAAAAATTGGTGTGCACAGTCGTCATAAGTGGAATGTTTAGTTTTTTGCAAACCTTTTTAGCATAAGTCATAAAATTTCCAGGCGAATGGCAATGAATCAGGTCAAATCCGCCTTCTTCGACCATTTTTCTAAAATTCTTATCCAAATTTGGATGTGCCATTCCGTCATTTGTAATTGAGTTGTAGTAGCCCTTGCAACGGACAATTTTGTATGGTTTTTGAGGGTCCACATAGCCTTTGGCTTTACACGCGCCCACCATTACATCTGCGACACGACTTAAAGCCGTGCAACTTTGGTCAACAACTGAACATACACCCCCAACAACTGGATAAAATGTGTCTACCAAAACAAGAACTTTCAACCGCTTTTCTTCCATTTTATATCCTTTTTTGCCTAAATTTAAGTTTTTAATTGTTTTTTTAATGGTTAGAAATAAATCTACCTATTTATTATAACATAAAAGTTTTCACGCTCAAAATGTTTAATATTAACATTTATTAGTACCTTGTTGTATTTTTTGTCCTATCTTTTTTTGGTGGTATTCAACCTTTATTTTTCATTAGCAAAATATCATTGCGCCCGCAATATCATTCGCATAAGAGATTATTATTTCTGCTTGAAAATATCACTTCAAACAAAAAGAAAAGCCTATTAGACTTTTCTTTTTGCTTACTTGGTGGAGGTGACGAGAATCGAACTCGTGTCCAAAACGACAAGAAAGTTTCTTTCTACGCGGATAGTTACATTTTAAATTTAATCAAACTTCTAAAAGTAACAAAAGAAGGTTTGACGAGTCCGTTTTAATAAAATTATCCCCCAGACTTTGGATAAAGTTTTCTTGCTTGTTTGACGCTTTGCAATTTGGAGCAAGAAACCCAAATTTTGCAAAACGGCTATAGGAATTTTCCCTTAGGCAGCCATAGCTGTCATAGCATTTGAAGTGTTATTTGCACTTAAAATTTTGCTAAAATTTTTAAGGTAGTCTTTTAGCATTCTACCCCGCGCTTAAAATTTTCTTCAATCGCCCTGTCGAAGCCTTACACCCCCATGCGAAAAACATTTCGTTCTTCCATTCTTGCTATATCGCGCTCCTTTTTGTCATCCTTTTTATCAAAAAGTTTTTTACCTTTTGCGAGTGCAATTTCGAGTTTCAAGAGATTTCCCTTAAAATACGCTTTAACTGGCACAACTGTCAACCCCTTTTTGTCGACCGCTTGCTTAATCTTTAAAATTTCGTTTTGATGCAATAAAAGATTTCTATCTCTATCCGCCTTTAAAGAAAAACCATTCGGCGTTTGATAAGGTTTAATAAAAGAGTTTTTCAAAACTACTTTGTTTGGGCTAACTAAAATAAAACTCTCGTTTAGAGTCATTCCGTTTTTTCTAATAGATTTTATTTCGCTACCAGATAAAACAATGCCTGCTTCGTAGGTTTCAAGTAAAAAATAGTTAAATTTTGCATATTTGTTGGTTGCTACTACACTCATCTCTTTTACTCCGCAAGTATTTTAACATAAAAAAAGACAAAAAGCAAGTCGGCACGGAAGAGTTTTGCCGAGAATTTTTCTCGGCAAAACTGTGGTTGCGGGCGGTTAAAACCGCCCGCAACCACAGCGCGCGTGTGGGGCTTTCAGCCCCCACCCGCGCGCCTTCCGTGCCGTCCCCTTTCACTAATTACTCTTCCGCCCACCTAAAAAATTACCTAATCTTTCTCACAACTTCAAAATCAATCTTTCTATCTTTTTTATTGACATTCACAAGTCTAACTTCCACTTTTTCGCCAATTTTGTAAAAGTTGTTATGTGACACAAGGCTCAAACTTTGTTCGTCATAAGTATAAAAATCATCGGTTAAACTACTTACGCTAACTAGTCCCTCACAAGTATTATCAAGTTCAACATAAAACCCTTTTTCTCTCACACCGCTAATAATTCCTTCAAAGGTTTCTCCAATGAAATTTTCCATGTATTCGCACTTTTTATAGTCGGTTATTGCCCTTTCGACATCTTCGCTCAACTTTTCCTGCGTGCTACTTTGCTCGCTCGCCTTTTGAACAAAATCAGCCATCTCGCCCGACTTTACAAAAACGCTATTTCCGTGCAACCATTCTTTAATTATTCTATGAATAGTCAAATCAGGGTATCTTCTAATTGGAGATGTAAAATGACAATAAAAATCAAGTGCCATTCCAAAATGTCCCAAACATTTGTCAAGATATTTCGCTTTTTTCAAACTTCTTAGCATCACCATATTGACAACGCCTTCAAGATTTTTCCCTTCAACTTGCCCCAAAACTTTTTGAAGGTCAAGAGGCTCAATATCCTTCTTTCCACTAGGAAGTTTAAGTCCCAAAGTTTCAATAAAATTAAAAAATGTTGCTATTTTTTCACTATCTGGTTTTTCGTGTACACGATAAACAAATGGAATTTTTAAATTTTCAAAAGTTTTTGCAACCGTCTCATTCGCGACGACCATAAAAGTTTCGATAATTTTTGTCGACTTTGTAGGTAACCTTTTTTCAATTTTAATAGGTTTTCCCATTTCATCGACAATAACTTCGCCTTCTGGAATTTCAAAGTTGAGCATTCCACATTTTTTGCGTCTATTTTCAAGGATATTTGAAAGTTCAAGCATATCAAACATCATTTGTTTGATGTCTTTTAAATTTTCCGTTTCCTTTTCGTCGCCGTCAAGGAGTCTTAAAACTTGGTCGTAATTTAGCCTATGCTTACTATTTATCACGCTTTCAAAAATTTCACTTTTAATAACATTTCCGTCTTTATCAATAACCATTTCAACCGAAAGCGCCAGCCTATCAACGTGAGGATTTAAAGAACAAATGCCGTTACTGAGTTCCTTTGGAAGCATAGGAATAACTTGGTCAAGGAAATAAATACTTGTCGCACGCTTAAACGCTTCTTGGTCTAAAATGTTGTTAATCTTAACATACTCGCCCACATCCGCAATATGAACACCAAGTTTATATGTCCCGTCCGCATTTTTTGTAACAGTGACCGCGTCGTCAAGGTCTTTTGCATCAACCCCGTCAATTGTGACAATCATTTGGTCACGCAAATCACGCCTACCGCTATTCTTATTATAGACGACTTCTTGTGGAATCTTTTTTGCATATTCAATGACTTCTTTTGGGAAAACGTCTCGCACCTTGTATGACCTAAGTAGCCATTTTATGTCAGCGCCCTTTTCGTTTAAGTTTCCGATAACTTCAACAACTCGCCCAACTGGTCGCCCCGACTTGTACGACAAAATATCAATAACAACCTTATCTTGTGGTCTCGCCCCCATTGTGTCTTTTGGAGCAATCCTAACATCCATATTTTTTCTATCAAGGTCAACAAAATTTAGCCCATTTTGCGTGTAAAATGTTCCAACGAGCCCGTCATTATCATGCGAAATAATTTTTTCAATCTTTCCTTCGCGTTTTTTTCCGTTGTACGCACGCCCCGTGACTTTACACAAAACAATATCACCGTCAAAAGCGTTCATACTGTTCTTTTTTGAAATAAAAATGTCGCCGTCCGCGTTCAAAACAAACCCAAATTTCTCGTTAGTGTAACTATACTTTCCCTTAATGAGCCCAAGTAGCCTACTTCCCGCGAATCTTCCACGCCCGTACTCAAAAACATCCCCGCTCGAAATAAGGTCGCCAAGAATAGACTTTGCCTGCGACTCGTCGCACTTAACAAGTTTAGCAAGAGTGCAAGAAAGCCCGTCAAACCCCTTGTGAGAAATGACACGCTCATTCATAATCCTTAAAATTTCATCTCTAAAGTTTTCCATAAAAACATTTTAATATTTTTGCGTCCCCCTTGTCAAACCTTTTGCCCATCTCCCTCGTGATTTTTAAACTTTCACTTACAACTCGCAATATAAAAAAATTAACCCAACACTTTACATAGGATTAATTTTTTTCATATTATATAACAAACTCATTTATAAGGCAAAATCAGTTTAACCACTAAAATTGATTTCCCCAAAAGAACAAATCAGTTATCCTTAAACCATTCATATGTTGTGTAACTGTTTGTAATGTTTATTATATTGTTACTTGAATTTGCCACTGAAACCCCCGTTTTTACGGTTGTACCCCTTTTTAGAGTCCAAGTACCACTTGTATCTTTAAAGGAAAAAGTTGTAATTTGCAAACGCTCCGAATCAATATTAAATGCACGAGCTCCTATATATTGTATACCACTACCTATTACTACACTTTCAAGTCCATAACAAGAGTCAAAAGCACTTGCGCCAATACTCTTCACGCTATCTGGAACAATTAAAGAAGTCAATCCTATACAACCGCCAAAAGCGCTCATTTCTATACTAACTATACTACTCCCAAGAGTTAAATTTGTTAATGCAGTGCATCTTGAAAAAGCTAATTCGCCAATTTGCTTTACATTGTTTGGAATAATTATATTTGATAGGTTATTACAATTATAAAAGCATTCATTATATATAATTCTTGCACCGCTATCTATTGAATATGTTGTTTTTGAATTATTTGCCACTGAATGAACTACAACATAAGGATTTGCAGTATTTCCCAAATAATTTAACCCATCTTTTGTATTATAGGATAAATTCCTACACCCAGAAAAGGCATCATTGCCTATACTTACTATGCTGTTTGGAATCGACAAACTAGTTAATCCGCTACATCCACTAAATGCATTTTCGCCTATGCTGGTTACCCCTTCAGAAATGGATATACTAGTCGTAGTACAACAATCAAAAGCGTAAACACCAATACTCTTTATATCACTAGGCATAATGGAGTCGTTGCACGCTAAAACCAAAATTTTTTCTGATTTTTCAATTAAACAATTGTTTGAAGAATAATAATTTGCGTTATTTTGTAACACCGTTATACTCGCTATACCATCACAACAACTAAATGAACCGCCTTCAATAAGTCGTACACTAGACGGAATTACAATGCTTGATAAATTATCACATTCATAAAACGCAAATTGTCCAATATTTATCAAACTATTTGGAAAATGTAATTTAGTTAAACCATTACAATACCTAAAAACCCCATAATCTCCTATCTTTTTTGTTCCATATCCAATATTTTTTACGCTTTGTGGAATTGTCACACTGGTTATAGAAGTTTTACCATCAAATGAAAGATAAGGGATTGTCTCAACTGTGTTTGAAATAACCACCTTTGGGTCACTACTTGAATAACTTGACCCGCCAGAATAGTTTGGAGTCATAAAGCAAGCGTAAAGGTTTGTGTTTGAAGTTGGCAAGTCATACCAACTCTCTAAGGTGGAGTCCGCAGTTGATGTGTAATAGACTTCTCCTGGGTCGTTATATGATAGAGAGCCTACGATGGCAGAATTTGTGCAAAAATAGTAAAACTCCGCGCCACTACTATTTGTAAGGTCGCCAATACTTGATACTTTGCCAGTTGCAGTGGTTGTCCTATCATTAAAAGAACCATTTAGGTATGATGTTGTAGACGACGAATCAATAATTGGTGTAGGTCCTACGATTTTAAATTTTGTGCCGTCACTATTCTTTTGAATAGCAACATTGTTTTGTGTAATTGCCGAATTATCATTATTTACAAAATAAATAGAAAGATTTGAATCTCTTAGCGGAAGATCGGGTTTTTCCTTGGTCAATGCCCAGTTTAGAGAACCGCTAAGGTTGGCGTTGCGGGCGGTGTTGGCAATGTGAAGTTTAATTGAATAGGTTGTTGATTTGTCTGGCGTTACTTCAATTGGCATTGACATTTCGGGTTTAAAAGTTTCGTCGTTTAGAGCGTATAAAAACT
>ERZ808286.1156-NODE-1156-length-13907-cov-4.157378_pt1 | contig 13907 bp, 20 predicted proteins | sample MGYA00521276_ERZ808286 | MGnify/ENA primary metagenome ERZ808286 (study PRJEB31516, sample SAMN03275607) | gut metagenome | biome: mammalia-associated habitat; material: feces | host: Papio cynocephalus | place: Kenya | collected 2012-08-01 ... | reverse complement strand
CAAAACCTAAATTCAGAACAATGGATTTGTCCCTTAAAAAGTTGACAGGTCTTTGCTATGTAACCGATGAACTTTTGCAAGACGCTGCCGCACTTGAAAATGTTATTCGTGAAGGCTTTGCAGAAGAATTCGGTTTCAAAATTGATGATGCAATTTTGTCAGGAACAGGTGCAGGTCAACCACTTGGAATTTTGAACTCTGGCTCACTTGTTAAAGTCGAAAAAGAGAGCAACCAAACTGAAAAAATTACAGTTGAAAACCTTGTTAAAATGTGGTCAAGATTGTGGTCTCGTTCTCGTGCAAATTCAGTTTGGTACATTAACCCAGAAATTGAACCATTGCTTTACACATTGAAAGTAGGCGATAGACCAGTGTATATCCCAGCAGGTGGATTGAGCGACACTCCATATGCAACATTGTTTGGCAGACCAGTTATGCCACTTGAACAATGCTCAGCAGTTGGCGATGTAGGCGATATCATCCTTGCAGACTTTGGTCAATACTTGCTTATTGATAAAGGTGGCATCAATGCTACTTCATCAATCCATGTTCGCTTCCTTTACGATGAAAATGTGTTCAGATTTATTTACAGGGTTGATGGTCAACCTATCTGGAACAAGGCTTTGCAACCATATAAGGGCAGCGCAACAGTATCACCATTCGTAGCACTTGCTAAAAGAAATTAAAGGAGAATAATATGAGCATTATAAAAGACACAAACATTTTAACCCTTAAATCTCCAGCATCAATTTTTGTTGATGCTGTTGAGACTGAAAAGGTACAACTTAACAACTTTCAAGTTTTACACTTTTTAATCAATTCAGGTAAAGGCGATGAAGTCAAAACCAAAGCAAGATTGATTGCAACAAATGAAGAAGGAACAGATAAAGAAACAATCTATGAAGATGAAATCACAGTTGGTAATGACAATTGCACCGAGTTATCAATTGATGCAGACACAATTGCCAACAAAGATTTTGATAGAGTATTTTTACAAATTGATGCTGTAGGAGTAGATATTATTGGAAGTGTTCTAGTAATTCAAGAAAATGAAAGATACAGCATCTAGGAGATAACTATGTTTATAGAAACAATCATCGGTGGAACTACTAAGAAAGCATCAAAAAATACCTGGGGAAAGTACAACATTAAGATTAGAAACTTTGCTAATATGCAACTAGTTTTGATGACCAGCAATAAGCAAGAGACAAGTTTCAATATAAAAGTGATTGGACACAACAAAGAAAACACAGCAAGTTGTGAAATACTCAATAAAGATCTGGTAGCAGATGCTAAAACATTTTTATTTGATATTAGTCCAAGTGCTATTGCAAATGGCGATTGTTATAGTTACGACATAGTTATTTCTTCCGATGAAGAGATTTCATTTAGTGTTGTAGCAATCTATACAATTCCAAGATATTCAGCCAATGAATCAGATGTTGAGTTGGACACTCACGACACAGACATGGATGAACCAGAACCAAAAGATAGTTTTGAATTCTGCCAATTCCAAGATGGAACAATCACAAGTTGTAATCAGCAAGGTGGTGTGATAATCTTGCCATCTTCTTACAGCATAAAAGATGGAAAGGTGTGCGAAGGAAACGATTTTGTCATTGACACAATAGGCGATTGTATCCTAAGAAATGCAAAAGATTACACGGAAATTATAATCCCAGATTCTATAATAAACTTTCAAAGTTATGGTTTACAAATTGAACTTGATAAGGCTTGTAAAAAGATCGTAACAGGGAATGGATTTGGAAAGGGTGTCCTTAATACCTATCCATTTGGTCACACAGTTTATTGTGAATCATTTGAAGTTGGAACAGGGTTGACAAAAATTGATGGCTATTTATTTGGTGCATTTAACACTTCCACCACAACAATAAAATTTGCAGGCGAACAACCACCAGAGTTGACTAGTTCAGTTTGGATAAGCATTTTAAGTAATTTACAACACATTTTAGTACCTAAAAACAGTGTTGAATTATGGAAAACAAGTCGCTGTTGGAATGAACTCGCAAATTTGATAGAAGGATATTAACACGGAGGTTTTATGCCAACAGTTGAAGAAATGAAAGTCTATCTAGGCATTGATGGGAGTTATTTGGACTCCCTTCTTGCCGACTTTATAGGACTAGCAAAGGACTTAATAGAAAAGGTACTAAGATATCCTTTGACAGATTTTGAAATAATTCCACCAACAATTAAAGAGACCGGAAAATACATTGTATGCGCCTATTATAACAACCGAAGCAACACTAATGCTCAAGAAGTTGAGAATATGGTTGCACTAATGCTATCGGAGTATAGAAAAAAGGAGTTTTAATGGATAAATACGAGGTAAAAGACAAGAAAGTCCAAGTTTTTGGCATAAAAACAGCGGTTAAAGACGGGTATGAAGTGGTTGTGAAAACTTATATCCACAGCAAAGAATCTGGCGGTTTGTGGGCATTTGTGCGCGAGTTAAGTGAGAATGAAAGGTTCTCAGCAAAGGCTGTTCAAGTCGAAGAAACCACACAATTCAAGATTGTATATAATCCCAAGATCACAACAGAACTTTATATAGAATTTGGTGGAAAAACTTACGATATAGTCTCAATTGACAAATTTGAATTCAACAAAACTGACCTAGTGATACGTGCAAACAAAATACTAACACCAGTTTATGATGAGGTGTGTTATGAGGACTATTAAAGCAAGAAAAACTTGTAGAAATGAACTAATACAATTGCTTAAAAATGCAGGACTACAAGAAGGGATAGGACTAACTGATCAAGAAATAGAAAATACAACAAAAACTATATTCTGGCACGGTGTAGTTAGAAATCCCAAAGCAAGAAATAAACAAAATTATGTATCGTATTACTTTCCAAGCATTGAAAACAAATATAGTGCAGACAATGATGACTTTGTAAGAGAAGTTATGGTTGCAATTGATGTTTTCAGTAAAAGAAGCTTTGACGCAAAAGCAAATTTAGACCTATTGGAATTGCTAGAAGATACATTCAAAGATAATGGATTTGAAGTGGAGTTTGCCGATGAAATTTTTGAAACGGAGACTTCACTTTTTCATTATCCAATAACAATTTATAAACTTTATTAAAGGAGAATAAAATGCCAAATCAAACAACAACAGTGTCTCAACTCTATGAGACAGGTAATAAAAAGTTTTTCGCTGCGGCAGTCAATCCAGATGGAACTTTCGGCAAGAAAGAATATCACGAAGGCTTGATGGAAGTAAGTATTGAGTTCAAGACTGAAACAACAGAAATCAATGCAGATGACAATGTTTCATTTATCAAACTGAATACACAAGTTACAGGCGAAGGAACAATCAAGTTTGCAGTTCTTCCTTTCAATGTTTACTCAAAGTTTTTTGATGTCAAAATTGACAGCAATGGAGCAGTAGTAATCAAAAGCAAAACTCAAAGTAAAGAAGTTGCTTTTGGCTATTACTCAAGTGTTGGAGATGGCTCGGAGAGTATGTTCACAATGTATAGAGCAGTATTTCAATTGCCTTCGCTATCAAGTACAAGTTTTGATGGCAAGACAATAAGAGACTTGACCTTGAATGTGAAAGTTTATCCTTACGATTACATCAACATTGAAAACGAACCAGACAAGGTAACTTACACAATATTGAACAGCAATCTTAACAAAGACATTTGGGCAAAAGTGCAAGATGAAATCTATGTTCCTGACTGCACAATTGCAACAGATTAGGAGGGGAAATGAAACAATATGGTCTAGTTAAAACCTTGAAATATGAAAATGATGAAATAAAACTTTGTGGCAATGCTTTTACATTTATACTTTACAAAAGTTATTTCGGCAGAGATTTGTTAAACGACATTATTAGTTTTGCAAAAAAGAACTCAAACAAGGCAACTTTGGATAAGTTAAAAGAATTTAAGATTGAGTCGGTTGAAGATATAGACAAACTTGATGATGATAAAACAATGCAAGTATTGGAAACAATGGAAAGTTACGACTTTGATAGTGAGTTTATTTTGAACTTCATTGCTTCGTTAATGGCTACAGCTGAGTACCCACAAAAGCCAGATGTCGCAGAACTTATTATGTCAATCCCACCTTCAATCATAACTGATGAAAAAACAATCGCTGAACTTCTAGATTTCTTCTCACTTTTCATTGCTCAAAAAAAAGATAATTTCCACAAATAAGTCATCAAACATTGCTCAAATAGAAACAGATTTCACAACACAGTTATTGTACTGTGCTGTTAAAACAGGCGTGCAAGTAAACCTTGCAGACATGGGCTTTAATGTTTTCTATGATTTAATTGCTTATTCATCAGAGATTGATGCGATAGCGATAGCAAAAGTAGAGGGTAAAAACCTTTCGTTTACAGCACCAATGACCATTGCTGATATGACAAAAAGTGGGAAAATAAGGGGATAAAATGGCTTGGAATGATGGTGTTTCAAAAGAATTAGAAGAGTATTTCAATAATATTGGAACATTCGGAGATAAAGCGATTGAAGCTGTGAAAGAGCAAATTGATATAGAAGTAAACAAACTTATTTTACAACTAGAATCCACAACACCAAGGGGAGCAACACTTGGGCTTTTGAACTCACTAAAGAATTCAAGAATCACAGCAAAAAGGAATTGGTATGGTTATTCTGTGGAGTTTGTTGGACAGGACAGAAAAGGTGTGCCATATCAAAAAATTGCAAACATACTAAACTACGGAACGAGTTTCATAAAAGGAACTCGTTTTATTACAAAAGCAATCCATAATTTAAAGAATATGGATGAAAGAATCTATGAAAGATTTCAAACAAAAATTAAAAAATAAGGAGAGTGGATAATGGAAGTAGGAAGAAGTCTAGACCAGATAGACACTAAGGTCAAAAAACTAAATGATTCGCTTAAACAGTCCACGAACCTTACAAAAGAGCTAGATAAATCATTAAAGTTTGATCCAAAGAATACTGAAGCTATGGCAAACAAAATGACTAATCTAAAGAACCAAATTGGGTTGGCAACACAAAAGGTCTCTCTATTAAAACAACAGCAAATTCAAGCAAATAAAGCGTTCCAACAAGGCGATATAAGTGCTAAAGAATACAACAAAATTCAAGTTGCAGTTCTTAAAGCAGAAAACGAGTTGAAGAAATACAATGTGGAACTCGATAACGCATCAAATCAAGGGAAAATTGCTAAAATTGGTAAACTATCGCAAGGGTTTGACAAAGTCGAAAATTCGTTAAAAAGGTCGCAAAAAACACTAAAAGCATTTAGTAAATTGGTACTAGGATTGGTAACAACAATAACAGCATCAATTACTGCTTTTACTGCACAAACAACAGCACTTAATGACCAGGCAAAAGCACTAGATGTCAGCATTGAAAAATTACAACTGCAAAGAAATGTCTATAAGCAAATCACAGGCGATGCATCAAATTATGATTCAGCACTAACAAGTATGAAAGGTGTTATGACAAGCATAGCACTTGGTCAAGGTAGTGCATACCTAAACATTTTGAAAAGACTTGGAGTTTCAACCAAAGACCTGGAAGGGAACACAAAATCATTATCAACAATTTATGATGAAGTTTTGGTTGCTCTTTCAGAGATGGAAAACACAACACTTCGCAATTCACTTGCCTATGAGTTGTTTGGCGATAATGCAATAAATGTTTTAGAAGTTATGCAATCATCTAGCGAGACTATTGCAGACTTAAACGAAAAGCAACTAGAACTTGGAATCACAACTGAAGAACAAGCACAAACCGCTGAAGAAATTAAGGCAAAATGGGATGAAATGAAGTTAAAGTTTATGGAAGTTAGTGCAGAACTAGCACAAACACTTCTGCCTTTAATTGAAACTATTTGTCAGTTTATGATTGAAAATGTGATACCAATTCTAACTAGCATAGCAAATTGGTTCGCTGGGATGACTCCATCACAGCAAAAATTTACAGTATTTTTGTTATTGATAATCATTCTCTTGCCAAAAGTAGTAGCAATAATAACAGCAATAGTTGGTGTTATCAAAGCAATAACCATAGCAAGTTATGGCGCGGCGGGTGGAATTGGTGCAGTATCAGCGGCAAGTGTTCCACTTATTCCAATTGCTTTGGCTGTTGTTGCGGTAATATTAACATTAGCATTATTATTTGCATTTTTAACAGGTCGAAGCAAAGAACTGACAAAGACCTTGGCATCTCAAACAGGACAGATGGCAGAGTTGGAAAGTTCATACTCAAACATTGGCGATGATTTCAATATAAATACATCACAAGTAAACGAAAATTCAAATACAAATTCAGCAGAAATCCATGTTGACATAGATGCACACGGAGACACTGAATTAAGTGAGCAAAATGCTGAACTTGTGGCAGATAAACTTGCTGAAAGAATCAATAAGGAACTAGGAGGTAAGATCTAATGCGTAAGTTTTGGTTAGAAAATGCTAGTGGCAAAAAGTGGGATCTAACACCTAAAAATCCTTATAACAACAATAGTAGTTTTTTCGCAGAACCAGATGGTCTTGGAATAAAAACTAAGATAACTAGTTATGAAGTAGAAAACACTTGCTTCATTGAAAAAGTAGAAACACAATCACAAACCATCTCTGGCGACTTATATTTCAGTAGTTATGAACATTTTACTAAGTTTGTAGAGTTCGTTGGGAACATAAACACCGACCAAACAATGAAGCTTTACTACTCAACAAAAGGGCATTCGTTTGATAATCCGTTGGAAACTGAGTGGTATAAACTAGTTTTAATAAATGAGATGAAGAAAGGCGAGATTGACTACAAAACAGGGTTCTTGAAAGTTCAAATCAAATTTGCTTGTATGTCGAGATGGAAAAAGGACAAACACATAACATTGGAACTAAGTAGATATGGAGAGCCTTTGGTTTACCCTTATTACTATCCATACTATTATGGTGGGAGCAACAACCTTGCAGTTGACATTGATAACGAAGGGAACTTGCCAACAAGTTGCATTATTAAGGTTGAATCAGTTACTGATACACCTTTTATTAGAATAATCCAAAATGGCGAGATAAAAGACCAGGCAAAGTACAATTTAATTGTAAAAGAAAATTCATATCTAATTATTGACAGCAGTCCTAACAGTCAGGAAGCAAGTCTTTACACATTGGTCAATGGCGATTATGTGAGAGAAGATGTCTATTATATTGGCGAAAAAGATTATACATATTCAAACTTTATAATGATTCCAACAGGTAAGTCAACGATTGTATTCTCGGCAAAGAACACTAACTTTGGTAAAGTAACAATCAGTTATTCAATCCAAAAGGAGTTGATCTAATGGTACATTATAGAGTTTATGCAAGAAATGATTTGCAGTATATAGACGGCGGTGTGGTCAAGGACTATTCAATAGATTATGATATCATTTCAAACAATACAAGTTCAGCATCAATAATAGACACCTCCAAAGGTTTCAAAGGCGACATAATTGCTTTGATTGATGGCAGTAGTTTGGTGGAACTTGGAGTTATAACAGCCATTGACAACACGGATCATAAAATCTCTTTCAAGCAAATGAAAGAGTTATTCAACGACTCAATAATAAATGTGTTCAAATACACGGATTTATTAAAATGCAAGTTTGATGGCGTGCATGGTTTGAAAACGATTCTAAACTATGCCTTCATACAAACAACAGATGTTCAAAAGAGATTGCCACTAGAAATAAGAACTTTTGGTAGTGATACAAATTGTGTATATGCAGATGAAGATGACACAATCAATCTAGCAGATTTTATTGATTGGCTTTTCGATACGTATAACATTTATTTGGATTTTTCAATAAATTTCTTCACCAATAAAATTGTGTGTATGATTGCAAAGAATTCAACCGAAGGCTATGTAATCAAGGACAACATTAAGTTGTCAAAGCCAGAGTTTGATAGTAACGATATGCCGACCTATAACAAGGTCGTTTTTTATGATGAAACAACAGGACAAGAAAAGGGAACATACTATTTGTTGGACACCAATGAATTAACAACAGATTATACAAATGAGCATAGAGTTCAACCAACACAAACAAAGTTTGTAAAATGGGATGAAACGCAAGCAATAAAAGAAGGCTACACGATGGAACAGCAAGCAAAAAGTGAATTGTGTGGAAACATTTTCAATCATTGCATTTTGTATAAACTTGCAAAGAATCAAACTATGGTTAAGTCAAAGAACTTCAAGTATGGAGACAAGGTAACTATTGTTTATAAAGACCGTGAATATCAATCAATATTTACAGGTCTAAAATACACAATGAATGAACCTTATTATACTTGTGTTTTTGGGAAAACAAGAATAGATTTCACAGACAGAATGAAAATTTATAACGATCGAAGATATAAGAAAAGGAGATAAACATGGGATATGTTCTAAAAGGAATAGGCGACAGTGTCACAGGTAAAAATGAAATTGTTCCAACCTTTGATGCGAAGATTTTTAATTTTTACGCACAAGTTACACCAGGGGTTATTGCTACTGAAAAAGATAGATTTCCTATTACTCTCGTAGATCGTGGGATTATAATTGGACCAGGAATGGCACACGCATTTGGTTATTTTGGTATGAGTGACGCGCCGCAAGCGTTTAACTATGTTATTCCATCTAGCCAAACACAATATTCTACAGTTTATGCTGAGTTTGATCTATCAGCAAGGCCACAATCATTTGCAATAAAAGTTACACCACAAAGCGACACCTCTGTTATAGAACTGCAACAAGATGACCTTGCTGATGTAACAGCAGGTGTTTTTCAATTGCCATTGTATTTAGTAAAAATACAAACAAACGGAACTATAACATTTGAAGATATAAGACAAATGCTAAACAGAGTTTCGTATGCTTCACACTCAAACGAATCAAACCACTCATTAAAAGCCGATATTACACCACAAGCAGATAATGCTACCAAAGCGCAAAGATTAGTTTACACAACAACAGCACCAACATCAAGTCCACCAGCTGGCACAATGATTGTTTACTATGGAACTAGTGTCCCAGCAACTAGATATGACCGAGTGTTGTATTTAATAGGAGTGTAATTATGAGTTTATATTTAGGGGCTAGACAACTATTTTTGAACAGGCTCGGCTCAAAAACTTTGCGTGAGATTTATTTTGGGAACAAATTGATAACAGGATTTACAGATGCTGATTATTCAGTAGATGAACTAATTGCAGAAAAAGCACAAGCAGGGGAAGCTCCAGATATTAAGGCGGGGAATAATATTCTTAGCGTTATGTCTAAAAACTACAACCCAGGCTATGCATATAGCAGATATTATTGTGATCACTTAAAAATCCTTATGCAATATAGTGGCGAGTGTATTTTCTATGATCGCAACGGAAATGAAGTCATAAACATTCGTGGAACGATTTCATTTAGTTATTTAAGTGGTAAATGGACAATTGGAAGCAAATGCATCATCAATGGTGTAACAGTTTTTGACCAATCAAATACTCAAAAAGATACACCAGCAAGTTTGTTAACTTATGAAATTTATTACAACACATCAACAAGAAAATGGACAGTGATATGGAATGGTGGAACTTATACAAGCAGTGAAGTGGATTGGACTCCAACATACTTTAGAGTAAGAGTTGAAATGTGGTTTATTTCAAGTACTGCTGGAATTACTACAATCAATGGTGTCATTTATCTTCAAAATTTCAATCGAGGTAGAGGTATGCCCAATGCAAGAACCTAAAAGGAGGAACAATGAACAATATAAAAATAACTTTACACAACAATAAAAAATATGATGCTGTAAACTTAGATAACATTGATATCCTTGAAGATGAAAATAATGCGACTTCGATTGATATTGAATTTCCTAAGGAATATGAAAACTATTCAAAACGAATAGATTTTATGAACATTAGAAGAGAAAAATGGACAACAAGTTTATATGCACCAGAAGATAACCGAAACAAATATGACAAGAATTTTGACAAGTTAAACTTTACTTTCACAATTCCAAACTCAATGGCAAAAAGAGGGGAATTACAAATTCAGCCTATTGCATATTTGGCAGATGGAACTAACACAATAGTGCCATTTCGAGTTTTAATCGTAACAATAAACAATTCAATATTATATGCAAAAGTTCAAGGTCAAGATAATCCAGACGTTATTGTAAAGGCTTTCGAATACGCAAATATAGCACTAGAAACAGCAAATGAAGCAAACACCAGGTCAAAGCACGCAGAAGAATTGGCTATTGCATCAGAAGAAAGTGCAAAACAAGCAGAGATAAGTGCTAAAAATGCAGAAAATAGTGCTAAAAACGCACAGACAAGTGCCAAAAATTCTGAAACGAGTGCAAAGAATAGTGAAGCTAGTGCAAAAGCCGCACAAACGAGTGCAAGCAACGCTCAAACATCTGCCGACAATGCAGATAAAAGGGCAACAAGTGCAGAAACAGTCTCAAAAGATGCCAATACAAAATCAACAAATGCTGTTAATACAGCAAATTCTGCAAACACAAAATCCACCCAAGCATTAGACATTGTGGAAAACTTGACAGTAACAAGCGAAGAACTTCCTTGCACTGAAAAAGTTAAAGTTGAAATAGAGACAAACTCAACAACAAAAAGAAAAAACATAAAGTTCTCAGTTCCAGCACCAAAGCAAGGCAAATCATACCGAGCAAAAGGCCCTTGGGAAACTGACATTGAGTATATCAACAACGAATACTACATTGACACAGTAAGTAGACATGGTTGTACTTATTGGTGTAAGCAAACCAATAAAGCACACGAACCAATAGTTAACACCGAAGATGAATATTGGGGTTTACTAGCACAAAAAGGTAGCGATGCAGGTGTAACCATAGTAGACAATCTAGAATCCGAACACGCCGACTATGTTTTATCAGCAAAGCAAGGAAAAGTCCTAAAAGAATTGATTGCAAGTTCTATTGAAAGAGCAATAAGTGATTTGGTTAATAATGCACCAGAAAATCTAAACACCTTAAAAGAGATTGCTGATGCGATAGATAACGATCCTAAGTTTGGAACAACAGTAAAGAATTTGATTAAAACCAATTCGGACAATATAACAAAAATTGTAAATGGAACAACCAAGGTTAAAAAGTCGGAGAATACGGAATATCTAGTCTCACAGGATACAAGAGAAGTAAATACAACACCTTTGGATTATATGTCAAACTCATCAAGACAAATGAGAGTAGAGTTTAAAAAACTATCAACAATAGGTGCAAATTCGGTGCTTACAGGCGAGTATTGCCAAATACTGACGCTAATTCCTTGGAGTAATAAATCTGGTGGCTATCCAACACAAATAGCCTTAAACACAAGTGGCATTGCATACAGAACCGGAACAGGAGATTCTACTTGGAACGATTGGAAGATTGTAGTAACAAGTGCAAGCCGAAGCACACTTGGCGATATAACAGTAAGTTCAATTAACATTGTGACATAGGAGATTATTATGGCAAGGATTAAATTTAATGGCGTTGATATAGATACAATATGCCAAAAAAGAACCGACACAAACTATGGTCCAGTGCCAGCAATGAAATACTTCAAACTAAATGGTCAAGAAGCTTTTGATTATGTAAAAGGAACAAGTGGGTATGTCTTCAGCGAAAATGTTGACATACCCATTTCGCTTAATGGCAAAAGAGTTCCTTTCGATTCAATAGGAACAAGACCATTGTCAATAGATAGAGGTATGGATACATCAAACAACGCAAAAATTTACATTCAAAGAGCATCCGATGGAAGAATATATAGAACAATTGGAAACGCAACCGATAGTGATTATACCATTGCACCAGCATCACTAAAACTTCGTGGACTTATTATAAGTCAATGTGGTGCAGGTGGCTCAGGTGGTGGTTCATCAAGTGGCACTGCTGGAAGTGGTGGTGGCGGTGGTGGATCTATGGTTTTTTACATCAAGATTCCAAGAAACTTTGTTGGAGTTTTGTGCCGAATGGACTTCTCAGATGGGGATGCCTACCTTAATTGGCGAGATGGAACAGGTGTCTATTTGTTATCAAGTAAAGGTGGTGGCGGCTCTTGGAATGGTGGAGGAGCAGGTGGTGCTGGAACAGGAATGGTAGTAGAAGGCGATATGCTTAATGTTGCGGCAGGACACATTGATGTTGTTAAAAGTGCAAATGGTGGCTCAGGTGGTGGAACAGGTAATCGTGGTGGCAATGCAGATTTGCTAATGCTGATGACATACCCAGAGGACTCAACCTATACCGTTGTATGGTTTAGTCAAGGTGGACTTGGTGGCAATGCTGGTGGCTCTGGAAATGATGCTGGAGGTGGCGGCGGAGCAAGTTCTTGGGGTGGTGGCGCAGATGGTGCATCACCTGGACAGAACAATGGTAAAAATGGTGGCTACGGAGCAGGTGGCTCAGGTGGCGGTGCAAAGGTTTGGACTTTTACAAATCGTAGTGGTGGTTCTGGTGGAAATGCTGGAATCTGGTACATTTATTAAGGAGAGTAAAATGGCAATTTTATCAGGTAAAATTTATCACAAGATAAACTTAAACAATTTTTCAATTGTAGATAACAAGATCGTTGTTTTGGTCGATTACTATCAAACACAAGAAGATAGAGAAAAAGAGAAACAGAACACAGTTCCTATAAATGAATTTTTAATAAAGGCGAAAAACTTTATTGAAGAATTGCAAAATGAATTTTTCAAACTATTAAAGCAAAATGATTTAGATCCCAACATAGAAGTTGATGATGAAAAATTACAAGAAATTCTGCAAAACAATGAAGAAATAGCAAAAAAATATGGCGAAGGAATATCATTTGGAACAGATTTTGACTTTCTATTACAAAAGTTAGTGTTAGGTAGAACAATCAGTTTTGAACCAACAAACTTGGAAAAATGGAAAGAACTAGGACTTAACGAAGAGTGGCTGACAGAATCAGCATCGAAACTTGGAACTATGAAAGTTGAACTATGTGAATACACAGGTCAAAACATAACACCTGAGTTCCTATACACTGAACTCAAAAAGAAAATAAACAATGCAGTAGATTGTTAAAGGAGAAATTATGATAGCAATAGTTATAAGCATATGCGCTAGTGTTATAAGTGGAATGGTTGTGTTCTTCTTACAACACTTCTTTAAGAAAAGACAAAAGGAAGAAGAAAAGCGAGAAGAAAGGCAACATAAGAAAGATGTGCTGATGATGAAAAGCATCAATGCAGTTGGCGATCTAACACTAGCAAATGCCATTGCAATTCGTGATGGTAAGACTAACGGGGAACTTAAAAAGGCCCTTAAAGAATATGATGAGTCGAGCAAAGAAATGCTCGACTTTTTAATTGAGAATTCAGCAGATGGAGGTAATAAATAATGTTGGAGATCATTTGTGTACCAGTGATTGTCTCATTGGTTTTTGGTTTAATGGAAGCCTATAAGATTTTAATTGCTAAAGCAAAAAATAAGGAAACACTTATTCGAATTATTCCAATTATTGCTTGTGTGATTGGTATTGCATTTGGAATTTTATTCTATTATGTATGCCCAAGCATCGTTGCCGCAACTAATATTTGGACAGCAATATTGATTGGTGGTGCTAGTGGGTTGTCAGCAACAGGTTGCAATCAAATTTTCAAGCAACTTAAAAAGTTTGGAATTGAAGTTAAAGAAGTTCCAAAGGATGAAGAAAATGACAAATAACTTTGATTATTTACTAAGTTTAGCAGTTATTACAATGCTAAGAGAACAAGGTTTAATAACGCAAAAGGAATATCAAGAAATCGACCTGAAAAACAGGTCGATTTTTTGTTAAATAAGTCTTATTTCTTTCGGTTTTCTCTGGACTTAACAATGCCTTTGCGGTATGTTATGTGATGAAAAAGGAGACGGTT
>ERZ808286.1155-NODE-1155-length-13912-cov-4.530129_pt1 | contig 13912 bp, 9 predicted proteins | sample MGYA00521276_ERZ808286 | MGnify/ENA primary metagenome ERZ808286 (study PRJEB31516, sample SAMN03275607) | gut metagenome | biome: mammalia-associated habitat; material: feces | host: Papio cynocephalus | place: Kenya | collected 2012-08-01 ... | reverse complement strand
TGAGTTGGGCTTCAACCAAGTCGAGAAGCTCGCCTGAACATCCGTGACGGAGTGTTGACTACGTTGCGAATGCTCAGGAATTGAGATTCCGAAATCTTTTACGAACCCCGCTTCGGCGGGGTTTCTTCGTTCCGGTGCCGCACCACTGTGCGGTCCTGCACAATGTCGTGCCGAATATGCATAATGGAAAAGTTGTGTCTGGAGGGTCTCGTATGCCCAATCGGGCTGCGGCATCCGCTAGCACAGCACAGCAATATACGTTGCGGAAGGAACCGGACGCGGGAGACCTACTCCGGTGCCGTCACCACCGCTTCACAGAAAGAAGAACCATACAATGGCTCCTAAGAAGAAAGTCTCGGCGCTTCTCAAGCTCCAGATTCAGGCAGGCAAGGCCAACCCGGCTCCGCCGCTGGGCCCGGCACTGGGTTCCCACGGTGTGAACATCATGGACTTCTGCAAGCAGTACAACGCTGCCACGCAGGACAAGATGGGCCAGGTCATCCCTGTCGAGATCACCGTTTACGAAGATCGTTCCTTCACCTTCATCCTGAAGACCCCGCCGGCAGCGGCTCTGCTGAAGAAGGCCGCGGGCATCCAGAAGGGTACCGAAAACCCGCTGACCCACAAGGTCGGCTCCGTCACCAAGGCTCAGGTCCGTGAGATCGCCGAAATCAAGATGGCCGATCTGTCCGCACGCGACGTCGAAGCCGGTATGAAGATCATCGCGGGCACCGCTCGCTCGATGGGCATCACGGTCACCGACTGAGAGGAGAAGGACTAATGGTACAGCGTTCCAAGAAGTATCGCGAAGCGGCTGAGAAGATCGACTTCAACAACCTTTACACCGCCAACGAAGCCATCGCTCTCCTCAAGAGCATGCCTGAGTACAAGTTCGACCAGACCGTTGAGGCCGTTGTGCGCCTGAACGTGGATCCGCGCAAGGCCGACCAGCTGGTCCGCGGTTCCGTGAACCTGCCGAACGGCACCGGTAAGACCGCCAAGGTCCTCGTGTTCGCCCGTGGCCCGAAGGCCACCGAGGCTCTCGAGGCCGGCGCCGACATCGTCGGTGACGACGATCTCGTCGCGAAGGTCGCCAACGGCTTCCTCGACTTCGACTCCGTCGTGGCCACCCCGGACATGATGGGCAAGGTCGGTCGTCTGGGTCGTGTGCTCGGTCCGCGTGGCCTGATGCCGAACCCGAAGACCGGCACCGTGACCATGGACGTCACCAAGGCCATCAAGGACATCAAGGGCGGCAAGGTCGACTTCCGCGTCGACAAGAACGGCAACCTGAGCTTCCTCATCGGCAAGCTCTCCTTCACCGAGCAGGCTCTGGATGAGAACTTCAAGGCCGTGGCCGACGAGATCAAGCGTCTGAAGCCGTCCACCGTGAAGGGCCGTTACGTCACCAAGACGACCATCACCTCCACGATGAACCCGGGCGTCCCGGTCGATCCGGCCGTCATCGCCTGAGATTGAGCCGAACGGCTTGAGATAATCAGGTTTTGACACCGATAAAGGTCCGTATCTGCGTGCACGCAGATACGGACCTTTTTGCATTTCATGACCGTCGGACGCTTCGCTTCGGCGGTCGGTCGTCCGATGCCGTCTCAGCGGTCGCGCATGCGCCCGATCGCCAGCGCGGTGGTGAGCACGTACGCGTCGCGCGGGTCGGTGGCGTCCCATCCGGTCGTCTCGGCGGCTCGCTTGAGCCGGTACCGCACCGTGTTCGGATGCACGTTCAGCTCCTTCGCGGTGTTCTCCAACGAGTTGCCGTGCTGAAGGAACGTGGACACCGTCAGATACGTCGGATCGTCGGGATTGTCGCCGCGCAGCACTTTGTATACGTTCTGGTACAGTTCCTCGCGCGCATAGTCGTCGCCGAGCAGGGCGCGTTCCGGCAGCAGCTCGTCGGCGCGCAGCGGCCTCGTCGGCGACGGCAGGGCGGGCGCCGCCTGCAAGGAGAACAACGTCTCGCGCAGCGCATGGGAGGCGCCCTGCACGCCCGAACGCACCGGACTCAGATACGCCGGCTCATCCTCCTTGAACGCGGGCATGATCGCGGTGCAGGTCACCTCCGGGGTCACCGCGTTCATCTGACGCGCCAGAACCAGCAGGAAATTGCCGTATGTGCCGACCATCACCTGCGTGCCGCCCAGATCGCGCACGGCCTTGCGCGCCGCGAATGATGCCGAAGCCGGATTGGACGCGGGAACGCCGCCGATCGCGAAACAATCGAATGCCCCACGCCAGTCGAGCACGTTCATCAGCGAAACCACCCGCTCGTCCGCCATATTCGTCACCAGACATTCGAAGGCGAGTCTTTCGATGGTCGAATCATCGGTATGACCTGCCAGAAGATCAAGAATGTCTGCGCGTTCGGAATCCATAAGCCCTTAGTCTAGCCGCCGAATCCATGAACCAGGGTTTATCGTGCCGCGCGGCGCCCTTCCTAGGGGTGTGTCCGCCCTTGTACATATCCGGCCGTCCGCTGCAAAGGCCTTGTTCCGCGCGCATTCGGGTAGTGCCGCTATCATGCCGCTTATGAGCGAAGTACACAAAACCGTCGGACGCGGCAGCAAGGCCGTCTCGTTCCTCAGCTGGGCCTTGGGCGTGCTGGCATGCCTATGGCTGGCATGGTGCTGCGCCATCGGGCCGCTGTATTGGTTCGGCACGGGGCTTTCCGATTTCGGATGGCTCAATGTGTTGTACATGGTGGTCGCCTTCGTGGCGTTCTTCGCGATATTGCGGTCGCTGGTCAAATTCGGCCGCGGACGGCGCGTGCTTCCCGAATACTTCCGCTACCGCCGTGAAAGGCTCCGGCATGAGGTGGCCGGAACGCCGACCACGGTGCTGGGCATCATGCTCCGCCATCTTAGCGACGCCATGCGCAGCCGCCCTGGACGCGCGCTCCACGCGGTGGTCATCTGGGTCGGCCGCAAGCTCACGCGGTGCACCGATTCCTGGTGGAAGCTCATGCTCCTGTTCATGGTCGGATGGCTATGGGTGCCGACGACCCTGCTCGCCGCGTTCGGCGCCGACATACGCTCGCAGATCCGTGAGTTCAGCTGGGCGTTGAACCAATGGACCGGCTTGAAACAGCCGTACATCGGATTCTTCTCGTTCGTGCCGATGGACATCTATCCGACCGCGCACTATATGTGGCCGGATTCGCCCACCTACCTGACCGACCAGCACAACATCGTGCTGACGGTGTTCTACGGTGCGGTCGCCGCGGTATCGCGGTTCTTCACCGATTCCAACGACGCGGGCATCGTCGTGCTCGCCGTGTTCCAATGGCTGTTCGCCGCGTTCTGCTGCGCCGCCACCGCGAACCGGTTCTTCAACCTTCCCTGGCGTCGTCTGGGCGTCGGCACGTTCGACTTCTCGCATCCGGAACGCCACGATTGCTGGAACATGCGCGATTTCGCGCACCCCGAGGCCGGCGTGGTGCCAAGGCCGTCGCGGTTGCGCGCCGGAGCGAAGACACGACTGGCGATCATATTGTTCTTCATGGTGTGCCCGCTGGCCGTGTTCTCCACGATTTCGCTGACGAAGTCGCCGCTGTTCGCATTCGCGTTCGTATGGTGGTTCGGCGTGTGGTACGAACTGCACATGACCCACATCAAGGCGATGCCGACGATCAACGGCAAGCCGGTGCGTCTGCGCAAGCGTTCGATCGCGGCGTTCATCATCGCCAGCAGCGTCATGCTCATCAGCGCGAAATACGCGTGGTACATCATCGTGTTCGCCTTCCTGCTCGCGTTGTGCAACGACCGCAAGCGGTGGAAGACCTATCTGGTGACGCTGCTGCTGCCGACCGTGCTCATCCACGGCGGCATCGTCGCGCTGACCAACACGGGCGCGATCATCGGCGGCGATCCGATCGAAAGCCGCGGCATCCAGCTGCAGCAGATCGCGCGCGTGGCCAAGTACAATCCGCAGGGCATCCCCAAGGACGCGCGGAAGAAACTCGACAAGGTGTTCAACCTCGACCAGATGGCCGAATCATACTTCCAACAGGACGCGGACCCGGTGAAATCCTCCGGCATCCAATCCAAGAAGGTGAGCTACAAGTGGCGTACCGTCACCGCGGCGGACATGAAGGACTTCAACAAGGCGTGGCTTGAGATCGTCAAGGCGAATCCGGTGATCGCCCTCGACGCGTTCTTCGCGGAATGCTTCGGCTATTTCAACGTGACCGACCTGCCGTATGTGTCGATGGATTATTACGTGAACAACGACTACGTCCAGGAAGACAACGATTGGATCCATTCGTACAACCACGACTGGCGCGACCGCGTGGCCGGCTTCGCGAAGGGGTGGGGCAACATCCCGGTGCTCGGATGGGTCACGCATGGCAACCTGTACGTCACGCTGACGCTGCTGATTGGCGCGGCGGAGGTGATATTGCGACGGTGGCGGTCGCTGTCGTGGCATCTGCCGCTGCTGCTGCTGATGGGCGTGATGATCACCTCGCCGGCGAACAATTTCGAACGGCACATGCTGCCCGTGGCGTTCGTCTTCGGTTTTCTGTGCCTGCAGTTCTGGCGCGAGTCGAGGAACGCGCGTCTGGCGGCGTCGGCGGCCGAATGACCGGCGTGCCGCAACCGGGGGCCGCCGACAAGGACGGCAAGCCGGATGCGGCGGCCAAATGTGACGATGATCGATGGAAAGGGGCCTTCCGATGATATTGGATTCCGCGTTGACGATGCCGCGCACCTGCGTCGCGGCCGATTGGGTGGTCACGCTCGACACGGTGGACTCCACCAATACGTATGCGGCGAATCTGGTGCGCGAAGGCCGGATATTCGGCGGAACGGGCTCATTGTGTCCCCGCGCGCAGGGGCGGATCGCGGTGGTGTGCGCCGATGAGCAGACCGCCGGCCGCGGCCGTCTCGACCATCGTTGGTTCAGCGCGCCGGGGGAGTCGTTCATCGTCTCCCTAGCGGTTGACCTGCCCGGTGCGATCGTCCGCGATCCGTCGGTCAACGGCTGGCTGCAGATGATCGCCGGATGCGAGACGCGCAGGGCCGTCATCGACGCGGTGCGGGAGCTCGGCGGCGAACTCCACGCCGACATCGCGTTGAAATGGCCGAACGACGTGTTCGCGGACGGCAGGAAACTCGGCGGGCTGCTCGCCGAAATGGTGCCGCTCGCCGCTTCCGACGGCAATATGGGGGAATGGCGTGCGGGCGATTCGGCTTCCGGAGTCGCAAACGGTGGATGGAACGAGGCCGACCCGGCATGCGCCGAACGCGTCGCCATCGTCATCGGCATCGGGCTGAACCTCGATGTGCCGGAGGAGCATCTGCCTGCCGAAACGGCCACATCCCTGCAATTGACGGCCTCCGGACTACCCGATGCCGATCGGGTGCGCGATGCGGTCGCCGCGCATCTGATCGAAGGGCTGAAACCGCGTTTCGCCGATTTCGAGGCCGATTCGCACCGTGAGGCCGAACGCGCGCTGGCGGAGACGACGGCGGTGTGCTGGACGTTGGGCAAACGCTGCGAAGCGCATTTCGTGGACGGCTCCACGCTGCGTGGCACGGCGGTGTCGCTGAACGACGACGCCTCGTTGACGATACGCGACGAAAACGGCGGTATGCACGTCGTGCATACCGCCGATGTGGGGGTGCTGGCGAAATAACGGATTGCGCGATGGCCCGGATCTGCCTGTCTCGGCCGATTACCTCAGTTTGGCGAGTCCCGCCACCACGACGGACGCCACGAATGCCTTCACGACGTCACCGCAGACGAAGCCCATCGAGGCGAGGGCCACGGTCGCGAACGGCACGCCGGTGATCATCGCCTGGAACGCGAAACCGAAGAAGTAGTCGATCGCGACGCATCCGATGATCGCCGCGGCGAAATAGCGCAACGCGGTCAGCACGCCGCCCTTCAGGGAGCCGGCGTCGGCCTTGCCCTTGAGCAGCGAGGTGACGATGGCCGCCGGCAGGAATCCGAACAGGAATCCCGCGCTGGGACCCACCAGCGCCGCCGTGGACGCGCCCCCGGCGAACACCGGCAATCCGGCCGCGCCGGCCGCAAGATACAGCATCACGGCAGCGCCGGCCTGACGCCAGGTCAGCATCAGCGCCGCAAGCATGACGACGAAGGTCTGCAGGGTGATCGGGACCGGAGTCCCCGGAATCGGCAGTTCGCCGGCGGCCGCGGCGGCCCACAGCAGAGCGGCGAACAGCACGGGCTTCGCGAGATTGCCGAGGTCGCTCCGGAGCAACTCGGTGAACGCGGATTTGAAGGAAAGCATGGCGTGACGCAAAACGGCTCCTTTACAGGATGGAAAACTGACGAAAATGCATGATTTGTCAACATGCTGGTCTCATCGTAAGGAATCGAAGTTACCCCTACGTTTGTGAAGCCGTACAAAAAGCGACGTGCTCTTTTGTGAAAAACGAGTTCGCGAAAACGTGCGAAAAAGAGCAAAGTTGACGACATGCCTAAAAATGTCAACAAACTTTTGGTGGCGAACCGCGGCGAAATCGCGCTTCGTGTGGTGCGCACCGCCAGGGAGATGGGGATTCCCACGGTCGCGGTGTATGCCGAACAGGACCGTCACGCGCAGTACGTGCAGATGGCCGACGAGGCGTACCTGCTGTCGGGCGACACCTACAAAGACACGTATCTCAACGAGGACCTGCTCGTCGACATTCTGCAGCGCAGCGGTGCCGATGCGGTGCATCCGGGCTATGGATTCCTTTCCGAAGTCGCCTCGTTCGCGCGCAAGGTGATCGATGCCGGCGCGACATGGATCGGCCCGAATCCGAAGGCGTTGGTCGATTTGGGCGACAAGATCACCGCGCGCCAGGTGGCGACGTCGGCCAAGGTGCCGCCGGTCCCGGGCATCTCCCATTCGATTTCCGACATGCGTCTGCTGCTCGACTTCGCGCACACGCACGGATATCCGCTGATGCTCAAGCGTACCGACGGCGGCGGCGGACGCGGCATCACGCTGGTGCACAACGACGATGAGCTCCGCGGCTTCTACATGAACCACGACGCGCTGCAGGGCGGCGACCTGGACGAATACTTCGTGGAACGCTTCATCGACAAGGGACGCCACGTCGAGACGCAATGCGGACGCGATTCGCACGGCAACTTCACCGTGTATTCCACGCGCGACTGCTCCGTGCAGCGCCGCAACCAGAAGCTGATCGAGGAGGCGCCCGCGCCGTTCCTTTCGGACGGGACGACCGAACAGCTGGAACGCTATTCACGCCGCCTGTTCGAAGCCGTCGACTATGTGGGACTGGGCACCTGCGAATTCATGGTGACCGAACAGGGCAAGGTCTACTTCCTCGAAGTCAACCCGCGACTGCAGGTCGAGCACACCGTCAGCGAGGAGGTCAGCGGACTCGACCTGGTCCGTGAACAGCTCAACATCGCCGACGGCGGCGAACTGACCGCCGACCATCCGTCGCGCGGACACAGCTTCGAACTGCGCCTGACCTGCGAGGACCCCGCGAAGAACCTCGCGCCGAGCTCCGGCACGCTCACCGCGCTGCGTTGGCCGTCCGGCCCCGGCATCCGCGTGGATTCCGGCGTGGTCGAAGGCGACACCATCTCGCCGAAGTTCGATTCGATGATGGGCAAGCTCATCGTCACCGCGGCGAACCGCGAATACGCCGTGGCCCGTGTGCGCCGCGCGTTGGAGGAGCTCAAGGTGGAGGGCGTGCCGACGCCGGCGAGTCTGTTCGAGCAGGTCTTCAACGACGACGACTTCACCGCCGAGCATGGTTCCGCATACGACGTGAGCACCAAGTGGCTGGAACGCAAATACCTCAACAAGGCCGCGGCGTCCGCGCAGGGCGGCCAGCCGGCGTCCGCCGCCGGCACGGCCGGCGCCGAACAGTCCGACAAGAAGGAGGCCACCGAGACCTTCGTCATCGAGGTGGACAACCGCCGGGTCTCGCTGACCGTGCCGAGCGACATCGTCGCCAGCCTCACGGGCGGCGCCAAGGCGCGCGACGCGAAACGCGCCACCCAGCCGCTGCGCGGCCAAGGTTTGCACCACGCCGAACGCAAGCAGCAGACCAACGACGGCCAATCCGGCGTGATCGCAAGCCCGATGCAGGCGGTCGTCACCCGCATCAACGTCGCGGAAGGCCAGGACGTGGCCAAGGGCGATCTGCTCGTCGTGCTCGAATCCATGAAGATGGAGAACTACGTGTACGCGCCGGTCAAAGGCACGGTCACGAAGATCTTCGTCGGTCCCGCGACCGGCGTGGAGGCGGGCGAGACGCTGATGACCATCGACGTGGACGGGGCATCCTCGAAACACGACGACGCCAAGAAGAACGACGACGCCAAGACGGAAGGTGGCGAGCGATGACCGACATCATCACCAGTCCGGCCGTCAAAGAGGCCGTGAAAATCGCCATGGAGCAGCAGAGGCATGAAGGCGGAGAATCCACCGAAGCCGCGTCGGACAACGCGACCCAGCCGATTCGCGCGTCCGTGCTCCGCGCGGCGCAGCTCGCGCACGAGGCCGAGGACCACGCCCGCGAACGCCAGCACGTCAAAGGCAAGCTGACCGCCCGCGAACGCCTCGACCTGCTGCTCGACACCGGCACGTTCGAGGAAATCGGACGATTCTGCGGCGGCGACATCAACGGCGGCCGCGCGGGCGCGGCGGTCATCACCGGCTTCGGCGAGGTGTTCGGACGCAAGGTGGCCGTCTACGCGCAGGACTTCTCCGTCAAAGGCGGCACGTTGGGCGTCGCCGAGGGACGCAAGATCTGCCGTCTCATGGACAAGGCGCTCGACCTCAAAGTGCCGATCATCGCGCTCATCGATTCCGGCGGCGCGCGCATCCAGGAAGGCGTCGCCGCATTGACCCAGTACGGCCACCTGTTCCGCAAGACCTGCGACGCCAGCGGATTCGTGCCGCAGCTGTCGCTGATCCTCGGCCCCTGCGCGGGCGGCGCCGTCTACTGCCCGGCACTGACCGACCTGATCATCATGACCCGCGAGAACTCCAACATGTTCGTCACCGGCCCCGACGTGGTCAAGGCGGCCACCGGCGAAGTGATCAGCATGGATGACCTCGGCGGCGGCTACGTGCACAACACCACCTCCGGCGTGGCGCACTACCTCGGTGAGGACGAGGCCGACGCGATCGACTACGCGCGCACCGTGCTCGCCTACCTGCCGTCCAACGCCGACGAACAGCCGCCGACCTACGCATACGCGGCGACGCGCGCCGACCGCGAAGTCGCCAAACGGCTCGCCACCATCGTTCCCGACAACGACCGCCAGCCGTACGATGTGCTCGACGTGATCCGCTGCCTCGTGGACTACGGTGAATTCGTGCAGGTGCACGAACTGTTCGCCTCCTCCGCGGTGGTGGGCTTCGCCTGCATCGACGGCCATCCGGTCGGCATCGTGGCGAACCAGCCGAACGTCAACGCCGGCATCCTCGACGTGGACTCCTCCGAAAAGGTGGCGCGGTTCGTCCGTCTGTGCGACGCGTTCAACCTGCCCGTCGTCACCCTGGTGGACACCCCCGGATACAAGCCGGGCGCCGAACAGGAGCACGCCGGCATCATCCGTCGCGGCGCGAAGGTCATCTACGCCTACGCCAACGCGCAGGTGCCGCTCGTCACCGTCATCCTGCGCAAGGCGTTCGGCGGCGCCTACATCGTGATGGGATCCAAAGCCATCGGCGCCGACCTCAACTTCGCCTGGCCATCCAGCCAGATCGCGGTGCTGGGCGCGTCCGGCGCGGTGAACATCATCCACCGCAAGGACCTGCAGAAGGCCAAGGACGCCGGCAAGGACGTCGAGGCGCTCCGCGCGAAATACGTCGCCGACTACGAACGCACCACCGTCAACGCGAACCTGTCGCTGGAAATGGGGGAGATCGACGCCATGATCGACCCGGAGCAGACGCGCGAGACCATCGTCGAATCGCTCAGACTGCTCGCCAGCAAGAAACGCATCCGCAAAACCACCAAGCACCACGGCAACCAGCCGCTGTGACGAAACGAAGCCCCACCGGATTTTTGGAACAGTAAGGAACAACATGAACACCTTTTTTCTCGATCGACTGAACAGCGAGCCGCATGCGCTCGCCTTCGCCGGCCAGTCCACGCCATGGCCGGTCGCGCTCGCCGACCAAAGCGCCAATCCGACGCTCGACAAGGCGCTGCACGACCATGCGGCCGCCGCGAAGTCGCTGCTGTACCCGGTCGCCGCGGACCTGCTCGCCACCACGGGCCGTCCGGTCGACCTGTTCGGATTCAAGCCGAACGCGGCGCGTCTCGGCGCCGCCGCCGACGCGTCCGCAAGCGTGCCGGGAATCGCGCTTTCCCAGCTGGGCGCGCTGCTCGACGCGGCCGCGCTCGGATACAACCCGGCCAACGCCAAGCCGGTCGCCGTGCTCGGCCACTCCCAAGGCGTGCTCGCCGTGCATATGGTGCAGGCCATCGAAAAGGCCGGTTCCATCGACGCGGCCGCCGCGCAGATCGATGAGATCATCGCCATCGCCACACTGATCGGCGTCGCCGGCACCCGTCAGGCCCGCCAGCTCGGCCTCGCCGCACGCCACGGCGAGGCGACGCCGATGCTGTCGGTCAAGGACATCACCCGCGCCCAGGTGGAGGCGCTCATCGGACGCGTCGACGGCGCCCGCGGACCTATCGCCATCGCCGTCACCAACTCCGCCACGCACTATGTGCTGTCGGGATACCCGGAGGACCTGGCCGCATTCGGCGTCGAAGTGGCCAAGGAACACAAGCACCAGGCGAAGCTTCGCGAGGAAAAGGTGCGCGGCGGCCGTGTGTTCGACCCCGTGCTTGAATACCTCGACGTGACGCTTCCGTTCCACAACCCGCTGATGGCCGATGCCGTCGCGCAGACCGTGTCGTGGGCGGAAGCCTGCGGCATCAACGCCGACCACGCCCGCGAGCTCGCATCCGAAGTGCTGATCAACCACGTGGATTGGGCGGCCCGCGTGCGCGCGCTGATGAAGTCCACCGACCCCAGCGCGCTGTGGGTGCTGGACTTCGGCCCCGGCACCACCGTCGGCAAACTGTTCTCCACGGTCGCGCAGGGCACCGGCGTCGGCGTGGTGGAAGCCTCCACCGTCGCGGCCCGCGGCGCGCTCTCCACGTCGGAGGCGCTGCCCGAGCGCACCCAGAACTGGACCCGCTTCGCACCGAGCATCATCCACACCGCCGCCGGAGACAAGGTACGCACCGCGTTCACCGAGCTCACCGGCAAGGCCCCGGTGCTGCTGGCCGGCATGACCCCGACCACCGTGGAACCGGAAATCGTCGCCGCTGCCGCCAACGCCGGCTACTGGGCGGAACTCGCCGGAGGCGGCCAGGTGACCGCCAGTGTGTTCAACCGCCATGTCGCCAAGCTCGAAGAGGAGCTTGAGGAAGGCCGCACCGTCGAATTCAACGCCATGTTCATGGACCGTTACCTGTGGAACCTGCAGTTCGGTTCCCAGCGCATCGTGCCGAAGAAGCGTGCCAGCGGCACACCGATTGATGGCGTTGTCGTCTCCGCCGGCATTCCGGAACTCGATGAGGCGGTGAAGCTGATCCGCGGCCTCAACGCGGACGGTTTCCCCTACGTGAGCTTCAAGCCGGGAACCGTCGACCAGATTCGTCAGGTCGTGCGCATCGCCAAGGCGGTGGCGCCGACCAAGGTGCTCATCGAGGTCGAAGGCGGTTCCGCGGGTGGCCACCATTCCTGGGAATCCCTGGATGATCTGCTGCTCAGCACCTACGCCGAGGTTCGCGAGCAGTCCAACCTCGTGCTCGTGGTCGGCGGCGGCATCGGCACGCCGGAACGCGGCGCCGATTACATCACCGGCGAATGGTCCCGCACCTACGGTCGTCCGCTCATGCCGGTGGACGGCGTGCTCGTCGGCACCGCGGCCATGACCGCCAAGGAGGCGCACACCAGCCCCGAGGTCAAGAAGATGCTGGTCAACACGCCCGGCATCCCGGCCAAGGGTTCCGAAGACGATCCGTTCGCCCCGCTGGGCGAGCAGTGGGTGCCGAGCGGCCAGGCCAAGGGCGGAGTCACTTCCGGCCTGAGCCATCTGCACGCCGACATCTACGAGCTGGAGAATTCCTCCGCCCGCTGCGGCCGCCTGCTGGTGCGCGTCATGAAGCACCCCGAGGAACTGGAAAGCCGCCGCGAGGAGATCATCAAGGCGCTCAACGCGACCGCCAAGCCGTACTTCGGCGATTTGAAGACCATGACCTACCTCCAGTGGGCCCAGCGATTCGCCGACCTCGCGTTCCCGTGGGTCGATGAGACCTACGCCGATCGCTTCCTGCACCTGCTGCAGCGCATCGAAGCCCGTGTCACCGCACAGGAAAGCGGCGAATTCGCCTCCCTGTTCGCCTCCCGCGCCGACGTCGAGGCCGACCCGAACGCGGCGATCGCCAAACTGGCCGAAGCCTACCCGCAGGCCGGCGAGCTGACCGTCACGCCGATGGACGAGGCCTGGTTCCCGGTGCTGGTGCGCGAATACCCGAAGCCGATGCCGTTCGTTCCGGTCATCGACAACGACCTGCTGCGCTGGTGGGGGCAGGACCAGCTGTGGCAGTCCGAGGACTCCCGCTACTCCGCCGACTCCGTGCGCATCATCCCCGGCCCGATCTCCGTCGCCGGCATCACCACCATCGACGAGCCGATCGCCGACATCCTCGGACGTTTCGAGGCCGCCATGGTCAAGCGTGTGTCCGCGGAATCCCCGAGCGCCGACACCACCGCGTTCGCGGAACTCGGCGCGGCCGGCTCCGCCGAGGAATTCATCCGCAAGTCCCCGAACATCTCCTGGGTCGGCCACCTCATGGCCAACCCGGCATACGGCACCGACAACGGCGACGCCAATTACGAGATCCGCAAGGTGGCCACCGAGGGCGGCGTCGAGAAATACGATCTCGACATCCATCTCGACACCTACTGGGACAACGACCCGGACGGCGGCACCTCCAAGCACGCCGTGCGCGACATCGTCATCCCGCTGAACGTCAACGGCGCGGAATCCGGCCTGTTCCCGGTGGTCGACCGCGACCGCCTGCCGGAACACGTCTACCGCATGCTCGCCGACACCGCCGGCATCGGCAATACCGCCATCACCGGCGACAAGCTCACCGCCATGCCCGCTATCGAGCAGGTGGACGACAAGGCCTCCTATCCGTTCGGCATCGCCCACGCCGGCTACACGCTGTCCGCCAACCTCGGCTTCGACCATGAGGCCGCCACCGGCGGCGCGCTGCCGAGCGATCTCGTGCCGTCCCGCATCGCGCCCGACGCGTTGGTCGGACCGGCATGGCCGGCGATCTACGCGGCACTGGGCTCCGTGTACGTCAAGGGCTTCCCGGTGATCGAAGGCCTGCTCAACGCGGTGCACCTCGACCACCTCATCGAGCTTGAGGTCAGCGAGGACGATCTGCTTCGCCACACCGGCGAGACCATCGCCCTGACCAGCTGGGCCGAGGACTACTTCGAATCCGCCTCCGGCCGCGTGGTGACCATCCACGTGAGGCACGCCGCCGAAGACGGCACCGTGCTGGCCAACGAAACCGAACGCTTCGCCATCCGCGGCCGCGCCTACTCCGACGCATTGCCGCCGGAAGCACCGGACTACGGCGGCATCGACGCCGAGATCAAGAGCACCCCGCGCCGCCTGCTGCGTCGCGTCACGGTGACCGCACCGCACGAGATGACCGCGTTCGCCCGCACCTCCGGCGACTTCAACCCGATCCACACCTCGCACCGCGGAGCCGCGGTCTCCGGCCTCGCCGCGCCGCTGGTGCACGGCATGTGGCTGTCCGCGACCGCGCAGCACGCCGTGCAGGCGCTTGATGAGAAGGGCGCGCACTACGAGATCGCAGGCTGGACCTACAACATGTACGGCATGGTG
>ERZ808286.1153-NODE-1153-length-13928-cov-4.840986_pt1 | contig 13928 bp, 13 predicted proteins | sample MGYA00521276_ERZ808286 | MGnify/ENA primary metagenome ERZ808286 (study PRJEB31516, sample SAMN03275607) | gut metagenome | biome: mammalia-associated habitat; material: feces | host: Papio cynocephalus | place: Kenya | collected 2012-08-01 ... | reverse complement strand
ATGTCTTTTTGTGTCCACTCTTTTGGAAACCAAGCTTGGCCTGCGTTTTCTCTTTCTTTTTATTTTTGTGGTTTTGGACATTGCCGATCCTGACACCATTTGGATAAGTCTTGACGATATTGTACTTGATTCCATTCTTGGTCCATATAGTCGATTGCATCTTGACCATGACCTCCACTCTTCATTCTGTTTCCTTCAGTATATGAACCTTCCATGGAGTGGATGATTGCATTTGGAAGATGCTCAGCCTGGTCAGACGATTGTTTCAGAGGAGCCATTCAAAAATTTTCTCTTAGCAAAAGGATCATAGCTTAATTTCCAACTCAACAAAACTAATCTGTAATGTTGCCACAATTCTATCACTGAATTTTGTATGGTAGTAAAAGTGGTAGTAAATCAGTATAAAATAGAGTTCTTTTTTTCCATAATAAAGTAGAAATTATGCGACAATTATCATCGCAACCATTTGACAAAGGAGATGATAAGCATTTAGAATCTATCTACTATGGCGCTGGATGGCGTTATGTTCTATTGACAAAACATATAGAGTTTTGCTACATTCACCTTTGCATGTTTTCATATGCATTGCCCTTGTAGCTCAGTCGGTAGAGCACCACCATGGTAAGGTGGGGGTCAGCGGTTCAAATCCGCTCGAGGGCTCTAATTATCAAGGTGGGGTAGGCCCATTTAGCTAGGAGATGGAATTATGGCAAGTTCTAAGAAGAAAGGCCCAGTAGAAAAGATTGCTCTTCAGTGCACAGAGTGCAAGCAGAAGAACTATACTACAGAGAAGAATCGACGCAACACACCTAATAAGCTTGAGCTTATGAAGTATTGCAAGTTCGAGCACAAGCATACATTGCATCGAGAAACAAAGATCAAATAAGATCTTGCATTGTTCGAGGTACGAATAGGCTGATAGCTCCAACGGTTAGAGCACTGGTCTCCAAAACCGGGTGTTGGGAGTTCGAATCTCTCTCAGCCTGTTGGTACCTCGAATCGCTAAGGAGTAAAAAATGAAGAAAATCGGAAGGTATTTTAAGGAATGTTGGTTGGAACTCAAGAAGGTCAACTGGCCATCCAAAGAAGCTGTTTTGCATTCCACATGGGTAGTAATCCTTTCAGTATTGGTCTTCGCAATCGTCCTTGGTCTTGTTGATACAGGTCTTGGTCTCATATTGGATTTGATTTTCTAGGCGGGCACGATGGAGAGAGGATGGTACGTAGTCCATACCTATTCTGGCTACGAGCAGAAGATTGAGAGAATAATCAATAAGCTTCGATTGAGCGATCTGGATTTTGGTCGTTATTGCACAGGTGTCTCGGTCCCATTTGAACAAGTTACTGTCATAAATGAAAAGGGCGAGAAGAAAATCGAGCAAAAGAAAATCCTCCCTGGTTATATTCTTGTAGAACTTGAGCTTCCGGAAGATTCCTGGAGAACAACAACAGCGAAGATTGCAAGAATCCAAGGTGTCACAGGGTTTTTGACAGCAGATAAGAGCGGAAAAAATCCTCCAAAGCCTCTTTCTTCAAAAGAGCACAGTGATATTCTTGCAAGAAGTGGAGAGATCCCAGAAGAAAAGACATTCAGGCCAAAACAAGATTTTGTCAAAGGCGAAGAAGTCAAAGTTACATCAGGACCATTCGAATCCTTCAATGGTACTGTTGAAGAAGTTGATCTTGCAAAAGGTAGACTCCGACTATCTGTTCAGATTTTTGGAAGATCTACACCTGTTGAGGTTGATTTCACACAAGTCGAAAAAGTTCTTGTATAAGAGACATTCGATTTTACATTAATTATTGAAAATCTCCCCTTCATCAAACGAAGGGTGGGAGCTCGCCGTTGGCGAGCGTTAATACCAGCGCGGGATTTGCTTATCAGTCAACTCAGACGGATCCCGGCGTAAGGAGAAAAAAATGGCAAAGAAGAAGGTTACTGCAGTAATCAAACTTCAGTGCCCTGCCCAGAAGGCTACACCAGCACCTCCAATTGGACCTGCTCTTGGACCTCATGGCGTCAGTGCACCTCAGTTCGTTCAGCAATTCAACGACAAGACCAAAGGTTATGAAGCTGGACTCATACTTCCTGTTATCATTACAGTCTACTCAGACAAGAGCTTTACTTTTGTTTTGAAGACTCCTCCTGCAGCTGTTCTTATCAAGAAGGCTCTCGGCATCCAGACAGCATCTGGAACACCAAACAAGGTAAAAGTCGGGAAACTTACTGATGCACAGCTTACAGAGATCGCACAGACAAAGCTTGAGGATCTTAATGCAAACGATATCGATGCAGCTAAGAAAATCATTGCTGGAACAGCTCGTTCTATGGGCGTAGAGGTGGAGAAGTAAGATGAAAAGAGGCAAGAAATACCAGGAAGCTGTCAAGAAAGTTGACAGAACCAAGGAATACAGCTTGGCAGATGCAGCTGCTTTGGTTAAGGAGTGCTCATTTGTAAAGTTCACAGAGTCTGTTGAGCTTGCTGTGAAGCTTACTCTCAAGAAAAGCCAATCTGTCCGTGATACTGTTGTTTTTCCTAACCAGTTCTCAGAACAGAAGAAGATTCTTGTATTTGCTAAGGGCGACAAAGCTCAGGAAGCTATCGACGCTGGAGCTGCATATGTAGGCGATACAGATCTTATTGAGAAAGTAAGAGGCGGATGGATGGATTTCGATGTTGCTGTCGCAACTCCAGACATGATGAAGGATGTAGGAAGACTTGGACCTATATTGGGAAGAAGAGGCCTCATGCCTAATCCAAAGACTCATACAGTCACAAACGAGATTAAAGAAGCAATCGCTGAACTTAACAAGGGTAGGACAGAGTTCCGCTCCGATAAGACAGGTGTTGTGCATTTGGCAGTCGGTAAAGTCAGCATGGATGCTGATAAGATTGTTGAGAACGCAAAAACAGTTATCGATGAGATTGTCAGAAAAAGACCTTCTGACGCAAAAGGTGACTTTGTTGTTTCTATCTCTCTCTCTTCGACTATGGGACCTGGTGTTCGCGTAGATGTTAAAGATGCTCTTGCATCAACCAATGCTTAAGGAGGTACAGGATGTCAGAATACAAAGCACACGTAACCCCTGCTAAGGAAGATGCCGTAGCAGCTCTCAAAGAAGAGTTTGCAGGATATGACGGATTCATCTTCACAGATTATAGAGGAATGACTGTAGAGCAGATTACAGATATCAGAAAGTCCCTGAGAAAGGATGATGCTGCATACAGAGTCGTCAAGAATCGCTACGCAAAGATCGCATTGAAGAATCTTGATAAGGGTGGTGCAGAGGACCAAATGGTAGGACCAACAGCTGTTGCTCTTGTTAAAGGTGATTCGGCTAATGTAGTAGCAAAGGTTCTCTTTTCAGCTGCGAAAGACGGAGTCAATGTCCAAGTCAAAGGCGCTTTGCTTGGTTCAGAGCTCTTGACAGCTGATCAGATTGAAGCTATTTCAAAACTTCCAACAAAGTTGGAACTCATTGCATCTTTGATGGGTACAATGAAGGCACCTGTACAGAAGCTTGCTGCAACTTTGCTCGCATACGTCGAGTCCAAGGGTGGTGCTTCTGCTGAAGCTAACTAATACGGTCCTAGTCTTCGCGTAACCTGCTAGACCGTTAAAATATCAAAATAGGAGAAGATAATATGGCTACTAAAGAAGAAATTTTGGAATCCATCGCAAACATGAGTGTTATGGAGATCTCTGATCTCATCAAGATGATGGAAGAGAAGTTTGGTGTTGTTGCAGCAGCAGCTGCTGTTGCTGGTCCTGCAGCTGGTCCTGCAGCTGAGGCAGCTGAAGAGCAGACAGAGTTCAACGTTGTCCTCAAGTCTGTAGATGCATCAAAGAAGATTGCATGCATTAAGGAAGTCAGAGCTTTGACAGGTCTTGGTCTTAAGGAAGCAAAGGATCTTTGTGAGGCTGGTGGCGTTCTCAAGGAAGCTGTATCAAAAGAAGAAGCAGCTTCAATGAAAGAGAAGCTCGAGGCTGCTGGATGTGTTGTTGAGGTAAAATAACACCATAATCAATATCTACCTGCCCTTTACGGGGCAGGAACTATGCCATCGGATTCCGATGGCATAACGTGTCTTAAGAAACCCGATAAAAATGAAGCATCTCAATTTGCTTCAGAGTGCAAAAAGCACTCTTTATGGAGGTACAATGATGGCCGGCAACGGTAAAGCTATTAAGAGAGTTGATATCGGTTCGGAGCTCCCAGAAGTATGTAAACTTCCTGATCTCATTGGTATTCAAACCGAATCTTACAAAAAATTCCTGCAGCTTGATAAGGTTCTCGAAGGTGAGTGTCCTGATCCTGCATACGGACTGGAGAATGTGTTTCAGTCGACTTTCCCAATCGTATCGCCAAATGAGGATATGTCTGTTACATATGGTGGATATTCAGTCGACATGGATGGGATCAAGTACTCAGAGTCTGAATGCAAGAAGAAAGGAAGAACCTACGGTGTTCCAGTAAAGGCTAAGGTTGCTCTCGAAACAAAGAATGGAGGAATCATAGAGAAAGAGATCTTTTTCGGTGATTTCCCGTTGATGACAGATCGTGGTACTTTCATTATAAATGGAGCTGAGCGTGTAATTGTTTCTCAGATTGTTCGTTCTCCTGGAGTTGTTTTCAAGGAAGGTAAGAAGAATGACGCTTCGTCACTCTACTATGGAACACTATATCCATATGCAGGAACAAAGTTGGAATTCGTTCTTGCGAGAAAGAATGAGAAAACAGACAAGAAGAGCGAGAATTCAGCTGCAAACGAAAGAAAGAAAGTAAACAACATAATACAGGTTTCATTTGGAAAGAAGCCATTCTTAGTTACTTTTTTTATGAGAGTACTCGGGATCGATACGAGAGACAAAATCGTTTCTTCTTTCTATCAATCAAAGACTGTACCTACTGACAACCTTGAGGAAAGTGTGCACTATTTTTCGTTCCAAGACATCAAAGACGAAGAAGGAGAGATCATCTTTTGCGCTGGTGATGAGCTTGGAATCAACGAGCTTGCAGAACTTAACGATAAAGGAATAAAGGAAATCCAGGTTGTTGATACCAATGCAAAGGATTTGGATGTTCCATCGATGGCTGTTTTGAAGACATTGAAGAAAGAGAGAGTCTTCTGTCCTGCATATAGGCATGAGGAAGGAGAGGAGTTCCAGAATCAATACATAGGATGCATAGTTGAAGCATGCAAGAACTCTCTTCCTCAGAACTTGAAGACATTCCCGGATCCAAAGAGAATTATCGCTTATTTCCAAGAGTTCTTCCTTAATGCAAGAGGATTTGAGCTTTCAGATATCGGTAGACATAAGCTCAATAAGAAGTTCTACTCAATGGATGAGGACAAATATGAGACAAAGACATCGTTGGTTCCAACCGATGTTGTCAACACTGTTTCTTGTTTGATCCAATTTTGTAATGGACAGATAAAAGAAGACGATATCGATGCTCTTGGCAACAGACGAGTAAGAACAGTAGGAGAGCTTTTGCAAAACAACATCTCTGACGCTTTTGCTAGAATGGCAAAGACAGCAAGAGAGAAGATGAATATCGCTGATGATGATATAAAGCCACAAGAGATAATATCGATCAAGCCTATAGTTGGTGCAATCAGGGAGTTCTTTGGCTCTTCTCAGCTTTCCCAGTTCATGGATCAGGTCAATCCGCTTGCAGAGCTTACGCACAAAAGAAGAGTATCTGCATTAGGTCCTAAGGGAGGTCTTTCAAGATCATCTGCAAGAGCTATCTACGAAGTCAGAGACGTACACTATACACACTATGGAAGAATATGTCCTATCGAGACTCCTGAAGGCTCAAACATTGGTCTTATTCTATCTCTTGCAAACTATGCTCATATAAATGAATACGGCTTTTTGGAGACACCATACAGAAAAGTTGTCAATGGAGTTGTTACAAACGAGGTAAAATATCTCGATGCAAATGATGAAGAAAGAGCAACTATTGCTCAAGGAAATGCTAAAATCGGTCCAGATGGGCACTTCTTGGAACAAGAAATATCTGTAAGAAGCAAGGGTGACTATTCTACAGCTAGACCTGAGGAAATCCAGTGGATGGATGTATCTCCAAAGCAAGTTGTGTCTGTTGCTACATCTCTAATTCCTTTCTTGGAGCATGATGATGCAAACCGTGCGCTGATGGGATCAAACATGCAAAGGCAAGCAGTTCCGCTTGTCTTCCCGGAGGCTCCTCGTGTTGGTACTGGAATGGAACAAAGAACAGCTTATGACTCTGGAGTCCTGATCAAAGCAAAGAGAGCTGGCATTGTGAAATATGTCTCTTCTACAATTATAAAAATTGAGCCAGACAATCCAGAGATTGAAGGCGAGATGGATTCATATGAGGTTCATAAGTTCGAGAGGACAAACCAGGACAGTTGCATGAACCAAAAACCAATTGTGAATGTTGGAGACCATGTTGAGCAGGGCGATGTTCTTGCAGATGGTCCAGCAACACAAAATGGAGAACTTGCCCTTGGAAGAAACATTTTGGTTGGTTTTGTTCCTTGGAATGGCTACAATTACGAGGATGCTGTCCTTATCTCGGAGAGAGTTGTAAGAGAAGACATCTATACTTCAATCCATATAAAGGAATTCTCTATCGATATCCGAGAAACCAAGCTTGGGCCAGAGAGACTTACACGTGATATACCTAATACATCGGATAGACTTTTGGAGCATTTGGATGCAGAAGGAATCGTATGTATAGGTACATATGTCAGACCTGGAAATATTCTTGTTGGTAAGGTTACTCCAAAATCAGAGGCTGATGCGACTCCAGAGGTAAGGCTTTTGAATTCTATCTTCGGCGAGAAAGCTAAGGAAGTGAGAGATAGTTCCTTGAAAGTCCCACATGGAACAGAAGGAACGGTAATTGATATCCAGAGATTAAGAAAAAGCGATAAAGACGAATTGCAACCAGGTGTTGAGCAAACAATCAAGGTTTTGATTGCGACTAAGAGAAAGCTCAAGCAGGGTGACAAGATGGCCGGAAGACATGGAAACAAAGGTGTTGTGTCGCGTGTTTTGCCAGAAGAGGACATGCCATACATGGAAGATGGCACACCGTTGGATGTTTGCTTGAACCCTCTTGGTGTTCCATCCCGAATGAACATTGGTCAGCTTATGGAAACTCAGCTTGGTTGGGCAGCTGTAAAGAATGACAAGTGGTACAAGACTCCAGTCTTCCAGTCTGCATCGATGGAGCAAATCGAAAAAGAGATGGAGGAAGCAGGTCTTCCGAAAAATAGCAAGATTACGCTCTATGATGGACGAACAGGAGTGCCATTCGTTAACCCAGTATTCTGTGGATACATATACTACTTGAAGCTTCATCACCTTGTTGATGACAAGATGCATGCAAGATCTACTGGACCTTATTCGCTTGTTACTCAACAACCGCTTGGCGGAAAGGCTATGTTTGGTGGACAGAGACTTGGAGAGATGGAAGTTTGGGCATTCGAGGCTTATGGTGCAGCAAATACACTCCAAGAGCTGTTGACAATCAAGTCTGATGACATGAAGGGCAGAGTTCAAATTTATGAGTCTATTGTAAAGGGTGAGTCTACGCAAACAGCATCAATGCCTGAGGCATTCAACGTATTGGTGCAAGAGATCAGAGGATTGGCGTTGGATATCTCAGTCTATGATGAAAATGAAAAGCAGGTTCCGCTCACAGAACGTGATGAGGAATTGATTCAAAAGAAAGAAAAGGGAACTTTCTAGGAGGAAGGAATCGGATGAAAGAAATTCAGGATTTTAGCTCAATTAGGATTAAGCTGGCGTCTCCAGAGCAGATTCTTGCCTGGTCCTATGGGGAAGTTAAGAAGCCAGAGACAATAAATTACCGTTCTCTTCGCCCAGAAAGAGATGGTCTATTCTGTGAGAGGATTTTCGGTACTACTAAGGCATGGGAATGCTGGTGCGGAAAGTTCAAATCAAACAGATACAAAGGAGTTGTTTGCGACAGATGCGGAGTAGAAGTTACTGATACGAAGGTTCGTCGTGAGAGAATAGGGCATATAACACTTGCAGCTCCTGTTGCTCATATTTGGTTCTATAGATCAACACCATCGATAATGAGCTATCTTTTGGATATAAAACGCTCTGAATTGATGGAGATTCTCAGCTATGAGAAGTATGTTGTTACAGATCCAGGCCAAGATACAGATTTAAGGCTTAACCAAGTTCTTACAGAGGATGAGTACTATGCTGCTTATGATAAGTATGGCGATTCTTTCAAGGCTGGAATGGGTGCTGAAGCTATCTATGATCTTTTGAAGGACTTGGATTTGGAGACTCTTTCTGAGAGTTTGCGATATGAGCTTTCAAAGAAAGAGGAAGCAAACAACAAGATTGATAACAAGCTTCTTTCGAGGATTCGCTATTGCGAGGACTTCTTGAAATCGGGTAATAAGCCAGAGTGGATGATTCTAAAGGTTATTCCTGTTATCCCACCAGATTTGAGACCAATGGTTCAACTTGATGGAGGAAGGTTTGCAACAACAGACTTAAATGAACTTTACAGAAGAGTTATCAACAGAAACAACAGGCTTTCTCGTCTTATCCAGATTCAAGCTCCTGATATCATTATCAGAAATGAAAAGAGGATGCTTCAGGAGGCTGTCGATTCTCTGTTCGATAATTCCAAGACAGCTAATCCTACAAAAGGCTCATCGAAGAGAGATCTCAAGTCTTTGTCAGATGTTCTTAAGGGAAAGCAAGGACGATTCAGACAGAACCTTCTTGGTAAGCGTGTAGACTATTCAGGTCGTTCTGTTATCGTTGTTGGTCCAGAGTTGAGAATGCATCAGTGCGGTGTCCCATCAAAGATGGCGCTTGAGCTTTATAAGCCATTCATCATGCGCAAGCTTGTGCAAGACGATATTGCTCAGAATATCAAGAGAGCAAAAAATCTTGTTGAGCAAGAAGCTCCTGAGGTCTGGTCTATTCTTGATGATGTCGTAAAAGAGCATCCAGTTATGCTCAACAGAGCACCGACTCTTCACAGACTTGGAATCCAAGCATTTGAACCAGTTCTTGTTGAAGGAAAAGCATTGAAGCTCCATCCTCTTGTTTGTCATGCATTCAATGCTGACTTTGATGGTGACCAGATGGCTATCCATGTGCCACTTACACAGGCAGCTCAGCTGGAATGCTGGACATTGATGCTCTCTACAACAAACCTTCTTGACCCTGCAAATGGAAAGCCTATTGCATTCCCTTCACAGGATATGGTCTTGGGTATTTATTACTTGACCAAGGAAAGAACAGATCTCGATAGAGGCGAGAAGCGAAAGCACTTTGAGTCAATTGCTGAAATCGAATCTGCAATCGATAATAAAGCAATTTCCTATAATGAGAAGATTTATTATCGACTAAAAGAGGGTCTTGAAGTTGTCGATGAAAAGGGCAATGTAGAGATAGCTGACGGAAAGAAGTGGATTGAGACAACACCAGGAAGGATTATCTTCAATTCTTCTATCCCAGTTGGCATTGCATATCAGAACTATTGCTTAGGTGATAAGCAATTGAAGAAGCTTATTGGTGCTACAATAAAGAATAGAAAGCCATCTGTGGCTGTTGAACTTTTGGATTCTGTAAAGGACCTTGGATTCAAGTATGCAACAATCTTTGGTGCTACGATTGGTTTGTCTGACATGATTGTCCCTGAAGAAAAAGCTGAGATCATCGAGGAAGCTAATGAGAAGCAGGCAGTTGTTTCAAAGCAATTCCATGATGGTCAGATTACTCAGGAAGAAAGGTACAACAGAGTAATTGAAGTTTGGACAGAGACTAACGAGAAGCTTACAAACGTTCTTATGGATGAGTTGAAGAAGAGCCAGCACGGATTCAATCCACTGTTTATGATGGCAGACTCAGGCGCTAGAGGCTCCAAGACTCAGATTAGACAGCTTGGTGCAATGAGAGGCTTGATGACGAAGCCTAATGGAAAGGTTATTGACGTTCCTGTAAAGTCAAACTTCAAGGAAGGTCTTTCCATCATGGAATTCTTCATCTCATCAAATGGTGCTAGAAAGGGACTTACAGATACAGCATTGAAGACAGCAAAGGCTGGATATCTTACAAGGAAACTTGTTGATGTTGCTCAAGATGTTGTTGTTTCAGAAGATGATTGCCATACAATCAATGGTATTTGGACATCTGCTGTCAAAGATGGTGACAATGTTGTCGAATCGCTTGCATCAAGAATAGTTGGGTCATGTCCTGTAGAGGATGTATATCATCCATTCTTGAAGGATGAGAATGGCAAATCAATTGTTCTTGCTAAGGCTAATGAAGAGATTGATGACGAAACAGCGGAGAGGATTGAGGCATCAGGTGTCGAAAAGGTTCTCTTGAGAACTGTATTGACATGTGAAAGCGAACACGGCGTTTGTCGAAAGTGCTATGGAAGAAACCTTGCAACCAATAGAACTGTAGAGATAGGTGAGGCTGTTGGAATCATTGCAGCTCAATCGATTGGACAGCCAGGTACCCAGCTTACTATGAGAACATTCCATGTCGGTGGTACAGCTTCAACCTCAACAAAGGAAAACAAGCTTTCGTTTGCTTATCCTGTGATTATAAGTGCACTAAAAGGACTTATCATAGAAAACAAGCGTGGTCAGAAGCTTTTCCCAAGAAAGGGTCATATCTCTATAACAAGAGTATTAGAGGAAGTCACAGGAAAGTATTCGAAACTCTTAGTGGAAAATGGTTCTGCTGTCGGTAAGGGATATCCTCTTTATATTGCGAATGATGGGTCTGAGGTTGATGCATCATATAACGGAAGACTCTATATAGCTAATGGGAGGACGTTTGTTGTTGGCTCTACAGCCGAATATCCAGTACCAGCAGGCTCCGAGCTATTCGTATCAGAAGGAGATGTCGTATCAAGTGATACAGACATAATCACATTCGACCCATTCTCTGATCCTATAATAGCTGAAGAGTCTGGTGTCGTTGAGGATATGAGCGATTTCGTAGAAGACAAGACATATAGAAAGATGTTCAATGAGGCCGGAGAGGTTGATATCATGGTTGTGCCTAGTGCGCATCTTGGATCTTTTAGGCCTACAGTAATAATCAAGACAGACTCTGGAGATACAAATAGCTACCAGATTCCTGGCGGAGCATATATGCTTGTCAGAGAGAAAGGGGAAGTAGTTGAGGCTGGTGATATTATTGCGAGAGTATCGAAAGATAGCACTACAACCCAGGATATTGCTGGAGGTCTTCCACAAGTCGATGCACTCTTTGAGGCTCGTCATGGAAAGGTTGCATCCTCTAACAAGGTTAATCCTATTATCCTTTCAAGAGTAAGCGGTATGGTAAAGAGCGTTCAGGTCTCTTCTTCCAACAGTGGATCAACTACTGTAACAATAGAAGACGCATTTGGTTCTTTGCATCCACACAAAGTATATACAAAGGATGCAATCCTGTTGGTGCGTGAGGGAGATGAAGTCAAAGCTGGAGATCCTCTTTGCGATGAGCCTGTTACTTCAAGGGAAGTATTGGATGTCCTTGGTGAGAATGCTGTTCTCTCATTCCTTGTAAATGAGATTCAAAAAGTCTACAGAATGCAAGGCGTAGAAATCAACGAAAAGCACCTTGGAATCATCATAAGACAGATGCTGAAGAAAGTTGAGGTCTTGAGAGCTGGCGATACAGACTTTATCAAGATGCAAAAAGTCGATAAGCACTTGTTTGACAAAGTAAATGCTGAAGTAAGAGCAAAAGGCCTTACTCCTGCAATCGGAAGACCTGTATTGCAAGGAGTATCGGATGCAGCATTGACTGTTGAATCATTTATCTCTGCTGCATCGTTCCTGTCAACTACTAGAGTATTGACTAATGCCGCAATAGCTGGTAAAAAGGATGAGCTTAGAGGTCTCAAGGAGAATGTCATTATTGGACATCTTATTCCTGCTGGTACAGGACTCAAGAAGTACAGGACAGTTCACCTTGAAGAGGATGAGAAGCTTCTCGAACTCCAGAAGGAAGTCGATAGAGCAAGAAAGGAAAGAAAGCCTGAAGCTTTTGTCGAGGATGATTTGGATGTAGAGGATTTAGCAGATATGAAGACTGTGGGAGTTGATGTCGGTATGGACACTCCTCAAGATGAAGAGTAGACGCCTGTTGGCGCCTCTCTTCGAGGTTTGTTTGATGTCAGCTCATGCTGACCATAGTTTAATATAAATGTCGCATTGCGGCATCGATTTGGGTTTTTACCTGAATCAATCAAGATAAGGAGCGTCATTAAGATGCCTACAATTAATCAGCTAATTAGGAAGGGTAGATCAACTTCCAAGAGCAAGACAAAGTCTCCAGCTCTTGAGGGATGCCCACAAAAGAGAGGTGTTTGCACAAGAGTTATGACAGTAACTCCTAAGAAGCCTAACTCTGCTCTTAGAAAAGTAGCCAGAGTTCGCCTTTCGAATGGAATTGAAGTAACCGCTTATATCCCTGGTATAGGACATAACCTCCAAGAGCACTCAGTTGTTCTTATCAGAGGTGGAAGAGTCAAGGACCTTCCTGGTGTAAGATACCACATCATCAGAGGTTCCAAGGATACACTCGGTGTTAATGACAGAAAGAGAAGCCGCTCTAAGTACGGTGCAAAGAAGCCAAAGGCCTAATAGGAGGAAGGTAGAACTATGTCAAGACTTAAGACCCCTGTTAGAAAGGTTGAGCCAGATGCTATCTACAATAGCACTGTAGTTGAGAAGTTTATTTGCAGAATGATGGTTGATGGCAAGAAGTCTATTTCAGCTCGCATACTTTATTCTGCACTTGAGAATGTTGGTGCTAAGACTGGAGAGAATGCTCTCGATGTGTTTTACAAGGCTGTCGATAACGTTAAGCCTGTAGTCGAGATTAAATCCAGAAGAGTTGGTGGTGCAACATACCAAGTTCCAGTTGAGATTAGAGAAGAGAGAAGAGAAGCTCTTTCCATGAGATGGATTATTGCAGCAGCTCGTGCAAGAAATGGCAAGAGCATGGCTGACAAGCTTGCAGATGAGCTTGTTGATGCATACAACTCGACAGGATCAGCCTTCAAGAAGAAGGAAGATGTACACCGCATGGCAGAAGCCAACAAAGCATTCAGCCATATCAGATGGTAGATGTGCAATGGACCGGGAAAACCGGTCCATTTCTATGTATGAACGAATCTGATTTTGACGATTATTATAGCTTGAGCGAATATGCATCAAGATTCGTATCGAATCCGGAAAAATATATCTCATTATGGATAAGCCAAGTATCGGTTTTATCGCGTATTGAACTTTGGGAAGTTTCGCATGGCAATGCTCTTTTCCGAAAAGATACTTTGCCATTGTTTATAGCTAAAATCGAAAATGATGAACTCTTGGACTTAAACGAAGTCATTAGCGCTTTGTCGCTTACTTCAATCCTCATCGAAGATGGTGAAGTCTTCGCTGATAAATCAATTTACTATGATTTTGTAGGGTTTCTTCTTTCATCGTTTAATAGATGACTTTCTTCAAATGGAAGAATTTACCATTTCCATTTGCTAGACATTCTTCTCCAGAGCTTTTGCAAGTTGATCTGCGCAACTAGTGGCTTTTGAGCCACATAGATTACCTTTGAGAAGATTGATTATCTTATCGGCGGACTGGCCTTCGCAAAGCTTGCCGATTGCCTTCAGATTGCCATTGCATCCGCCATCAAATCGTAGATTGTGAATGCAATTATTGTCATCTAATGTAAAATGAATCTCTCGAGCACAAACGCCAGTTGTTTTATATGATATGTTTTTCATCTCTTCCACTCCTCATATGAATTTAAGAAAATGAAAGAAGATAATCAAGTACGAATCGTAACTATTCAGTCGCACTAAACCAATACAGACTCAAGTAAAGATTGGGCTGTAT
>ERZ808286.1149-NODE-1149-length-13957-cov-4.606172_pt1 | contig 13957 bp, 8 predicted proteins | sample MGYA00521276_ERZ808286 | MGnify/ENA primary metagenome ERZ808286 (study PRJEB31516, sample SAMN03275607) | gut metagenome | biome: mammalia-associated habitat; material: feces | host: Papio cynocephalus | place: Kenya | collected 2012-08-01 ... | reverse complement strand
TGGCATCGTAAGCCCATTTGTTAGGAGTGTCCTTGTTGAGGATGCGAGGCCAGAAAGTCTCAAACTTACCTTCGCCCGACATATAGCTGGAGCCGAAACTCCATTGGCAGTACTTGTATTTCTTCTGCTGGATCTCGGTAGGAAGTTCTGAGTTCATCACTCTTCCATCGGTGTTCGACTGACCTGCGGTGAGAATCACCACGGCTGGTTGTTTCTTTGCAGCCGCAGGCATCAAGCTCAGGGCTGCGAAAAATAGGCAAATGTATTTCTTCATCTTTGTTATTTTGCTTTGATAAAATTTTGTTAAGGCTTAATATTGCTGCAAAGGTACTTTTTTTTTCTAAAAAAAACAATATATAGGACAATTATTATAGGTAATTTATGTGAGAAAATGCGTATCTTTGCACCAAATTCTAAAAACAACTATCAATATGAATACAAATCATTTTCTATTCGCAAGTTTATTGCTGCTGGCTTCCGCTGTGGATGTACATGCGCAAAGTTTTGATATAGACTTGACCAAGACTCAGCCTACCTATTCTGTAGAGAATGGCAGTGATGCTTGGTATAACTTCTCTTTCAATCTAAAAAAGAAATCCTGCTCTCTTTCGAAAGCAGGACTCTTAAAATTTTTGAGTTATTTTGGGAAAAGTGGGTAGTGATGGATTCGAACCACCGAAGGCATAGCCAGCAGATTTACAGTCTGCCCCATTTGGCCACTCTGGTAACTACCCAAAGCTTATCTCTTGAAAAGCGAGTGCAAAGGTAATGCTTTTATTTCATTCCACCAAATTTTTCGCTCACTTTTTTCACTTTTCCTTCAAAAAAACTATCATTTCACTTTTATCACATAGTGTCTGCGATGTTTTCTCGATAGAATCCTGTGCTTGCGATGCTCGTATTTCTTGTATCCCACGAATATCGTCAGAGCCAAGACTACTGCCAAGAGGAAGATGACGATGCCGCCGCCGAGATTGTCGCCCTTCACCTTCGACCACATGTCCAATACCTCCGGGGTATGGTCGCCGGCATCATGTATCATGGCGCATCTTGCCACCACCGCACTGTCGGGGTACATGATAGGGTTGAGGTGTGCTCTCTTGGCTTCCTCGTTGTTCGCTCCAAAGAAATAGGAGAGGTTTACTGCCTCTGGATATTTCTTCTCGTCGTTCATCTCTTCAAACACCTTCTTGCCAGCCACACTGCTTACATAGCCTGTGGTCTCCATGTTGGCGAGTGCCACGTCCTCCTGGCAGAGGTAGTTGATGAAGTAGGCGGCTGCCTTCGGGTTGCGTGAGTATTTCGGAATTACCCATCCGTCAAACCATACGTTGCTGCCTTCCTTAGGAACTTCGTAGCCGAGGTCAACGCCCACTTTCGAGGCTTCTTCGATAGCCCAGACGGCATCGCCGCTCCAGGTCATGTTGAGCCAAGCTTTGCCCTTGGTCATGGTCTCCTTACCGAAGTCTGCCTCCCAACCCTCGATGTTTGGCTTCAGAGCCTTGAGGTATTTCTCCACGGTTGCGATGGCTTGTGGCGAGTAGTCGTTCATCAGTTGCGGAACGGTCACCTTGCCGTCGGCAAGGTCCTTGCGGTGTGCCCAGATGAGGGCGGTGCCGTAGGAGTCGCGGTAGGAATCCTTCATCAGGAGCTTGCCTCTGTACTTTGGGTTCCATAGGGTGCCCCAGGTCTCTGCATCCTTCATAGGCACGTGTACCTTATTATATAGGATGCCTGCCGTTCCCCACATGTATGGCACGGCATAGCGATGGGCTGTCCTGCCATGGTTGCTGGTGGCATCTATCTGCTCTACGATATAGGACGAGATGTTTTTGATGTAGTTGGGTGTCTTGCCGAAACAGGTGTCGATGGGCAAGAGCAAGTCCTTGCGGAGCATTCGCTCGATGATGTATTCCGAAGGACAAACCACATCGTAGTCCTCATGGCCTCGCTCAATCTTGGTGAGCATCACCTCGTTGATGTCGAAGGTCTGGTAGATGACCCGAATTTTCTTGCCGGTCTGCTGCTCGTACCATTTCGGGAAGTTGGCGAGCACGTCCTCGTCTATGTAATCCGCCCAGTTGTATACCTTCAATATCTCCTCTCGGTTCTCCTTGTTGTAACAAGAAGACAGAGACAAAAGTTGCAGGATTGTCAAGGCAAGAAAAGCTAATGTCTTAACTCCTTTCATCTCCTTAACTCCTTTTATTCCAAAATATTTCTTTTTCATCTTACTTCTTCTTGTTTTTGTCGGAACGACGGTTGATGATAATCAGCATCACGAGCACCAGCACGAAGATAATCGTGGAGAGCGGGCGAAGCTCTGGTGTCAAACCACCCTTGCGGGCATCGGCGTAGATGAAGGTGGAGAGGGTCTCCAATCCCTCGTTGCCAATGGTAAAGATGGTGACGGCGAAATCGTCGATACTCATGGTGACGGCGAGCATGAAGCCTGAAATCATACCTGGCAATATCTCTGGGATGATAATCTTGCGGAGTGCCTGCATCGGTGAGGCTCCCAGGTCGAGTGCCGCCTCGTAGAGGTTCGGGTTCATCTGTTTCAGTCGTGGCATCACGCTCAGGATGACGTAAGGCAGACAGAAAGTGATGTGCGCCAATACCACCGTGGTATAGCCCTGTGGGATGCCCAACGAGATGAAGAGCAGGAAGAGCGAGATACCGATGATGATGTCGCCGTTCAGAATCGGGATATTGTTGACGAAGGTGATAGCCTGGCGAGCCCTGCGGTTGCGTAGGTTGTGGATGCCGATGGCGGTCAACGTGCCGAAGAGGGTGGAGACGGTGGCGGTGATCAGGGCGATGGTAATCGTGTTGATGAGTGCCGCTGTCAATGAATGGTGGGTTCCCTCCACGAAGAGGTTCTTGTAGAGCTGGAGCGAGAATCCCGTCCAGTTGCCCATCACCTTTGCCTCGGTAAACGAGAATATCACGATGATGATGATAGGGGAGTAGAGCAAGAGGAGCAAGAGCCAGAGATAACCCTGGCAGAAAACTTTCTTCCACATATTCTTGCTAAAAATGCCGCTAGATGTCATTTCCTTATTTACTTGTGATTGCATCATCTTACGCCTCCTTCCTGTTTGCTGCCGTCACCGGCGATGAGGGTGGATGCGCCGATGAGGAAGAGCATGATGAGCGAGAGCGCCGCACCATAGTTCCACATCGAGTTGTTGATGTTCTCCTGGATGGTGGTACCGAAGAGTTTGATGTTGTTCATCGTCAGGAGCTCAGAGATGGCGAAGGTCGAGATGGTTGGCATGAACACCATCAATATGCCGCTCGCCACGCCCGGCATGGAGAGTGGCAATACTACCTTGAAGAACTGCTGCCATGGGGAGGCGCCCAAGTCTTCGGCTGCCTCGATGTAGCTGCGGTCCATCTTCTGGAGGGTATTGTAGATAGGGTAAATCATGAAAGGGATGAAGTTGTATACCATACCAAACAACAAGGCTCCCTCGCCGAGCGGAAAGTCGGCAAAGTCGAAGAGCGCCACGGTGGCGAGGGTGCGCACCAAGATGTTGACCCACATCGGCAGGATGAAGAGCATCACGATGGTGTTGGCATATTTCATCTTGGTCTGGGTCAGGATATAGGCCGCCGGATAGCCCAACAGGATGCAGAGCAAGGTGTTGAGAAAGGCGATGCCGATGGAATACACAAAGGTGTTGATGGCCTCCGGGTGTGCCAGAAACTTCTGGAAGTTGTAGAGGGTAATGGAGCCATTCTCATCGGTGAATGCGAACACCACGATGAGTATCAGCGGCAATACCACGAATATCGCAGCAAAGATGGCGTATGGTATCGACCAACTTTGGCGAGAAGATATAAACTTAATGAACTTTTTCAATTTCTTGTTTTACTTTTTATGAAATCATTAGATTTCTCCAAATGGGCTTTCTGATATTGCAATAGCGTCCGCTGGAATCGTGATGGCAACATGGTCGCCTAGGTCCCATACGTCCTGGGTATCCACATAGAGCTTCTCTCCCCAGTCGGTGTCGATGGTGAGGTGATAGTGGTTGCCCTTGTAGAGAATGAAGCTGATGTCGCCCGTGAAGGTTCCCTCGTCTTCGTTGTCGAAGAGCTCAATCTTGTCGAATGGAATCGTGGCGATGACACGTTGCTTATTTTTGAGTTCAGCTGGTAGTGGTTTCTTGAATTCACATCCCAGGAATTCGATGACATCGTCATCTTTTACCCTGGCGACAAATACATTGGCAATACGTTCCTTCTTCATGATGTGGATATTGTCGGGTATCACGTTCATGCCGATGGTCTGACCTACCTCGAAGTGCTTGTAGTTTTGGATGAGGAACTCATAGCCCTTGTCGCTCTCGGCGAGCATCTCATAGTGTACGCCCTTGAAGATGCTGGAGGTAATCTTGCCCACAAACTGTGCGTTCTGGGTGTCGGTGCTCACCTCGATGTCCTCAGGTCGGATGACGACGTCCACCTGTTGGTTTTCGCCGAATCCCTTGTCCACGCATGGAATCTCGGCTCCAGCCACGTCTACCAGGCAGTCGTGTACCATCAATCCGTTCAGAATGTTGCTCTCGCCGATGAAGTCGGCGACAAACGAGTTGGCTGGTTCGTTGTAGATGTCGGTAGGGGTGCCAATCTGCTGTATCTCTCCCTCGCTCATCACCACGATTGTGTCGCTCAGGGTGAGGGCCTCCTCTTGGTCGTGGGTTACGTAGACGAAGGTGATGCCCAGTCGCTCGTGCATCTCCTTCAACTCCAGTTGCATGTCCTTGCGCATCTTCAGGTCGAGGGCAGCCAAAGGCTCGTCCAAGAGAAGAACCTCAGGTTCGTTGACGATGGCACGGGCGATGGCGATACGCTGTTGTTGTCCACCCGAGAGCGAGTTGACGTCACGATATTCGTAATCGCTCATGTTCACCATCTTCAGCGCACGTTTCACCTTTGGCAATATCTCCTCCTTCGGTGTATGCTTGAGTTTGAGGCCGAAGGCGATGTTGTCGTACACGTTGAGGTGTGGGAACAAGGCGTATTTTTGGAATACCGTGTTCACATTGCGTTTATAGGGAGGCAGGTTGGTGATGTCGTTGCCGGCGATGGTGATGTTTCCTTCGCTTGCCGTCTCAAAACCAGCCAAGAGTCTCAATAGAGTAGTTTTACCGCATCCCGAAGGACCGAGTATGGTCATGAATTCGCCCTTTCTAACATAGAGATTGATGTTATGGAGGGCAACTTTCTCGCCAAATCTTTTCGACACATTCTTGATGTCGATGATAGGTTGTGCAGTCTTGTTCATTTCTCGTTGTTAATTTGGGTGCAAAGTTACTCATTTTTCAATAAATATTGAAAAGAAATACGAAAAAGTTGCATCTTTGCAGCAGTTTTGTAATATGTGATTTGTACTATGAATATTTTCCGAATAAATATGCGCTCAAATCTCTTTGAAGTCGCTATCGCAAGACTTGCGATAGTGTTCGGAACCACTTGACGATGCATTAGGACGTACTTGGCAATACGTCGGGACGTATCTGGTGCTGCGTCGGGACGCATTTAGCACTACGTCGGGACGTATCTGGTACTGCGTAGTGATGTATCTGGCTCTGCGTAGTGACTTATCTAGCACTATATTGTGACGAGTTTTGCGTAGCATTTGGGTGTGTATTGAGCAGCATTTGGGTGTTTTTTTTTCAATGCACCCCCTAAAAAATCCCGATATGATGGCAATTTCATGCAAAAATCATAGCAATTTATGGCAATATATGGCAATTCTATGGCAATTCTCGCCGTTTTTTGAGAATTGCAATATACCTCATGATGCTGTAAATCAGATGTTTACGCATACACTATGGCAATATGGCAATTCTCGGAGGAAAAAAGTTTCGTATATATATAGTTGAAAACACTATATTTTAGCCTGTATGGTCGCGATAATCTATACGCCCCGAAGGGGCAGAAGCACCTAGCCTAGGGCAACGCCCTAGGTAGCATACGCAAATAGAATGCGCCCTGAAGGGGCAAAAGCATAATAATCGCTCGATATTGAACGCCTTTTGCTCCAGATTCATTCCAATCTTACTTACAGCTTGAAGATTCTTTTCTTTTTCTTTGTGGTTTCAGTAATATTTTGTAATTTTGTATCCATACAAGGTTTGGACTTGCAATGTTAGAATCAGCGGGATTAGTCTGTAGATTAGTATTCAAGTCTTGAACCTTGTTTTTAAATACTAAAGTTTCCTACCTTTGTAGTTCCTCCGTTGGATATCTCTTGATTTCTACATAAACCACGCTATAATTGAACCCGTTACAATTTGTAACGGGTTGTATATCTTTTGATTCCTACATCAAACCACAACTCGGTGTGCGCAAGCGCATCGGATTTCTAAGTTGTATATCTTTTGATTCCTACATCAAACCACAACTCCTCCGTGGCTATATTGTTACTAACAATAGTTGTATATCTTTTGATTCCTACATCAAACCACAACACACCGCAAAATTAATAATTTTCTCTTAAGTTGTATATCTTTTGATTCCTACATCAAACCACAACATGAGCTTCGCAGCTGCATCGTAAGTATAAGTTGTATATCTTTTGATTCCTACATCAAACCACAACTTACAGCCATAGAACCATAAGATAAGGTAGTTGTATATCTTTTGATTCCTACATCAAACCACAACACACTATGTTTTGTTACATACTCAGCAGCGTTGTATATCTTTTGATTCCTACATCAAACCACAACCATGGCAAGAACAAGAAAGGACAACAAAGAGTTGTATATCTTTTGATTCCTACATCAAACCACAACCATACTCGTAGGGCATTGAAAGATGGTACGTTGTATATCTTTTGATTCCTACATCAAACCACAACCCGAGTTGATTAATGCAATTTCATTTACGGTTGTATATCTTTTGATTCCTACATCAAACCACAACTAAAAATCAATTAATTAAAAACTTAATATGTTGTATATCTTTTGATTCCTACATCAAACCACAACATACACAGGCAACAGATGAGATACGTAAGAGTTGTATATCTTTTGATTCCTACATCAAACCACAACTGACGGATTCGCATCTATAACTATCATGTGTTGTATATCTTTTGATTCCTACATCAAACCACAACTTCTAACTATAACGCAGCGGCTGTATGCTGGTTGTATATCTTTTGATTCCTACATCAAACCACAACCATCAAGATGAACATGCTCTGCTGTAGCTTGTTGTATATCTTTTGATTCCTACATCAAACCACAACCAATAATATTCTTTGCCCTTGCCATCTCGGTTGTATATCTTTTGATTCCTACATCAAACCACAACTCGATGAGCATTTCCCTGCCAATGAGCACGTTGTATATCTTTTGATTCCTACATCAAACCACAACCAATCTCAGGTTATGAAGGCGTAGAACTTAGTTGTATATCTTTTGATTCCTACATCAAACCACAACGAGCAACATCGGCATGACGAGGGTCGTTACGTTGTATATCTTTTGATTCCTACATCAAACCACAACTATTTGTACGGTCCCGCAGGTACAGGCAAAGTTGTATATCTTTTGATTCCTACATCAAACCACAACTAGTCGCCATACTCACTATCTACATGCTTGGTTGTATATCTTTTGATTCCTACATCAAACCACAACAATTGCTCGTAGGTCTTAGGGTCTGCGACGTTGTATATCTTTTGATTCCTACATCAAACCACAACGTGTTCTGGATTGCAAACTTATCCACTTCGTTGTATATCTTTTGATTCCTACATCAAACCACAACTATCGTGCAATGATGGCAGAAATTGCATTGGTTGTATATCTTTTGATTCCTACATCAAACCACAACCCTCGGTTAGCAGGGAAGGTCTCGTCTTTGGTTGTATATCTTTTGATTCCTACATCAAACCACAACAGGTTCCACACAACATGATATAGATCTGTGTTGTATATCTTTTGATTCCTACATCAAACCACAACTTTTATTTGGTAGTTTCAGTTTTTATTTGGTTGTATATCTTTTGATTCCTACATCAAACCACAACTACCAGACGTTTATATCTGTAAACTCAAAGTTGTATATCTTTTGATTCCTACATCAAACCACAACATTTGATAAGCTCCAAATATAGGGCTTTCAGTTGTATATCTTTTGATTCCTACATCAAACCACAACTAGTCAAAAGCCCAGGCCGCCCAACGGCCGGTTGTATATCTTTTGATTCCTACATCAAACCACAACTCGACATCAAAGAAGAGATTGTAACGAAGAGTTGTATATCTTTTGATTCCTACATCAAACCACAACTTTTTGTTCTTTAATTCTGTTCGCTTGTTGTTGTATATCTTTTGATTCCTACATCAAACCACAACTAATTCTTATTCACTAAGTAGTTACATATTGTTGTATATCTTTTGATTCCTACATCAAACCACAACTCAAGAGAAATAATAAAATTAATAAAATAAGTTGTATATCTTTTGATTCCTACATCAAACCACAACTTTAAACAAATAAAACAAATAATTTAAAAGTTGTATATCTTTTGATTCCTACATCAAACCACAACCTATAGCGGTGAACTTGTTGATAATCAACTCTTAAAAGTCACTTGTTCTGATAAGAAATGGTGAGTAGGAAATAATTTCTATGCAAAAATACTAAAAAAACTCCAGTTGAATAGGCTCACTGATGACTTTTTTCGTAATTTTACTTTTATTTATACTTTTGGGCTTGCCCCAGAAATTATAAATGTCACCATATTGTTTGTCTGTGACACTTAGTAAACTTACTTTTCCCGTTTCTGGCAACAAGGATTTTACTCTTTTAATATGTACATCTAAACTTTCTCGGGATGCACAATGTCGAATGTACACAGAGAATTGCATCATGGAGAAACCATCTTTCTCCAAGTTCTTACGAAAAAGTGATGCTGCTTTCATTTCCTTTTTCGTGGTAACTGGTAAATCGAAAAATACGAATAACCACATAATATGATAGGCATTAAGTCTGTATTCTGTCATGTGATGAAGGGTAAGGATAGTTTCTTGTTTTCACCTACATAGTATTTTACTAGAGAGGCGGTTGTGATAGTCAATGCAATTTGCAGTGGGCGTCTTACTTTCCCGATATTGACATCGCAATTTAGTATGCGCAAAAGTTCTGCTTTTGATTCTTTGTTGAGTTCTATAACACCTTTGCTGTGGAGTCCGAATACGATTTCATCAACGTATGGACGGTATGGCTCCATAACATCATCAGCCAAAGGAAACGCATTATATCTGCTTTTGTGGAATATACCTAAGTTGGGTAATAGACCTGAGCCAAGGAGTGCTCTAGCTGTAGCTGCACGTAAGATGGAATATCCATAATTAAGCAAGGAGTTTGGAGGAACGCCTTCTCTTTCTCGCTTAAAGGTGTTGCCAAAAAGCGCATTCCAATATACCCTTGCTGCAAGACCTTCTCTGTTGTCTGAATCACCACTTTTTACATTAGTGAAGAATGGTTTTAGAACATCCCCATTTTTGCCTGTAAGGGATAATACTGATGCTTGGTTTCTGATTTTTGATTCGATAATCTGTTTCCATGCTTGTTTCTTCATAGGCTCATTTACAGCAAGTTGATATTTCAAACTTTCTGCTTGGGTCGCATTAGCATCCAAACTTTGAAGCATAGCAGCTGGCATTTGCTTGTTGTCACACAATATGACAGCAACATTATTCTTCACCAACTCATTGAGGAGTGGCAAGGTAATGCTTATCATTTGATTCTCTAAGACAACGCACCCTAAATCTTCAATAGGTCGTGTTACCTTATCGGTGCTGTCTTTCCAAGAAATCACAAGTTGGCAATTCTTGAGTGAAAGACAAACAGGAGTGGCGAAGAATAATGTTTGCTTGATCATATTATTTTAACCATTTGATTTCACCTAATTCATTTATTTCGAAGTCATAGCCTTGAATCAAAGCTTTAATTTGGGTATGATACATGACTATTGCAGCCCGATAATCCTCACCATTAACGAACACGCCATTTTTAGCTTTAATATCTTTACTCTGGCGTGCTTCTTCGTGGTGTTTCATCTTTATAGTAGCATAGGCACATCCGTTTATGACCATGGATGATAACCCTATGATTTTGTACATACGTTTTCCTAGCTCAATTGTCGTTGCTTCCAAAATCTCTGCCGGAGATTTTTCATAGAGCAAGACAAGTGTCCCTATCTTCAAGGAATAAGCAAACGGATAGTCGTGCTCACTTTTGATAGGAACTAAGTTTCCATCAACGGCATTTTTATCGTTGCTAGTTTTGTAATATTGGGCAGCTTGGAGCATATTGATAATTTCAAAATCTCGCTTTTCTTTCCCTTTCTTGTCTTTTCCTATGTAGATAGCAAGAAGATAGTTGCTGTCGTTTGTGACATGAAATTGCTGTTTGTATTCTTTTTGTGAAATATCTCGTTGCATTTTGATGTTCAGAGGTTTGGTGACAGAAGGAGTGTAGCATCTTACCTTATTGATAGGTATCTGCTTTTCCTTGTTCATCCAAATGGTAGAGCCTATAGCCTCTTTGAATCCTTTGGCTTTTATTGCCTCCTCGATGATTCCTCTTACTGTATCATCAACAATATTTTTAACATCACTTTCTTTCAGAGCAGCTAGGGTTATGCGTTTTACGTATTTGATATTGCCATCGTTTTCGATAGCTCCGTAATAAGTGTCTTGGTGCAGTGAGCCTCTTGCTGCATCACCTTTGCAAAGTACTTTCTTGCCATCAATTTTGATTCGGCGTCTACCTTGTTTAGGCATATTGTCTGGAGTATAGTGATACACCAAAATCTCGTCTTGCACTTTCTTGATGTCTTCAACGAAAGTAGCCCAAGGTTTCTTGAAAGATGCCTTTGAGGTACCATACCATTCGTGGTTTTCTTCATCATGATAGTATGCTCCCAACTTATTATATTCATCAAGACCGATGCATGCAATGACTATGGCATCTATGCAATGGTGGACATGATTGATGCGTTCTTTCTTGCTGTAAATATCTTGGATTCCCCAAATCTTTCTGAAATCTGATGTTGCAATACCCTTTACTGTGAAAACACGCTTGAAAAGTGATTTCAAGTATAGGCGAGCATATTTAGAGATGACGCTGATGTCTGTTCCTTGGCGACGGCTAAATCCTTCTGGAACGCTTTCCATAGTGAAACGTTCATATTTCCCTCTCCAGTAATTACGTTCCAGTTCCAGTTCATGTCTTCTTCTGATAGCTTTATCCTTTTGTTCCTTAGTGGAAGCACTCTTGGATATGCCCTTTTGCTTACGAATTTGCTTGTCAAGATTTTCGTATTTGTCTTTCCAACTAGAAATGCGTGAAAGAATCTCATCATGATTACTCAACTCTGTCGGCAAAAGAGTTTTCTTTACATCACGGTTGTAATGACTGTCGCAAAGTGTCAAGTTCATTTTCGTACTATCGCCACCTACACTTCTTGGAATGGTATGCTCTATGTCAAATTTCGGGTTTGCTCCAATGAAATCAGATAGCCTGATTTGTTTACCGGTATAGAGGCAAATATGATTTTGTTCCTCCCAAAGTGTGTATTTTAGAACATCGCTCGCTGTTGGTTCAATATCCTTGCCTGTCTCTTCTGTGTAGAGAGTGATGATATTCTTGCGTGCTTTATCGTTCTCCTTTTGATTGTTCTGAGCAAAAGCTGCTATGGCCTGGCGCATATTTGCGTCATTCAGTTCTCTGGCGAATTCTATATGGATTTCCGTGTCTTGGTCTATTTTACCTTCTTCCAATAAACGATTAATCAACTTACGTAGTCTGAACATCGAGCGCATTGCCATCGGGTTGCGAACACTATCTATTCGAGGAGAACCAAGTCTGAATTCTCCTTCTTTGTTAGGACGTACTCTAGGATATGCTTCCATCATCGAAGGATGATAGAGTTTTCTCAAAGATTCATCGGAAACGTGATATTGCTCTTTGATGTAGTCCTTAATGCAAACTTCAAAAGTACGCTCGTCCCTTGAATCATATTTAGCCATCTCATTGATGATGTTGTCGATAGCAGCTTCACGCATTTCCTTAGTATTCCATTCGTAAGAAGGCATAACTTCGCAAAGATTGCCCAAGAAGACGGCATGTGAATAAATTAATCCTCTTCTTAGATATGGGAGAATTTTGCAGATGGCTTTCAGGCTCAAAGACGCATAGTCTGATGGCAATGAAATCTCGCTAAATTTCTTTGCCTCATCATCTGACAGCTGCAAACGATCTTTGGCAAATAGAGCCAGTTTCTCATTGTCGGAAAAGAAAAACAAAGCGTGCCAAATGTCATTGATGATTTCCAAACGACTTTTGTTTTTTCCTAAAGTGTAAATTTCGCATATGGCATCAATCCAGTTGTCTCCAAATATGTCTTTCAATGCAGATGTAACAGGACAGCCTGATACGGATGTGTCCATTGGGTAATTGAAAAGGTAAGGCATTTCCTTGTCTGAGCTTTTCTTGTAGAATCCGTATTGTTTCTTAGGGGCTAGTTTCTTGGCAATATCCTCAAAGTTGAATTGTTTCTTTGATTTCCTAAAAAATAAAGGCATGATAAGTTCACGCTCCTCTGTGTTTAAAGGTCGCATATCTGAGTCTTTTGGAGTTAGAATCTTGATATTGTTGATGAATGTCAACATTCTAAACTCCTCAAAGAGAGGGTGTGAGGCGGGACATTTTGTCTTGTTCTTTTCAAATACGCATTTACCAACCTGACCTTTTTGTGATTTAAGAGGTCTTTGGTCAAAAATAGCTCTTTCTATATCAAGGGCAAGTTCCTTGTCAAGATTTTGTTTTTCGCAAATAGCCTTGAATTCTGCAAAATAGTGCTCGTTTCGAGCTGTATAGTGTTGACGTATCCGTTCGCCTTTGTTATAAAGAAAATAGAAATAGTCGCCGAGATATAGAAATCCTGCTTCTTTCATTTCTTTTGTCAGCAGGCTGATGCCTTCTTTTACTGTACCAGAATCATCTCCACCTTGGTCTTTGCGATTGCTTAAGAAGCCACGGCGTTGAATCATGTGGTAAAAGGCACGCCCCAAGATGTATCTGTCGGAAATACTATTTAAGTCTAGTTTCTCATGAAGACACTTGTGCCTGTAGGCATAAGGATTTTTGTCGATGTTGTCATCTGTCCTTTGCCATTGCATGAAAAGTTCATTTTGGGGGTAAATCTTCTTCAATCTCCACGCAGACAACTCTTCTTTGCTAAGTGGTGGGCAGAGATGATTGATGCTTAAAATATGGAGCAAACGTATTTTGCGCAACTTGATGCGATAGTATCTTACTCTTGTTGCACGATGATCAGTGCGCTCTGCTGCTTTTGAGGATTCTATTCCTTTTTCTATTTTCACTCCTTCTTGAAAGATATTCACTCCTTTGTCTAGCAAATGATAGCCATTTGCCTCTTTGTTTACAATAGCCCAACCAAGGCTATTGGTTCCTGTATCTATGCCAAGAATTTTAGTCATAATCTATAGTGTTTTGTCTTTAATTATTAATTTTCTGTAAAAGTACTACATTATTTTTGGATAAACAAATATTTTTGCATAAATTTGCAGAAGAAAATAAGATTTCCTACATCTTATCACAATAAGGCAGTAATTGCCGAAGGTGTAAAGCCTATACTCCCGCTTCGGTGGGAGTTTTGCTTTTATATATACTTATCTCATAATCACTAAATTTTATGCTTTTGCCCTTTCAGGGCGCACTTTATCCCATCAAACTACCTAGGGCGTTGCCCTAGGCTAGGTGCTTTTTGGGCCTTCAGCCCGTGTCAACCATACTGGTGGAAATATCTTAGAAACAAAAATTAACCTAAACATTGTGCGAAAGTCTGTCCTTTTTTGTACCTTTGCAGCCATGATTGTTACGATAGAATGGATGG
>ERZ808286.1148-NODE-1148-length-13963-cov-3.857636_pt1 | contig 13963 bp, 12 predicted proteins | sample MGYA00521276_ERZ808286 | MGnify/ENA primary metagenome ERZ808286 (study PRJEB31516, sample SAMN03275607) | gut metagenome | biome: mammalia-associated habitat; material: feces | host: Papio cynocephalus | place: Kenya | collected 2012-08-01 ... | reverse complement strand
TCCGACATATGAACCTACCTGTAAAAGGTTGGTGGGCTCAAATGGACTCGAACCATCGACCTCCCGCTTATCAGGCGGGTGCTCTAACCAGCTGAGCTATGAGCCCGTTTTGGTGGAGATAAGCGGGATCGAACCGCTGACCCCCTGCTTGCAAGGCAGGTGCTCTCCCAGCTGAGCTATACCCCCAAGATTTTTGCCTCTTAAATGTATAAGTTGCAGCGCTGTCCCAAATAACAGCTTACATAGAATACCATTATATGGCCGTTTTGTCAAACGTTTTTTTTGATTATTGCAAATTTTTTTGAAAATTTTTGATTTTTCTTTGCACGGCAGAAAAAAAGCCCGAAACCGCTCGGGTGACGGCGCCGCCGCCCCGACAGTCGGGCGAGATTATAAGTATATAATATTATATATTACGAAATAAACAAATTAAGAAAGAAGATAATCTTTCATCAAAGCGTCGATTTCCTTGACCTCTTTCGCCGCGATTTTTTGATTTTCGAGATAGTGCTTAAGTCCCATCCAGTAGGCCTTGATGACGACCGCGTCGCGTTGCTCGAGCACCGTGGCGAAGGTGTCCAGCATAAATTGCAGCTCGTAGCTGATGGTTTCCTCCGGCTGCGCCTCCTTGACGGCGGCGACGGCGGAATCGATAAGATAAGACGTGCGCTCCGCAAGCGCGATGTTCACCTCGAGTTTTTGAGCGTCTTTTTCCCTGATTTCGGCAACGGGAGTAAGCTCGTCCTTGGCCATAAGCATATCGACGACCGCTTTTTTGAACGGAACTATGACGGCGTTCACGAAGCCCTGATAGCTTTTTGCTCTGTCGGACGACGGCCAGAATTCCATAACGAATCTGACGAAATCCCTCCTAGGAACGTCAAAGTCCAGCAGCAAACTGACCACGAGCGCAACCTTTTTGCGGTTGGAAAGCGGAAGGCGGAAGGTATTTGTGGTGCCGAGGCTGACGATGGAGCGGGAATATTCCCTGTCGAAATCGAAGTTATATTTACATTCGTCCACGAGGTTTCGAAGCTCCGGATAGTACGCCAGACATTTCAAAAGCATACGAATTTTGTTATAGCTCATAATAAACGAAGAGTTTTCCAACTCGTCGCACTGCGCCAAAAATGCCTGCACGGCCTCTAAATCGTAAACGTTTTCCATAGTATATCTCCTTTTTTACTATTATACAAAACCAAAGGTGATTTGGCAAGCGGAAACGTTTAATAAATAATTTTGGCGACGGCTGTCGATTACTGTTGTATTTTTTTTACTTTTGTTGTAAAATATAAAAGCAAAAAACCTTTACGGAGACGTTATGAACAAGAAAAATCTGTTTTTGAAAACCTTTGCCGTCGTTATGGTTGCCGTAATGCTTGCGGGAACGCTGGGCGGCTGCAGCTTTATTAAGGGCGGAGAAAAAGAGTTTGACGAATATCTCGAAGAGCTGTTCACCGCACTGTTTTCCGGCGACGGCACGAGCATAAACTTTTTGCTTTCAAACCCTGCCGCATACGGTCTGGACGAGGAAACCGCTTCCGTTCCGACGCCTTCCTCCAAGGAGGACTATGAGCAAGGTTATTCTTCCCTGAAAATGCAAAGCAAACTTATGCGTTTGATGTTCAACTACAACGATCTGAACGAAAAACAGCAGGTTTGGTACGACTATCTTGCCACTTATTTCAACAATCGCTCCGATTACGAAGATTTTTACTATTTTCAGGACGATTTTCTGGGCAGCTATCTGGGCTTCCAGGCCGAACTGCCGATTTATTTGGCGGAATACGGTTTTTCCCGCAAGCACGACATTGAAAACTTCTTCAATCTCATAAATTCCGCGGCGGAAAACTTCCCTAAATACGTGGACTACGAACGCGAAAGAGTGCAAAACGGTTACGGAAGGGCCGATTTCGTTTACGTCGGCTCCATAGAACAGTGCGAAAACTTCACCGGCGTCGATATCCGCGGCGGAGAAACGCAGAACACCGAAACGGAAAACTTCCTCATTCCTCTCTTCAAGTCCAAAATCGCAAACTGCTCGTTTTTGACCGAAGAAGAAAAAGCGGCGTATAACAACCGCATCGCTCCCGCCGTGAACGACGTGCTTATCCCGGCCTACGTCAAGCTCGGGCAAGGCGTTACGGAATTTATCGGAAACGAAAACAACAACCAAAAAGGTTTAGCGCACTACGAAAACGGCAAAAAATATTATGAGCTTCTGTTCAGGGACGCAACGGGCGTTTCCGACAGCGTAGAAACCGCGCTTCAAAAAATCCTCACGGATTACAACGCAAGCATCTCCGAATCCAAAGCCATCGTTTCCGAAATACAATCGGAATACGGCCTTTCGTCGGACGAAATTTCTGACAAGCTCGACGCTCTTATGGATTCCGACCTCGAAAACTGGACGATTGACAAAATGTACGACACCGTCGGCGAGCTTCGCGGCCTCATCGCAAACGACTTCCCTGCTCTTACCGCATGCGGACAAATCGTTTTGAAGGAAATCGATCCGAGCCTTAAGGATAACTACAGCCCTGCCGCTTACTTCACCTCGAAGCTGGACGATATGAACGCAAATCAGGTCATCATCGTCAACACTTATTCGGACAATCTGTCCGCCTACAACACCTTCGATCTGTTATCTCACGAAGGCTTCCCGGGACACCTCTATCAGGACGTTTACTTCAAAAACAGCGGCCTGCCGAAAACCATTCGCGCAATGAGCTCCTCGGGCTATATGGAAGGCTGGGCAACCTATGCCGAAAACTATGCGGCCAAATACTTCAGACCTGATACGCTTGATAATCTTTTGTACAAGTTGTATCTTTTAGAAAACAAAACTTCGCAATATATCGTTGCGACGGCCGACATCAAGGTGAACTACGAAGGTCTGGACAAAGCCGAGCTCAGAAGCTTTATGCTTGACACCTTCTATTCTTCCGCAGCCGGCGACGCGGCAATGACGAACGCCGTTTCTGCCTACTCCGACAGAGTGTTCGAACACGTCGTGGAAGTTCCGACAAACGTTTTGAAGTACTATTACACCGCGCTCAAAATCACCGAGCTTCGCGCCCTCTGCGCGCAGATGTCCGACCTCGAATTCCACACCGAAATGATGAAATACGGTCCGGTTCTGTTGGATCAGTACTACGCAAAACTGACAGCAAACTAACGTACACAAGGTTTAACCAAAATTTTGGCGACATAAACCTTGATTTTTGAAAAGTGTATAAAATTTTAAAGGAGCATATATATGAAATCAATCGCAATCAACCTTAAACTTGCAGAAAACGTCAAGCAGTTTGTCAACGTGGTCAACAAATACGACTACGATATGGATTTGAGAAGCGGCCGCCACGTCGTCGACGCAAAATCGGTTTTGGGCATATTCAGCCTTGACCTCAGCATGCCGGTCGTGCTGGAAATCTTCACCGACAGCTGCGAAGATCTTTTGTCGGATCTTGCTCCGTTTATCGCCTAAGGCAAAAGAATTCGCAGAGTGAAAGCTTTGCGAATTTTTCTTTTTTGAATCTATGAACACAAGCGTAAACAAAAAATCAAGAACGGTGGCCGCAGTCGGCATATCCGTTGCCCTCATTGCCGTGCTTCAGGCACTTGCGGAGATTCTGCAAAAAGTCGGCATGCCCGTCAGCCTTGCGCTGGGGCTTTTGCCGGTGCTTGTGGCGGCGCAGTTCTACGGCCCGAAGGTCGGCGCAATCTGCGGCGGATTCTTCGGAATCACCAGCCTTATCATTGCCGTCGTCTATTCCTCCGCCATACCGCTTTATTCCGTCGCCATAAATCCGCTGGTTTCGGTGCTTCCCCGCATTTTGGTGGGCGTGGCGTCTGGGCTGGTTTACAAAGGCATAAAAAACAAAATCAAAAACGAAAAAAGGAACGTCGCCGCCGCAAGCGTTGCGGCCACGATTTCGGGCGTTCTCACCAACACCGTGCTGTTTTTGGGGTTCTTCTTTTTGTTTGCCGGCGGCAAAACCTACGGCTCGGTTACGGTGGACTTCAAGTGGATTTTGGCAAGCGTCGTTTCGATCAACGCGGCGATAGAACTGGTTTCCTTCTCCGTCATAGTTCCGCTCGTCGTCGGCGCGCTGGAAAAATCCGCAAGATAATTTTTAAGAATAACTTCGTACATAAAAAGGCTTCCCGAAGGAAGCCTTTTCGTTTTGGTTTTTTCGATTTTCCTATTTCATCAAAGTGATTGCAAAAGCGATGCAGAACTGAGCGATATAATAGGTGGTGTGATTGATGATGACGTTTGCAGGGGTGTTTTTCTTCTGACTGGCGTCAAAATACATGCCGGACAGAACGAGGTCGGACAAAATGAACATTGCGCCGCCAACGGTCATAACGATCCACATAACGAGATCGGCGCCGTCGTTTCTGATGCGGTTAATCATCACGGAAGCGCAGCTGAAGACCATTGCCGCAAGTATGCCGCCGTACACGCCGGAAATAACCTTGAACTTGCCGTATTTGAGCTTCATCGGTTTCTCGAGGGAAACGGCGATAAGTCCGAACAATGCGCCCACCACGAGAGGAACGACGCACCACCACGCGCTTTCTTCAGCAACCTTGGTGTAGCCGTAAATTGCCGCGAGATAGCAGACGTGCCCCAAAGCAAAAGCAACCATACCGCTGTAAGTCCAGACGTCGTTGTCCTGTTTGTAGGCGTACTTCAAATCCAAAGCGATGTCGCCCAGCATGCCAAACACGAGGCCTGCCACGATGAGGATACCGTAAGTCATTTGCTCGGCCGAACAAATGCCGTATTCGTTTTTCTCGGCAACCTGAATGAGGGCGAAAACCGCCGTCAGAATGAAAAAGATGCTTGCGATAGTTTTGGTGATAACGCCCGGAACTCCGCCTTTTTTGACGCGGACGTACATAAAGAACGCCGCCGCCAGAACGCCTAAAGCAAGTGCTGCATAGACCATAATTTTTATCTCCTTATCTTTTAATTACCATTTGTTGTGAACGCGCTCGGCAAAGCACATTCTGTCCTTAAGCTCGATGACCTTTCCGTCGTCCAGAACGGCTTTTCCGGAAATAAGCCCGAAGACCTGATGCGGAATCATGCATATAACTCCGACGTCAAGCGGAGCCTGCCTGTCGATAATCGGTTTGAAAGTCATTTCGAACCTGCCATCGTCGGAAGTGAACGTCCACGGCTCGGTGTACAGATACTTTTTGCCCGACATAGGAATGTTGAAGGTTATTTCGCTGATTTTGTGGGACTTGCCGTTGTAGAAAAGCATATTTTCGGTGGCGGCCGACGTGTTGCCGAAGCCGTAACCGATGTTCCAGCCGAACGTGCTGCCGTCGTCCAGAACGGTTTGACCGCTTCCCCAGTACCAGGTGTTGTCGTACGTCCACACGCCCCTGCCCCAGTCGAGGGTGGCGAGGGAACCGTTTTCGCGATTAAAAAGATATTCTTTTCCGTCGAAGCGGCACCAACCGTCGGCGCGCATGCAGTTGATTTTTTGGTTGTAGTAAAAGTGTTTCGGCTTGTCGAACGGCGTGGCGATGACCATGCTTTCCTCCGGAATTTCGGTGAGCGTTACGTCAAATTCCAAAGTCTTTTTGGTGTTGCAGAAGTTGTCGTAACGGCCGAAAAGGTGCCTTTTTTCGCCGTCGTTTTCAAAAGTCATGGTAAGAGTGCCGGCTTTTGCGGTTACGTCGCCCTTTTCGGAAGTGGACGGCATGCCCACTTTCCCCATCGGGAACGGCGCGATTTCCGAGTCGTTCATCTGAAACGGTTCGCCCGAAAAACCCAAAAGCGAAATGCTGTGGCTGGCCACGAAGCCTGCGTCGGCAATGGTCAGACACAAACCGACGTCCTGATTTCCGACGTAATAATAATCCCATTCCTTGATGCGGATTTTTTTGGCTTTTACGTCCTTTCTGTCGTAAATCCAAAAAAGTTTTTTTGCAAATCCCGGTTCGGCGATGTCCCCTTTTTCATTCAGAAGACGTTGCGGCGCGGTGATTTCGTGTTGAGCGTGCATAATTTCCTCCGTATATCGCTTTAAGATATAATAAATTTTAACTTATATCGCCGCCCAAAGTCAAGCCAAAATAGGTTTTAAGGTTATTTTTATTTACAAAAACCAAATACTTTGTTATAATAGCGCTAAGACGTATTTCTGGGAGGATAATATATGTCAAAAATTTTCGTAACGACCGACGCAACGTCGGATATGCCGAAAAACCATTCGGCCGAAAACTTCAAAGTCATACAGATGAACTACGTTCTGGACGACGTCGAATACGCTTGCGATCCGAAGAGTCTGGACTTCGACGAATTTTATCGCCGCGTCGACGCCGGCAGCATGCCGACGACCTCGCTGATAAACACCGAAACGGCAATAGAATTCTTCACGCCTATCCTTAAAGAAGGCTTCGACGTTTTGCACATCTGTTTTTCAAGCGCATTAAGCGGAACCTACAATGCGCTGAAAATTGCAGAAACAGAACTTAAAGAAGCGTTTCCTGACCGTAAAATTGCCGTTGTGGACAGCAAGGCGGCTTCGGGCGGCGAAGGCTTTATGGTTTGGCAGGTGCTGAAAAAGCGCGCAGAAGGCGTAAGCTTCGACGAGCTTCTGGCCTTTGCGGAAGACGTAAAGGAGCACTGCGTGCACTTCTTCACCGTTCAGAATCTGTTCCACCTCTATCGTGGCGGCCGCGTCAGCAAAACCGCAGCAGTCATCGGAAGCAGCCTGAACCTAAAGCCTGTTCTTCACGTTGACACCGAAGGCAGACTTATCCCTATCCAAAAGGTTATGGGCAGAAAAGCCAGCCTCAAAGCGCTCGTCGACGACTACGCAATAAAGAGCAAGGGCTGGAAAAACGACGAAGTCTGGGTTCAGCACGGAAGCGCGCCGGAAGACGCGGAGTGGGTTGCCGCCAAAATCAAGGAAAAGACGCCTGACGTCAACGTCGTCATCGACTTCATCGGGCCAATCATCGGCACGCACTGCGGAAAAGGCGTTTTGGCCGTGTTCTTCCTCGGCGAAGACAAAATCAAACCTTAAAACGACCGCAAAAAATCCCCGTAATTCGGGGGTTTTTTCGTATAAACTTTTTGTCGCAGGTTAATAATATAACCAAAACAGGAGGTTTATATGGAACTTGAAAAAAGCAAAACAATTTTGAATTTGGCAAAAGCGTTTGCAGGCGAATGTATGGCGAGAGCCAGATACGAATACATCGAATACGGCGCCCGTCAGCAAGGCTACACCGCCCTTGCGGAAGTTGTGGACAAAATCGCCTACAACGAATTTAACCATTCCCGCATGTTCTACTCTTTCATTCAGACTGCGGGGAAACGCACCATCGACAACATAGACGTTCAAAGCGGCTATCCTTTCAGAGAGAAATGGGATCTGACCGAAAACCTCAGGCTCGCCGCCGAAGACGAACTCGACGAAGCCGAAAAGGTTTATCCGCTTTACGCCGAAACGGCGAGAAAAGAAGGTTTTTCGGACGTTGCAGGCCTTTTTGAAAACGTAATCGAGGTGGAAAAACAGCACGCAAAAACCTTCCAAAAGCTTCACGAAGCCATGAAGAACGGAACGCTCTACAGCAAAAAATCGGCGGTTACCTGGACTTGCGGCGGATGCGGCCATTCGGAAACCGGCAAAAAAGCCTTCGAAACCTGCCCGCTCTGTCAGGCAAAGCAAGGCGTGGTTTGTCTGCAACCCGAAGATATGGGAAAATAAAAAATCAGGCGGAAGATTTCTTCCGCTTTGTTTTTTGTTGCAACGGGGACGGTTTTTTGCTAAAATAAAAGCAGAAACTTTTTGAGGTGGATATGGATTTCGGTATCACGGCAGGCGCCGTTCTCGTTATGCTGATCTATGCCGTTCCCGGGTTCGTTCTGGTGAAAACCAAAGCCGTGAAGGAGGAACATATTTCTTCCTTTGCAAAGGTGCTTCTCTACGTCTGTCAGCCGTGCCTGACGATGTACCAGTTCAATTCGGTTACGTATGAAAAGGAGCTGTTTAAGAACATGCTTCTCTTTTTCGGCATCTGCACTGCGCTGCAAATTGTGATTTTGGCCGCAGTCGGGGCGGTTTTCGGCAAACGCCTTCGCGGGGACGTCGGCGCAAGGATTGCCGTCTGTGCTTCCGTTTTCGGGAACGTAGGCTACTTCGGCGTGCCGCTTTTGGAAAAACTGCTTCCGGGCACTAACGCGCTTGCGTATTCGGCGATGTTCGCCGTCAGCATGAACCTTATGGCATGGACGCTGGGGTGCGCGCTCATCACCTGCGACAAAAAATACATAAAGGTCAAAAAGCTGGTTCTCAATCCCGCGACGTTGGTGCTTTTCGTGGCTCTGCCGCTGTTCTTTACGGGGACGAAGCTTCCGACGGAAGGCTTCGACTTAGGCGGCATCGTTTCGCTTCTTGCCAAAATGACCGCTCCGCTTTGTATGCTGATTTTGGGCATGCGCCTTGCAACCGTAAGCGTCAAAGAACTGTTTTCAAACGGCAAGTGCTACGTTTCTGCCGCCGTCAAACTGGTGATTTTCCCGCTTGCCGCATGGGCGATAACTCTCCCCCTAAATATCCCCGAACTTTTGAAACAAGTGCTTTGCATCACCTGTTGCTGCCCGACGGCAAGCGTGGTGCTCAACCTTTCGGAGCTTTTCGGCGAAGGGCAAAAACAAGCCGCCGACAGCGTGCTTTTGTCCACGATATTTTGCCTGCTGACAATCCCCGTGATTCTTTTAATTTTGTAACGACCAAACAAAAAGCCGCGTTTTGTGAGATATCACAAGGGATTTTATTAAAACAAGAGACTGAGAGTAAGAATTAAATCTTACTCTCTTTTTCTTTTGGAAAGTTAATTGCTCCTACAAGGTTATATATAAGCTCTATTTCGTCATCTTCAATGTATAATAATATCCATGTTAGCCCATTGTTAATTTTTGATACATTTTCATTAGTTCGGCGACACATTCACTTTCGGTTTTGATTTTACCCCAGAAGCCATAGGCTTCCATAACTGCTTTGTCATTTTGTTGGTGTGCTTTTCTTAGTTCTGGTGGCATAGTTACTTCATCATAAAGGTCGGCAAGTGAACAATCTGGATACAAAGCTCTTGCATCTAAAATCATTTGTGCGGTTTTTTCTATGTTTTCTTTTTGTTTTTCAGTTGGTGTTGGCCAAGGGAAATTGTTGTAAACAATACTTGCAGAATAACGATAATCACTTTTTAACCTACCCGCTACAACTCTCATCCAACTATTATGCACATTAGAAGTTAAAATTCCAAACTCATACAAAGTTGCATTTGGAACAATTAAATTTGCATTTGTTGCTATTATATTACAGTCCAAAAATCCTATTGGAATATATCTTCTTCTTTCCGATGAGGTGCTAGGAACTATCAAATAATATCCTTTTTCTGGTTGTCTAATTTCTCCAAAAAGAGAAGGCGTTAATGCAAGTCTTCGTGTTGCTTCTCTATTGCTATTTTCACGGAGTTCTTTAACTTCATTAACTTTTTGTTTTATATATGGCACTGATTGAATTATTTTAGGAGAAATATTTTTCAACCATAAACACCATCGCGTTTTATTATTTATAAACTCAACCGCACCAACAATTTTTTTGAAACATTCTTTTGATATTGGATATTTATTTATAACTTCTTGCATTTCATTTTCATCAATACAGCTTAATAAGCCATTATCATTAGGCATGCTACCAAATAACATTTCATTTGTTTTACATAATGAATGCTTTCTATTTTCAATAAATACATTATCTGCATCAATTAAATATGCATTAATATTTTTAACTATCTGATATCTATCTAACGAATATTTAATTCTTTCTTTATTGTTTGGTGCAATGCTAAAACCGACAATGATACAATGAACATGCGCTTTTAAAGAGGCTTCGCTGTCCCAAACAAATGTCCTATGAGCAAAATCAATATGTACACCTTGTTCAAATAAAGGTTTCCATAATATACAAACTTGCTCGCCCTGACAGATAGAATTTGTTGAAACGAGTGCCACTCTTATATTTGTATTAACAATATAATCACTAGCTTTCTTATACCAACAAGCAACATAGTCTAAATTACCAGCATTTTTCCATTTACTTCCAAAGATATTTAAAATATCTTCTTTTTGATTTTCATCCATTAATCTCGCTCCTACAAAAGGAGGATTTCCCATAATATATGAAAGTTTATCTTTTGGAACAACTTCATTCCAATCAATGCGTAAAGCATTGCCTTCAACGATGTTGGCATAAGATTTTAATGGGAAAAAGTCTAACTGCCTATTTACAATCATTTCAGTTTCTTTCATCATTTGAGATTCTGAAATCCAAAGGGCAGTTTTTGCAACCGTTACAGCAAAGTCGTTAATTTCTATTCCATAAAATTGTCCAATAGAAACCTTGATAACATCTCCCAAATCAAGCATAGTTTGTCCACGAGTTTGTGTGATTAACGCTTCATTTTCCAATCTGCGAAGTAATATATATGTTTCCGTTAAAAAGTTGCCAGAGCCACAAGCGGGATCAAGGAATGTTAATTTGGATAACTTTTCTCTATATGCTTCTAATTGTTGTTTTCTTAACTTTTCAACCTTAACTTCTTTAATTTTTTCTAATTCTTCCTTTAAATCATCAAGGAAAAGCAGGTCAATAACTTTATGAATGTTTTCAATAGAAGTATAGTGCATTCCGCCACTTCTACGAGTATCTGGGTTTAATGTACTTTCAAAAACAGCACCAAAGATTGTTGGGCTTATTTCACTCCAATCAAAATTTTCACTTGCTTTATGTAAAATAATATCTACAATTTCTTGTGTTAATTGTGGAATTATGATATTTTCATTTGCAAACAAACCACCATTTACATAAGGAAATTTAGCAAGTGCTTCATCTAGATATTTATCTCTATCTTCAAGTTTAGTATCTAACACTTTAAACAAATCTATTAAAGCCCTTCTTGTATCTTTAATAGTAAAACTTTGAAGATAATTATGAAATGCTAATTTTTCGCCAAACAGGCCACTATCTTCAGCATACAAACAAAATACCAATCTTACACATAGTTCATTAAGACTTTTTAACTCTTCTTCGTCTTTCTCGTTATATTGTTTGAGTAATGCATCATAAAGAACGCCAACGATTTCACCAGCTTTAATAGAAATTTCCATTTCTTTTTTGATATTTTCGTTTTCGCTATTTACAATAAACTCTAAACGATAATATTCTTTTGCTAAATTTTTAAGCAAAATACTTTCGGGTTCTCCATTTGGTTTCTCCATATCATAAATCAAAAACTCTTGGAAATTACAAGTAATAATCCACCTTGGTCTTTGTGAATATGGAAGTTCTGTAGAATATCTTTTTGCTTGTTGAAAAGGTGTAAGTAGTGTTCCATCAGATTGCTTGATTGCTTTTCTTAAATCTTTATCTCTACCTTTTTGTTCAATCAAAATATGGGTTGCGGGAATAAAGCCATCAATAAAACTTGTATGGTCTAACTTAACTTGGTCCTCAAAAGTAATATAATCTCTTGCATTTGGAACACCTAAAACATGTTCTAATAAATCAAGCCAAAACTTTTGACTTTCTCCTTTTTCATATCCTTTGTCTGCCCAATATTCAGCAAATGCTTTCGCTTGTTTTTTCATTTCTAAATCATTCATTTGTTTTTCTCTCCTAAATCTTCATATACCCAAACTTCTTTAGAAAGTCTTTGATTGACTTTTCATCTTTGCCTTCATAGTAAGAGATGAGCAACTTTTTGTATTCTTCAACCTTTTCGTTAGGAATAACAATTAACCCTTTTGCTTTTGAAATAAGTAAATGATTAGCGAAGATTACGGCAGTTCTTTTGTTACCATCAATGAAAATTTGTTTTTTCATCACAAACAATAATATTTCTATCGCTTTATCGATAGTTTCAAGATTTGAATTAAGAAGTTCTTGTAATTGTTCTTTAATTAGGCTTTCAATAGGTAATTCGGGTTTCCAATTAGTTCCGCCAATGCTAACAGGTGTTGAACGGATGCGACCTGCATTATAATAAAAACCTTCTTCAATAAATCTGTTAATTTCACAAAGCAAAGCAAAGTTTGTTGGACTTGTTATAACATCCTTATTTAGAATAAACTCCCAAGCGTGCTTTAAGTTTACAACTTTTAAAACATCGTTGGCAGTCATATTATTTACTTTTCCTCCTTCGATGATAGTTTCGGTATCAGCATAAGTTGTAGCAATTCCTTCCAAAACTGCTTGTTTATAAATAGTGTCAACTAAGTGCTTTTTAGCAAAATCAATATTAAGCGCAACTTTATCAGAAATTTCGTTTTCAACATAACCGCTTGCTTTAAGTTCTTTATCAATTTTCTTAATTTCTTTCTTAATTGCTTTTGCTTTTTCTGAATTTCTTAAAATAAGGTTATATAAATCATCATTATATTCGCCAACATATTTAGTCATAGCAATACCATCTTCACGGAAATGCACATAAATATATTTACTATTGTCTTTCTCTCTTATCTCTATTGAACCATATGTTAAAGACTTTAATCCCTTAATTAAGGCTTCTTTTTCAGCGACCATTGTTAAAATATCTACTCTGTTTTCCATAATATCTCCTGTGTGAACATTTTTTGCAATTCTAGTTTTGTTTTGTTTCACACTCATATTGTAGCACAAAAAACAAAAATGTGAACACTTTTATGATAAATTCTTATAATTTTGTTTCACATTAATATTAAAATAGCACCTAATGTAAGATTTACTCTCAAAAATTGTCATTTTATGTTAAAAATGAACTAAAAATAACCTTACGAGCTTTGACTATGTATCATTGTTTGTTTTTAGATATTAGTTTGTTTATTATCTTTTCCATGCGAACAGCAGATTGTTGCTGTTTGGAAAAAGAAATTGCACGTCCCCGATTTTGGTGGTGCTTGAAATTTGAAGATACGACATTCCGACTTCCGAAATATGCACGACGGCATATCCGTTGTAGGTGCCGAAGCAGTTTATTTCGAGTTCGTTCTCGCTGTCGTAAGACAAATTCTTTTTTGCGTATTCCTTGTACTCTTTTTCTATTTTGGCTTTTTCTTCGGCCGTCAGCTCGCTTCCGAAAGCGGTTTTAGGCAAATAATCCGTTTCAACCAGTTTGCCGTCCACACATTCTTTGTTGCCGTGCCAACGATACGCGATGTCTTTTATGTCGTCGGACGTCAGCAAGCCGTCGGCCAAACATTGTTGAATCAAGGCAAAATCGGGCCCGTTTTGCTTTGGCGGATCGTCCTCGCCGCAAGCGCAAATACAAGTCGTTGCTATTCCGATAAGCAAACAAATGCTTATGATTTTTCTTAACCTTTTCACAATATACCCCCTTTCGTTTTATAATTATAATATGAAACTTTAACCGGTTTTTTACATTGCCCGAAAGACAAAAAAATGCGCAGGAACTCGGCGTTCGTTGCGCTTTGAAATCAGTCATAGGCAGCACCTCCGAAAAACGTAAAAACAAAATTGCGGTCTTAATGTTGCGGATTGTTCGTAATTTAAGTATATCAAACGGGGGGGGGGGGTTGTCAACGTGTTTTTGTTTTTATTTTATTTTCGCCGAAAATCCACGAAAAAAGCCGAATTTCTTCGGCTTTTTTGATGATTAGGCGTTGTTTTTGAGTTTTTCGGCGATTTGGCAAGCGGTGTCCGGATAGTCGGTCATGATTGCGTCGGCGCCGTCGCGGATAAGCTGTTCGATTTCTTCCGGATCGTTTATCGTCCAAAATTGAACGGCAATTCCGTATTTATGCGCGTAGTCGATGACGCTCTTTTTGCCGAGGTCAACGAATATATACGCGTCGGTCGGAATCTGCAAAACCGAGTAGCCGACGTTCTTTTTGGCAAGGTCTGCGTTGAAGCAGAATGAAAAATAGAAC
>ERZ808286.1147-NODE-1147-length-13965-cov-168.735298_pt1 | contig 13965 bp, 22 predicted proteins | sample MGYA00521276_ERZ808286 | MGnify/ENA primary metagenome ERZ808286 (study PRJEB31516, sample SAMN03275607) | gut metagenome | biome: mammalia-associated habitat; material: feces | host: Papio cynocephalus | place: Kenya | collected 2012-08-01 ... | reverse complement strand
ATATAATAATAAATAATAATATTTAATATAAATAATAATAATAAAAAGAAAAGAAAATATAAAAAGAAAAGAAAAGAGCGTAGCGACGAATCGGACTGCGATAGCAGGACGAAAATTTGGGTTGTTAGGGGTGTAATTTCACACCCCTAACGGGGGTAGATAGGGGGTAGAATACCCCATATCTATTAGACGGCAATTGCTTTAAAAAATTATTATAATATATAGAGAAAAAGAAAGGTCCGGATTGGCGGCAATTCATAAATAGTTTACATTTCTTTTAGAAAAATATAATTACTTTGGGAATTAAAAATGCTATAATAAATATAGAAATTAAAGAGAACTATTTCTACTGAAAGAAAAATAAATAAAAAGAAAGCTGGTAAACTATCATGGAAAAAACTTTTGTAAAAACAAACGAATACTTTATGGAGTTCAATTCCTATTTAGAGGACTTACAGAACGAATCAAAAAGGTTGTCCAAAAAGCAATCTGAATTAGATAAAGAGCAGCAAAAAGTTTTACATTGGATTGAAGCAAATGGTGAGTTGGCAATAGAAGAGAAAGCTGAACAATATGATAGACTTTATAACATAAGAATAGAAAGAAGAAAAATAAAAGATTCTATCTGGCAGATTCAGCAAATTTTAAAAAGAATTAAAACAAAACCATTGCCGCCAACAACTGAAATGAAATATAATTTTGACTAAAAGAATAAAGAGGGCTTGCCGCAAGTCCTCTGTTCTGTTGCTTAACAAAGGTCCGGACTGTTGTTCACAAAAAATTAACAAGAAAAAAGTTGACAATAGAAAAAAGATGTGTTATAATAAATATAGAAAATGAAAGAAAGGGTGTTAAAAGCTATGATAAATTTTTCGTTTGAAAAGAATAAAAACATTTACGATATTCGATATAAAGAATGGGAACTTTGTATTGATATTGAAAAAGAAATTATAGTTAATAGGAAGACGGGAGAAATTATTGATTATGAAACTATGAGAACAACGGTATTTGAAGACTTGTCTAAAGCATGTGATGAAAAGGGGCGTATAAATTTTCTTTCTAATCTTTCTAATCTTTATAAAAAAGCAGATAAAACAGGAAAAAGTAAAATTTATACCACTATGGAAGTCAGTATTTTGGAGATTATTGGATGTAATAAGAGAAAAGAATTTTTCTTTTCTAAAATGCGTAAAAAAGATAAGCTTTATTCTTTAGCAATTTCTAATCCAAATTTAAGTATTTCTATACATTATAACGGCGACGTTCCAGAAAGATTTGTGGACTTTTGTTTAAAGAATGGCGTAACACTTGGTAATGATAGTTATAAGGCTTTCCAATTAAGTAAAAAAATTAACAATTATCCAGAAGATGTTAGACTATTGGTAGCACAATTTGATAAAATGATAGACGACAGCAAATTACCAAAAGAATACGTCGTAAAAATTTTAAGATGTTATAAAAACAGTCTTTTAAAGTATGGCGAATATACTCTTGGTGGTCGTTATAGGCTTTCTGATATATTTTTTGGTGTAGCTGATTATCCAGAATTAATCAAGTTAATAGATACCCAATCTTCTTTTGCTTTAGCAGGAAAAGCAGTAGTAAAAAATTATAAATTATTAAAATACCAAGAAGAGCAAGAAAGAATCGAAAAGAGTCAAAAGAGAATTAAAGAATTAGAAACTTTGATTTATAGAGATTATTGCTTTATTGTGCCGACAACACTAAAAGAATTCGTGGATGAGGGTAAACAGCAACATAACTGTGTAGGTCATTTTTATAATAATTCTATGAGTAAAGGAGAAATTTTTATTTATTTTATTAGAAAAAAGAATAAGTCGGGAGAGAGTTATATTACTTGCTGTTTTAATGTAGAAAGAAATGAAACAGAAGAAACAAGATACAAATTTAATGATAGTGATATTAGAGAGGAAGATAAGAAAGCAATTCTCAAGTCAGAAGATTTTATCAGAAAGATTGTGAAAGAAAAAGGGATTGAAACAAATAAACCCGTCTTTTGAATTTTAAAAATTATAGGACTTTCAGAAATGGGAGCCCTATTACTTTACAAAGCTATGGTCCTGACAGCTAAAAAAAGAGCGATAGGAGAACCTACCGCCATTTTTGTTTTAATTGTTTTCTTTTCTAATGTAAACGGTTATATTACTATGTAATCTGATGACACTATTGCTTTCTTCTTTGACTAACTCATACAAAACATCATTATTTTTAGAACAACCACAACATCTTAACGGCAGTTTTAAACTTTTTGCCATATAAAAAATTTCTCCAATTTTTAATTCAGAAGCAACAATTTCTACAAAACTATATTTTTCTTTTGGCTCAGCCCATCCCATATACTTATGACAGCAAATAGCAAAAGCAACATAAACGTCTTCTTTATCTTCTGAATGTTTTCTTGACATCACAATTTTTCCAGTTTTCCTGTTATATAAACAATAAATGCCATCTTCTAATTTAACAAAACTCCAGCAAATAGAATTAAATTTACAACTTAATCTACGTCCATATTCCGACAAATCATCCACATAAAAATATTTCTTTTCCATAGCATAAGCCTTTCTGGTTTTAAGAACTTTTCCTTGTTCTTTAGTATGTTATAATTATAGCACTTTTTCGGGCATTTGTTAATAGATAAAATGTGAACAATTATTAAGAAACTTTAAAATATGGCGACTAACAGAATCAAGGTCCCCGTGTTTCAATTTACAATTATTTCATAGTTCTTTTAGAAAAACATAATTACTTTTGGAGTGCGATGTGATATAATTAAAACATAGAAAGACGGCTGATAAAGTCATTAAAAAAAATGTATTCTATTGTTTCTACTTATTATGAAGATTCTTATAAAGATTTTTGTGATAATTTCGATGATTACATTGCTTTTGTGGGGTTGTCTGATGGATGCGATTGTGATACCACGGAAGAATTCTATAAAGATACATTAGAGGGGCAATAGAATGCTTATTCTATGCCGTGTTTCATAAGGAATGGGACATAACAGAAGTAGAAGCAGATTATTTTAACGTTCAAGAATGGGAAGATAATGAAGAGCCACATATTTCTGTTGTTTTTCCAGTTTCAGATTATGATTCAGCTGTGAAATACTGTCGTGAAAATGATATAAGTATTAACAATATTGTGCCGCAAAAGTGGGACTTCATAAATATTTAGATTGATTATAATTTGGGGAACTACAACAGTTTCCCTTTCTTGTAGTCTTACTACGGTCCGCATGGCGGCAACAATTCCTTAATCTTTTGTTCTAAAAGAATTAACTTGACTTTTTGGGAAAAATGTGCTATAATATAATTACAGTAAAGGAAAGGAGCGGTTGAAATGGAAAATTCAATTGCCGTGGCTTTAGTTCTATATCGTTGTGGGAGAGTTTCAAAAGCTGAAATATTGGGTTTACTTTTGGAATGTAAACGATTAGAACAAGAGCACAAAGAAAAATCTGCCATCTATAGTAGCTATGCTGAATACTTAAAGAATGCTTTAGAAGACTGAAAGGAGAACTAACTATGATTAGATTTTCTACTGTTATTTATTTCTCTTGCTTCAAGTATAACAGACGGCTTTATATTAAGACTGGTGAAACAACCGCAAGAGATGTGATTACAAAGGAAACAATTCAGATTCTGAAAGATGAATATGTCTACATTTTTTAAGGAGGAAATAGAATGCCGACTATTTATTTAATGATTGGTGTGCCTGCATCTGGAAAGACCACGTGGGCACAAAATAAATTAAAAGAATTAGACAATGCGGTTTACATTGGTTCTGATTCTATTAGATTAGAACTATGGGGAAATGAGCAAGACCAACAGCACAATAGAGAAACTTTTCAAGAAGTGTTCAATCGAGTAGCAAAAGCAGCAAAAGAAAGAAAGAACATTGTTTATGATGCAACAAATATTAGCCGAAAAGAAAAAGAAAACATTCTAAAGCTGTTAACTAATGATTATACGAAAATTGGTGTTAAAATGTCCACACCGATTAAGGATTGCTACAAAAGAAATTTAAAAAGAAATAGAACAGTGCCGGAAAAAGTCATTGGTAAAATGGAAGTTAGAATGACTTATGATATGGATTTATTTGATGATTATTTGATTGTTTACTGAAGAAATAAAAGGGCTTTCAGAAATGAAGGCTCTTTTTGCTGTTATAACAACAAAACGGTCCCGACTGGCGGCAATTCATAGTTATTTCATAGTTCTTTTAGAAAATATCTGTTTACTTTGGGGCGATAATGTGCTATAATTAATGTAGAAATTAAGACAGCTGATAAAGTCATTAAAACAGAGATTGGAATTTACTTATGGTTAAAATTATGAGAAAAGAATTGGTTTGGGATGTGTTTTGCTCTGCTGATGGTTCAAAAATTGGAAAGATGAATTGTAAATATGCTTTCGATGAAGAACTTTTGAAAAAAATGTATTCTATTGTTTCTAACTATTATGATTATACCTATAATCAATTTGTAGACCGTGTTCATTTCTTTGTGGCTTCTGTGGGGATGTATGATTATTGCGATTATTACTCTATAGAAGAATTAAAAAAAGATGATTGGTTTGAACAAGATGTTTATTTTTATATTATAGCACACAACAAGTGGAACATGGTAGAAGTAGAAGCTGATTATTTTTCTATTCAAGGTACTGACGACTATGATAGACCTTTTACGAAAGCAACTTTTCAAGATTATGATTCATCTGTAAAATATTGTCGTGAATATAAAATAGATATTAATAGCATTGTACCACAAAAGTGGGGAATTTATGAACCTTTATTTGATTAAAATTTTGGGGAACTATAGCAGTTCCCCTTTTTTGTAGTCTTACTACGGTCCCGGCAGCTAAAAAAAAAGAGCGATAGGAGAACCTACCGCTCGTCTTGTTTTATTTTTCTTTTTTAACGAAAACAGAAGCAGTTGATACTAAACGATGAATGTGAAATAAACCTTTTTCATCAGCAAAGTCATATAAGATTGTCCCACTTTCTAACCAGCCACAACATCTTAGTTCTTGTTTTGGCAATCCGGGTAAATAGAATTTTTCGCCAATTTCTAATAGACCAGCTATTTTTTCTTCAACGTGTGTTCTTTCTTTTGGTTCTGGAAGCCCCATATACTTATGATAGCAAATAGCAAAAGCAATATAAATATCTGGCTTATCTTTTGGATGTTTCTTTGACATCACAATTTTTTTAGTTTTTTCGCTATAAAGGCAATAAACTTGTTTTGATAGTTTGATAAATTTCCAGTCTTTAGGGCGTTTCTTGTAATAAAGACGTTTTCCGTATTCATGAAGATTATCCACATAAAAATATTTCTTTTTCATAAAGCAAATACCTCTTTCTTAATATTTTTCTTTTGGTTCTTCTTGAAAAGACTTGCCGAAATATTGCGGAATAATTCTCATCAGTTCATACTTGTTCAAATCATTATCACAATATTCTAAAGCCTGTTCCAATGTCTTAAAACTATTATCATTCTGCCAGATGCCATGACTATTTTCCCATTGAACAAGGTAATAGTCGGCGTTGTTAGGATAAGTAATTTCTACTACTTCTGAACAGAAGTCGATGAAGTTCTTATCGTCTTTAAGATAACAATAAGTCCCTTCTGAATCATCTTCAAACTGTTCCAAAAAGTTAGTACAAAAATCATAAGTAGAAAAACCATCAATTTCTAATTCCTTTCCAGTGATAGCATTATAGATTTCACTATAAACACTAAATGGAACAGATTGCTGAATTGCTGAATCCAGAAGAATAGAACCACTATCCATTGTCGGCATTTTAAAAATTAGCTTGTGTGTTTTTGGATTGAAGAACCGGATAAACTCAACCAATTTTGTTTTCTTTACCATCGGTTTTACCGCCTTTCCTTAACTTTCTATAATAATTATACTACATCTTGCCGCCGAAATCTACTATATTTCTTAAAAGTATTTTTAACAATTTGTTAAGAGCATCGTTTTATGGTCCTTGCGGCACAAAAAGAGGGGACAGGCTATTTCTAACCTATCCCCATTTCTTTTATACCTTTTCTACTTCTGTATTTACGCTAAATGTAGCATACTTTCCTTCATAACCAATCATTTCAGCATTCACAAAATTACCACTTTTAGTGTATCCCAAAAAGCGGAATCTGTGTCCACAATACATAAAAGTATCAAATGTTTCAAGCTTTCCGATTTCTACCTTTGGATTCTTCTTTTCTTCTGGCAAATCCCATCCTTTCATTCTGTGATAAGCATAGGTAAAGCCAATGCTAAAATCGAATTCGTCATCTTTATGGCAATGAGCAGCCCACGAAAGCCCCCGTTCAGTATCTACAATCATAACCGTTCCAGCTGGCTTGCTTACAAGCAATCCCCAACGAACAGAATCTTGAAACATAGGAACGTTTTCAGCAACACACTTTTCACAATAGTCGCTCAAGTTCTTTACATAATAAGCCATAAATAAAATCTCCTTTTAAATAAGTTGTGGTTAAGAGTGTTTCCCTTAACTCTGTTATTATTATAACACGTTTTTGCTGATTTGTCAAGTAAACATTCTATGAACAATATCACATTTTCTATCAGTTCCTTCCCTTAACTTTCTATATTAATTATAGCACAGGTTGCCGCCTAAATCTACTACATAATAAGAAATATTTTTTAACTTTTTGTTAAGGATACAGAACAAAGGTCCGCAGCCCGCAGTTCACATACAATTTACAATTATTTAAATAAATGTCTGTTTACTTTGGGAACTGGATGTGCTATAATTACTATAGTAAATTAAAGAAAAGAGGAAATTTCAATGGAAACAAAAATTGTATTTGATTTGGATGGTACGTTATATGACTTATATGGTAATAACTATATGAACGCTATCGAAAGAATTGAGCGTGAAGAAGTAGGTATGTTTTCAAAAGAAGAAATGCTTATGGTTGAACGAAAATCTTTTGATACTATCATTAGCAAACTTTTGGGAATCGGTGTAAAATTCGCTGTTTCAACGTGGTTGCCGAAAAATGTTAGTGATGATTACTTAAAAATTTGCTATCAAGAGAAAATGAAATGGATTAAAAAGAATTTGCCGTTCATTTCTGAAATTGCTATTGTGAACTTTGGAACACCTAAATTTTCAACAATAGAAAGAACTGATGAAATGTGGTTGTTCGATGATAATAGTAATGTGTGTCGACAGTTCAGAGAAGATGGCGATGGAACTTTTCAGAAAAATGGTAAAATTGTTTCTAAAGTATCCACAGTTCAAGTGAATTTCAGAGGGAAAAGAAATGTGGTTTATCATTTGGAACAAATTTACAAGGCTAAAACAGGTTTCAAGAGCTTTATTTAAGGGGAGGAATTATGAAATTTTTTAATCTTTCAGAAGAACAAACTATTGATTTAAGCGAACTCGATTTTGTTGATGAAATGTTAAATGGTGATGTTTGGAATTGCGTTGAAGAGGATTCTCAAAAGCTAACTGAATTCTTTACCATGGCGAATAAGTTAACAAAAGTCAAAACCGATTTATCCGACTTTATTTCAAACAATGATATTTTGAATGGACTTTTGGCAAAAGAACCATTTACCACTTTTAACAATCAATTTTGGCTCTGTTCAGACCTAAAAGAAGAATTGATTAGTGAAGTGGAATTTCTAAAAGAATATTGCTAAAATGTGGCGGTGAGTTGTCATGACTTGCCGCCTTTCTATTCAAGGGATTAAAGGTCCTGCTAGCTGTTCACAAAATGTTTACTTGACAATTTGATAAAAGTGTGCTATAATATAAGAGTAGTAAAGAGAACCACACTCAATCAAAAGTGGAGAATAGGAGTTTTTATCATGAGATTTTTTGACCATACTGAAAACACAATTGTAAACTTGAACGCTGAAGATTTTGTTGATTATATGCTTTCTGATTTTCATGTTATGGAATGTAAAGTTGACGATTTATCAAAAGTATGTGCTTATTTTGATAATGTAGCAAAGTTCAGCAAAAAGTCTTTAATGATTCCAGATAGCTTGTATTTGGATATGATGATTGATATTTCTGATGGACGGCAATTTTGTTTTAATGAAGATGGTTTTGAATTCTTTGAGTATTAAGAAAGTGGGCGGTGAGTTTTATAACTTGCCGTCTTTTTTCGTTTACGAAAGGTCCGCAACTCTGTTATGGAAATTTTTGGCGGCACATTTTAATGAATTGTTCATGATTCTTTTAGAAAAATATAATTACTTTTGATTCTGGATGTGCTATAATAAATATAGAAATTAAGAAAGCTGTTAGACAGCGGAAAGAGGAACTAAAATGAACATTTTGACCATGAAAAAGAACAAGGGAACTATTGAAGTAAAGACAGACCGCCGACTTTATGTTATCGACTTTTTGAATGACAAGATTTTGTCTAATGGAAAAGAAATTAAAGCGTTGCCGTCTGATGTGATTCAGTTTTATTCTAAGTGTCGCCGTTCTCATGCTTATGATAGGGAAACTTCCTTACTTTCCTCCTTAGTTCATAAGAGTGGTAATAATTTTAAATACTATCGTGAAGCAGAAAGTTTCATCTCTATCGCTATACAGAATTTAGATTTAGAATATCGTGTAGATTTAACAGATATGTGTAATTTAAAATTAACAAAAGACTATTTAGAATGGTGTAGAGAACATGAAAAGACTGTTTGTTTGAGAACCATAGATAGATATTATCGAGAGAAATTAGAAGATTCTATTCCAAAAGAATTAAAACCATATTATGTTATGATGAATGATTATGCTACAACAAAAAATATAAATAAAGAAACACTTTTTAAATTATTGAAAATTTTAAAGTATACTGTCTATCATTTAAGAGCAGATGAAGCAATAGATGATATTAAAGAAATCGGCGAATTAGTAGATGTATTAACGACAGATGAAAGTAAAAAGCTGTTAAATACTAATCGCACAGTATCTCAAAATTACAGAATCATTGAACAGCAAGAATTTGTGAGTGATAAAGCTTTTGAAAACACCTTAAGAAAGCTAAATTTTATGAATGGTAAATGTTTTGATGATTATATTGTAGTAGTTCCACAAAACGTCATGGATTTAATAGACGAAGGTTTTCAACAAAATAATTGCGTTGGATATTATTATAATGGTAGTATAAGAAATGGTGACGAATATATTTTCTTTTTGAGAAAGAAAGATAAGCCGGAAAAGAGTTATATCACTTGTCGTTATTGTATGTTTACAAAAAAAGTAGAAGAAGCAAGATGTAAAAATAATCGTGATGTAGATAGTACTGCTGCAGCAATTATTTACCGTATTAATGATTTAATTAACGATACCTTGTAAAACAAAAGCATTCGGGAATTGAAAGATTCCCGTTTGTTTTTTTTCGCTTGCGAAAGGTCCTGACTAACAATTCTAATGTTAACGGTCCGCAGCAAAAAGAGAGTTTAACCCCTCTCTTTATCATATTTTTCTTTTAATGCTCTCCATGGTTGGCGGCAATTCCACACTAATTTCTTTTTAGTCTTGAATGCTTTCAAAAGAATAGATAATTCAATTTTAGAATCTTCTAAAGCGGTATGCTCTTCTATAAAATCATTTTCATCAAAAAGGTATCTATAGACAATTTCGGCTTTTGAAATTGGGTTGCCTTTCTCTGTTAAATAATTGTTCTTTTCAATAAAATTAAAATAGTTTTTAGATAATAATTTGCTATAAACAATTGCCGACCAAATACATTTAAACATAATATCTAATTCTTTAATACTTTCAGCCCCAAAAAGCTTACTTAACATTCGACTATCAAAAGGACAATTATATGCCCAAATATCAGATACTTTATTTTCTATAATATCATTTCTTAAAGTATCCAAAATTTCTTTCTTGTCTTTTATATAGAAATACTTTTCGGTTTCAAGTATTTCAGAAGCCCCACGAATAACAAGTTCTTTTGCTGGTTCACAATCAATCACATTTTCAATGATTGCTGGCAAATAGGCAAAATTTCTTTCTGAATAGATTTTGCCGTTTCTATCAGCTACAACATAGCCGATATTATACGGATTGTGAGAACTCATGCCTTCGGTGTCTAATACAATAATCTTTTTCATGCGGTTTTACCTCTTTCTTTCGTTTTACTATAGTTCTATTATACACTTTTAAAATTAACAAGTATACTGGTTTTTGTGAACTTTTTGTTTCGCTTGCGAAAAGGTCCGCAACCACCGTTTTCGTCAAAATAGACAAAAAATTGCGGCTATTGTTGAAAACTTTTTGCTTGACATTTTGCCGGATGTGTGCTATAATGTATATAGTGAAAGAGAGAAAGAGAGGTAAAGAAAAGAACGACCGCCAACCGAATAGAATTAGAAAGGAATGGTAAAGAGTTCATAAAAAGTTAACTTGACAAATTGAAAAAAGTGTGCTATAATATAAGAGTAGTAAAGAGAATGACAGCTGATAAAGTCGTTAAAACAGAGATTGGAATTATTTTATGGAAAACATGATTAACTTCACACAGGATGCTTCCACCACTAACAATCAGATGAAAAACATTATCAAACAGAAAATGATTGAGTTCTTTATCGAATCGTTGACAGAACAGTTCGGTGAAGAAAATGTTCACATGTTGCGGACGGGTTCTAACAGCTTGACGAATGAAATCGGTTTCAAGGTTTCTTTGACTGATTCAGACGGATTCCCACAGGATGTTGTAATCACTATTGACCCGAAAGTCAAGAACTGGTTTGAAAGCGTTCGCTCCAAACAGCCTGTTCCATCGTTTGACTTTGAAGAAGCCGCCGCCGCTTATGACGATTATGTAGTAGCAAAAGAAAACACTAAAGCGGCGAATGCCCGTAAGAAAAAAGAAAAGATTGCCCGTGATATTAAAGCAAGAGCAGAACGGGCACAGAGAAAAGCAGATGCCTTAAAAGAAGATATTCCGGAATCAGAAGAAGAATAAAATATAATTTTAAATAAACCGTTAAGGGATGCCCAGAAAATGGGTGTCCCTATTTTTATTTTACGTATGGTCCCGGTCGGCGACAATTCACAAACAAGTTACAATTATTTAAAGGAATGTCTGTTTACTTTTGAATCTGGATGTGCTATAATTAATACAGAAATTAAGAAAGCTGTTAGAACATAAACGGCGGAAAGAGGAACTAAAATGAAAATTGTATCTATGGAAAAGAACAAGGGAACAATCGAAATCAAAACTGAAAGAAGATTCTATGTTATCGACTTTTTGAATGACAAAATTTTGTCTAACGGGAAAGAGATTAAACAATTGTCAAGAGATTTGCTTCAATCTATTTACTTTTATCACAGAAATCAACTTGAACTTTCAAATTTTGGAAAAGAAACAATTTTGTCAAAATTTATTCTTTTAAGAGAAAATGACTTAAGAGCCTATCGTGAAGATGAAGCCTTTCTTTCTATGGCTTTACAATATCCGGAATTAGATTATGAAGCAGCTTTACCTAGATTTTTTACAATTCGGCATAAATTAACAAAAGATTATTTAGAATGGTGTAGAAAAGAAAAAGAGCCCGTATCTTATGAATCTATGCATAGATATAAAAGTATTAAACTTTATAATTCCATTCCAAAAGAGTTGAAACCGTATTTCGCTATTATTTCTTCAAATAATCTAACGGATTTATCAGAATTAAAAAATTCAACTTTATTAAAACTTTTAAAAATTGCGAGATATAGTGTTTTTCATACAGAGAATCCAGACTTTATATGTTCGGGCTTATCCCGTCTTATTCATTATTTAAAAATATATGATGATGAATTACTTGATACTAATAGAACAATATCCAGAAATTATAAAATTTATCAACTTTATAGTAGCGAAAACAGAAAAGACAAAATAGGACTTGAATTAAACCGATTAAATTTTATGAATGGTAAGCTTTTTGATGGGGATGCTCGCAATAGTTATATTGTAGTAGTACCACAAACTTTAAAAGATTTAATAGATGAAGGTAAACAACAGAATAATTGCGTTGGTAGTTTTTATAATGATGATATTTTATGTGGTAGAAGTTTAATCTTATTTATTAGACACACCGACAGCCCACAAAAAAGTTATATTACTTGCCGTTATGATGTCAAAAAGCAAGATATTGTAGAATACAGATATAAAAATAATCAAAATGTATATGGAAATGATATAATAATTATTAAAAAAGTTGCTGAAATGATTAAAGACGAATTAAAATAACAAAAGCATTCGGGAATTGAAAAATTCCCGTTTGTTTTATCCATACTATGGTCCCGCCTGCTCCTTAATATTTCTTTAAAATTTTGTCAATAGAAAGTTTACTTGACTTTTCGGGCAAGATATGCTATAATAATTATAGAAATTAAAGAAAAGAGGTTTTCAACTATGTTCTTTTTAACAAAAAATAAAAGTGTCTATACCTGTCGCTATAGCACAATAATGGGAGAAACAGTAGAATATAGAGGGGCTTATAATTCAAATGTAGAAGAAGAAGAAGTTTTGTCGTTCTTAAAGAAAATCGATTATAGATTGAGAAGTATTGAGTATTAAAATAGAGAGGGTTTCCATTTTTGGATTCCCTCTTTTCTTTTATCATGTAATTGGTCCAGACAGTCCATTCCAAATTCAACGGTCCGCACCACAAAAAAAAAGAGGGCAAATATTTTACCCTCTCAATACTTTTAATCTATAAATATTCTAATAGTTGGATTATTTAAACCGTTTCCATTTTGCCAACCAAAAGCAATACGAATATTGCCATATTTTAAAGAATTTGTTGTCTTTTTTAATTCTAAATGTTGCGAAATTGTTAAAATTTTTTCAATTTCAAGAACTTTTGTTTCCTTTTTCTTATAATTATATATATAAATTGTGTCGGGCAATCCATTTTTTGTTTCTTTTCTTAACATTTTATTCAAAAAGTCAATAAAAACATTAAAATTTTGTGAAAAATAGTTGAATAAATCATTAACAAATTTTTCACGACAACGCTTTTCAATGCCCGAAATAAATTCATATTCATCCGGAAAATTATTGCGAATGTAAAACGAATCTTCAACGGATACTGGAGAACCTGCTTTTTTATTTACGCTTATATTTGGTATCATTGTTATACCGTCATAAAGTGCGAAATATTCCATATAGTCCCTATAATCAAAACCGTATTCAATCATTTGATAAATAGTGGTATTGTAATAAGTTCCATTTCCACTGCTTGTATACTTTAATTCAATGTGCTTTCCATCTGCTATCAAATCACATACGGCGGATTTAGTATGATTCCCACACCATTCTACATTCTTATAGTTTCCAAAAGTCGCTAAAAAGTTGTTGACATCCGCACGAATGTCAGACAAATCAGAAAACTTTTCAAGCACTGAATTTTCGGGTGTTTTTCCGGTTAGTGTTTCCACCACCAAAATTTCAAACGCTTTTCCAAAAAATTGATTATTCACTTTTGTTCGTTCCATTGGTTAATACCTACTTTCGTATTTGATACTATTATTATACACCATTGCCGCAAAAATTAAAAGTAGTTTTTATATTGATTTTGTGAACAGTTTGTAAATTGTGGATTCCAAGGTCCGCCCAATACTTTAAATTTTAAAATATGTTTGTTCCGAAAATTTTATAAAAATAAAAAATCCAGATACTATTTATATGTTAACAAACGCAAATAATATATATAAAGGTCCGGCAATAAGAAAATATATAGGAAAATAAAATATTGAAAACTACTTTTAATACTGTTGAAAACTTTCAACATTTCCACATAGTTTTCAACTTTTCAACACCGCTTTTTTTTTTGTTCAAATTTTGTTCAAATTTTATTCCCTTTTTTGTTGAGTATTCTATTTTCTATTTACTTTATTTATGGAATACTTTTTTTTTCTAATACTTTTTTTTTCTAATACTTTTTTTTTCTAATACTT
>ERZ808286.1143-NODE-1143-length-14000-cov-9.122696_pt1 | contig 14000 bp, 11 predicted proteins | sample MGYA00521276_ERZ808286 | MGnify/ENA primary metagenome ERZ808286 (study PRJEB31516, sample SAMN03275607) | gut metagenome | biome: mammalia-associated habitat; material: feces | host: Papio cynocephalus | place: Kenya | collected 2012-08-01 ... | reverse complement strand
GATTTGTTTGAACAAGAATTAAACAAAGTGTTGCACTTGGTTTGACAAATCACCGGCGCAAATGCCAAATAAACAAAATAAATTGACAGCCTAAATTTAGGGTGTTATAATCTAAACGAAAATTTTATAAAGACTGTGAAGGAAAGAGTAACTCGACTTTTCCGCACCCAGAGAGAGAAACGTTCGCTGCGAGTTTCTTTGCGAGGGTCGAGCGAAGACCATTCCGGAGTCGCGCGCCGAAACAGCAGTAAGCGTCGCCGCATACCTTGCGTCAAAGGATAAAACGAGTAAAAATCAAGGTGGAACCGAGCATTTATGCGCCCTTGCAAAAAGCGTGGCAGTACGTTTTTTCGAGGGCTTTTTTGTTTGAAAGCCACCGAAATATATGAAAATATATATGAAATTCAATCATAGAAGGAGCATTTTATGAAAGTTGTTTACAACAACGGTACGGTTGGCGAAATCACCGACAAGGCAGAGGAATTGCACGTTATCCGTCACACCGCCGCGCACATTATGGCGCAGGCAATCAAACGCCTTTTCCCCGAAGCGGACTTTGCGTACGGCCCCGCAAACGAAAAAGGATTCTATTATGACGTAGATCTCGGCGACACAAAACTCACCGACGACGATCTTGCTCGTATCGAAGCCGAAATGAAGAAAATCGTTAAAGAGAACTTGCCCATCAAGGCGTTTGCGCTTCCTCGCGAAGAAGCGGTTGCGCTTATGAAAGAAAGAGGGGAAAAGTACAAAGTCGAACATATCGCGGACTTGCCGGCAGACGCAACCATTACGTTCTATCAACAAGGCGAATACATCGATATGTGCGTAGGCCCTCACCTCACGTACACCAAAGCCCTCAAAGCGTTCAAAATTATGGGGCAGTCGGGCGCATACTGGAAAAACGACAAGAATAACAAGATGCTCACAAGAGTCAAAGGCATTGCTTTTGCAACTCAACAAGAACTCGACGATTATCTCAAACTTCTCGAAGAAGCCGAAAAGCGCGACCATCGCCGCATAGGCAAGGAAATGAAGTTGTTTATGCTTTGCGACGAAGCGCCGGGATTCCCGTTCTTCCTACCAAACGGTATGGCAATCAAAAACTCGCTCATCGATTACTGGCGCGAAATTCACACCCGCGACCACTACGTCGAAGTGTCCACGCCTATGATTATGAACCGTCATCTTTGGGAAACGAGCGGCCACTGGGATCATTATAAAGACAATATGTATTCCACTATCATAGACGACGAGGTGTATTGCATTAAGCCGATGAACTGCCCGGGCGGCGTTATGGTTTACAAGAGCGAACCGCACAGTTATCGCGATTTGCCTTTGCGCGTGGGCGAACTCGGACTCGTTCACCGTCACGAACTCAAGGGCGCGCTTCACGGATTGTTCAGAGTCAGATGCTTCACCCAAGACGACGCGCACATCTTTATGAGAAGGGAACAAATCACCGACGAAATTATCGGCGTCGTTCACCTCATCAACGAAGTGTACAGCAAGTTCGGATTCAAATATTTCGTGGAACTTTCCACTCGTCCCGAAAACAGTATGGGAAGCGACGAGGACTGGGAAGCGGCAACCAACGGACTTATCAACGCACTTGAAAAAATCGGACTTCCGTATATCGTCAACGAGGGCGACGGCGCATTCTACGGACCGAAAATCGACTTCCACCTCGAAGACACTCTCGGAAGAACGTGGCAATGCGGCACAATCCAACTCGACTTCCAAATGCCGCTCAACTTCGGGCTGGAATACGTCGACGAAAACGGCGAAAGACAAAGACCTATTATGGTGCACCGCGTCGTTTACGGCTCGATTGAAAGATTTATCGGCATACTCACCGAGCATTTCGCAGGCAAATTCCCGACTTGGCTCGCGCCTATTCAAGTCAAGGTGTTGCCCGTGTCCGAAAAGCACGACGAATACGCAAGAAAAGTGTACGAGGCGTTGCGCGCGGCGAAGATTCGCACCGAATACGACGACCGCAACGAGAAAATCGGCTACAAAATAAGAGAAGCGCAAGTCGTGGACAGAGTGCCGTATATGCTCGTCATCGGTCAACAAGAATCGGACAACGGTACGGTTGCGGTGCGCTTCAGAGATACGGCGGAAACCAAAACCATGTCGCTTGACGAGTTCGTAAACTTCGTGAGCGAGGAAATCCGCACGAGAAAGTAATCTAAAAACGCGAAATAAGCGCAATCAAAGCGCGCAATAATCTCGGCGTTTGACCGAGAAAAGCGCAAATAACACGCAAAAACGATTCGTTTCGTTTGAAAAAGCAACGAAAAACCGCAGAATCACTGCGGTTTTTTTGTATTTCGGGTTGTTATGCGCCCGCGCGTATGATAGAATTGATTTTGTAAAATCCTTTTTCGAGGTGCAACGTGAAAAAAGAAAAAACCAAAACGACAACGCCCGAACCCATAGCGGAAGCGGACAGAGTGCCTCTCAAAGAGAAACTCGCCTACGGTATCGGCGGCCTTATGGACGGCGGCGGCGTGAGTATGATGTCTTGCGTTATGCTTGCCTATATGACCAAAAACGGCATTGCTATGACCATTGCTTCCACGATTATGATGATCGCAAAGTTCTGGGACGCAATCACCGATCCGTTTATGGGTTTCATTTCCGACAATACGCGCGGCAAGTGGGGAAGAAGAAAGCCGTATATGTTTTTCGGCGGAATATCCTTGTTTTTGTGCATATTCCTCGTGTTCTTGCCCGTGAGAGAGTGGGGCGTGAGCGTTGGCGGATTCACGGCGTACATTATAATTATGTATCTGCTGTGGAACACTTGTTCGACGGTTACGCAAGTGCCGTACTGCTCGATGGCAAGCGACATTACGCCTTCGTTCAGAGAGCGTAACAACGCAAACACCGTCAAACTTATCTTTACGGCTATCGCTTCGGGGCTCGGCTACGTTTTGCCGCTCGTGTTTATCGAGGCTCTCACCAACCCCGACGGAACGGGATTCTTGTTCGTTCCGCAACTCGATTCCACGCAATTCTGGCTCTGTATGAGTTTGGTGTTCGGCACGCTGTTCGGCGGCGGACTGGTTATCTGCGGCATTTTCGTCAAAGAACGTATCAAACCCAAGACCCCGAAAAAGCATTTCAACCTCAAACAATTCGCAAACAGTTACGCAGTGCCTTATAAGAATCGCTCTTATCGTTGGCACATCGTGATGTACGTCACGGCGTTCATCTGTATGGACATCATTTCCGCACTCGCGGTCTACTACGCAACGGACGTATGGCACGGCTACGAACTGTTCGGAATGAAAATGTCCTCGTTGTTTATCATCGCGCCTATGATGGTGGCGGCGGTCGTTATGTTCCCGCTCGCTCGCGTTATGATGGACAAAAAGAGCAAACAATTCGCGTTCCGTATGGGACTTCCGTTCTACATTGCGGGCGGCATTATGCTTGCGGCAATGGACCCGAGTTGGGCACCGCCCGTGCTCGTTCCCATCGTCGCGCTCATAATGGGTCTCGGCTTCGGCGGCGCGCAAATGATGCCGTGGATTATCTTCCCCGACACGGTGGACGTTGCCGAAATGGCAACGGGTCAACGCCCGACGGGAACGTACAGCGGTATGATGACGCTTGCAAGAAAGGTCGGCGGCGGACTCGGCGTGGGTATGGTCGGCTGGGTTATCGGCGCGCTCGGATACGTTTCCAACACTTCAAACGACCCCGCAGACTACGTCGCGCAATCGGATACGGTTTTGCTCACCGTCCGCTTGACGCTCGGCATCTCGGTTGCGGTGTTTATCACGATTGCTCTTATCGCTTCGTTCAGATATAAGATTACCAGCGCGAAACTCACGAGAATCCGCTACTTTATCGAAGCGAGAAAATCGGGCAAAACTCTCACCGACGAAGAAAGTGCGGAAAGAGAAGCGCTCATTGCCGAACTTTACGGCAAGGTTGACCCCGAAGACGTCGTAGACCCGTCCGTCAAACTCGACGAAGAAGGCAACGTCATCGAAGAAGAAGTCGAAACCGACGTCGCCGAAGGCGTTGAAGGTTCTCTCGAACGAATCGCCGAAACCGATGAGGAAATCGCACAAACCGACGTTGATACGACCGAAAACGAAGATAAAACGTCGATTGACGACGTAGAGGGCTAAAATGAACGGACGTTTTGAAAAGCGCGACGGCAGAGAAGTTATCGTAAAAGAGAAAGGCAAGCCTTTCAGAATTTTACAACTTACCGATATTCACATCGGCGGTTCTCTCGGCACTCGCAAAAAGGACAAACTCGCTCTTGCGGCGGTAGAAAAGATAGTCAAAAACGCAAATGCGGACTTCGTTGCGGTCACGGGGGATATGGTGTATCCTATGCCTTTGCTCAATCAGGGTACGCTCAACAATCTTAAATCCACAAAGATGTTCGCTTCCGTTATGGAAAAACTCGGCGTGGACTGGACGGTGGTTTTCGGCAATCACGACAGCGAGGTTTGGGCAAGGCTCGATAAAGAGCAACTCGGCGATTTTTATTCCGCTCAACCGCATTGTCACTTCCGAAAGGGCGACCCCGATATATTCGGCGTGGGCAACTATTGCATACCCCTTCTCAACGAGGACGGCTCGCTCAACACCGCGCTTATGTTTATCGACAGCAACGCATATCTGACGTGGAACTTTTTCAGCGGCTTCGACGTCATTCACGACGACCAAATCGAGTGGTACAAGAAGGAAATCCAAGCCCTTTCGAAGGACGGCGAGATTGCAAAGTCGCTCGCATTCTTCCACATTCCGCCCAAAGAGTTTAAGGAAGGGTGGGACAAGTGTTACAGAGGCTCGAGCGAGGCGACCTATCATTGCGGATTCGTTCAGGAAAAGGACAACTATTTCGGCTATCCCAAAACCAAAGAGGGCAAGTTTTTCGGCGAAATGGTCAAACTCGGCAGTTGCAAGGGTATGTTTATGGGACACGACCACCTCAACACGCTGTCTATGACCTACAAGGGTATTCGCCTGACCTACGGAATGAGCATAGACTACAACGCGTACAAGGGCATAGCAAAACGCATTACCCAAAGAGGCGGAACGCTCATCGACATCTACGACGACGGCTCGTTCGACGTGACGCTTTTGCCGCTTACCGATTGCAAATGACAAAAAAGAACAATGCATAACAAAATATCGACCGGCAAAACGGTTGCGCCTCGCTTTTGCGGGGCGTCGTTTTATTTTATGCTACAAATATTAAATACATAAAAAATAAATAAAAATTTATCTATATTTTTGGAAAAATCGATTGATTTGCAAACATAATTTGTTATACTTACAATGAATCATTTTTTGGAGGCTATATAATGAAAAAAGAATTTGCTCAAAAGAAAGTTCTTTTTACCGAAACGGTTCTTCGCGACGCAAATCAATCTTTGATTGCAACGCGTTTGCCGTATTCTAAATTTGCCGACATTCTTCCCACGATGGACAAAGCGGGTTACTACTCTGTCGAGTGCTGGGGCGGTGCGGTTTTCGACGTTTGTCTGAGGTATCTCGATGAAGATCCGTGGCAACGTTTGCGCAACATTCGCAAGGCTATGCCCAACACGAAACTTCAAATGTTGCTCAGGGGACAAAACCTTCTCGGCTACAAGCATTATCCCGACGAAATCGTCAAGATGTTCGTTGAAAAATCCGTTGACAACGGCATCGACGTCATTCGTATTTTCGATGCGCTCAACGACGTGCGCAATCTCGAAACCGCAACCAAAACCGCAATCAAGTGCGGCGCGACGGTGTCGGGCGCAATCAGTTATACGCAAAGCCCCGTTCACACTCTCGACGCGTTTGCAAAACTCGCAAAACAACTCGAAGAAATGGGCGTTGCAACTGTCTGCGTCAAGGATATGGCAGGCACTATGACCCCGCTCGAAGCGTACGAACTTATCGGTGCAATCAAAAACGAAGTCAAAATCCCCGTCGTTTTGCACACTCACTGCACGACGGGTATGGCGTATATGACCTATATGAAGGCAATCGAGGCGGGCGTTGACGTTATTGACACCGCAACATCGTGTTTTAGCGGCGGTACGAGCCAACCCGCAACCGAAACCATCAATATCGCCCTCAAACAACTCGGATACGAAACGGGTCTTAACGACGACGTGCTCAAACAAGTCAACGACTTCTTCAAGCCCATTAGAGACGGCTACCTCAAAGACGGCACGCTCAATCCCAAGATGCTCACCACAGACACCGACGCTTTGACCTACAAAGTGCCCGGCGGTATGCTCTCGAACCTCGTTTCCCAACTCAAAGCGCAAAACGCTATGGACAAATTCGAGCAAGTGCTTATCGAAACGCCGAAGGTCAGAGCGGATCTCGGCTATCCGCCGCTCGTAACGCCTATGAGCCAAATGGTCGGCGTTCAGGCAACCAACAACGTGCTTTGCGGCGAGAGATACAAGAATATTTCCAAAGAAGTCAAAGCATATTGCAGAGGCGAGTACGGCACTCCGCCCGCACCCATCAATCCCGAAGTTATGAAGAAGGCACTCGGCGACGAGAAACCCATCGAGGGCAGATACGCAGACACGCTCGAACCCGTCTTTGAAAAGGCCAAAGAGGAACTCAAAGGCATCGCAAAGAACGACGAGGACGTGCTTTCATACATCCTTTTCCCGCAAGTGGCGGAAAAATTCTTCGCCGCTCGCAAGGCAAAAGAAGAAAAAGTGGTCAAATACACCATTTCCCCCGTTGAGGAATAAGAGGTGAAATATGAATAACATCTTACTTTGCGGAATTTTGAACAGAACCGACCCACTCAAAGTCACCGACGCGCTCTTGCTTGCGCTCATCGGCATAGTGGTGGTTTTCATTGTTCTTATTCTGCTTATGCTCATCGTCTCGCTCGTGGGCAAAATCTTTGACGGAAGCGAAAAACTCAAAGAAAAACACCCCGAATGGAACGATAAAGTGCAGAATCTCAAAGCAAAAATGACGTTCTGGAAAAAGGATAAGAAAGAAGAAACCGCAACCGAAACCGTCGAGCAACCCCTCGCAAAAGGCACTTGCGGCGAACTTAAACTTATCAACACCGACGAGCGCGACGCCGCTATGATTATGGCAATCGTCGCAGACCAAACCAATACGCCTCTCAACGAGTTGCGTTTCAAATCCATCAAGAGAGTAGAGGACGAAGAAAAATGATTTACAAAGTTACGTTAAACGGAAAGATTTACGAAGTCGAAGTTGAAAAGGGCGAGGCTGTCATTCAAGCCGAATACGAAGCCGCGCTTCCTCAGGCGACGCCTGTTGCGGCAGCGCAAGAAGTCGCAACCGCCGCACCTACGGCAGCACCCGCAGTGGCAGCACCCGCAAGCGCAGGCGCAAATTCCGTCACCGCACCTATGCCCGGCACTATCAATGCCGTCAAGGTGACAAGCGGTCAACAAGTCAAAAAAGGCGACGTACTCTTTATCCTCGAAGCAATGAAAATGGAAAACGAAATCTATGCCGACAAGGACGGCAAAGTCGGTCAAGTGTTCGTCCAAAAGGGCGCGAGCGTCAGCACCGGCGCACCGCTTTGCGAATTGAACTGAGAGGTTTTGTATGGATATAGGCGAAATCTTAAAGAATATCTGGAACGGCAGCGGCTACCATCTTTTCGGTCAGGAAGGCGGTTGGCAATCCATCGTGATGATTATCGTCGCGCTGTTTTTCCTCTATCTCGGCATCAAAAAGCAGTTTGAACCCTTGCTTCTCGTGGGCATCGCGTTCGGTATGCTTCTCACCAACTTGCCAGCACTCGACGGCGACAAAATCTTCCACCCCGAATGGTGGACGGGCACGGATGCCGTTGCAAACGGCGTAGATTATCTCAACGTTCTGCAACACGGCGGCTTGCTCGATATGCTCTACATAGGCGTAAAGACGGGCGTTTATCCCTGCCTCATCTTCATCGGCGTGGGCGCAATGACCGACTTCGGACCTATGCTTTCTCGTCCGAGTTCGCTCATTCTCGGCGCGGCGGCGCAGGGCGGTATCTACCTCGTGCTTATTCTCGCGGCGCTTCTAGGATTCACCGGCGGCGAAGCGTCCTCGATTTCCATCATCGCAGGCGCGGACGGCCCGACGGCTATCTTCCTTACCAAGTCGCTCGCACCTCATTTGCTTGCGCCTATCGCAGTTGCTGCATACTCGTATATGGCTCTCATTCCGCTCTTGCAACCGCCTTTTATGAAGTTGCTCACCACAAAGAAAGAGCGTATGACCGTTATGCAATCCACCCGCAAGGTCAGCAAGAAAGAGAAGATAATCTTCCCGATCCTCGTTACGATCGTCGTATCCTTGCTTTTGCCGTCCGTTGCGCCTCTGCTCGGAAGCCTTATGTTCGGCAATCTCTTGCGTGAGTGCGGAGTAACCGAAAGACTCAGCGACACTGCGCAAAACGCACTCATGAACATCGTCACGTTGTTCCTCGGTATTTCCGTCGGCGCAACAGCAGTCGGCACGACGTTCCTCACCTTGTCCACGCTCAAAATCGTGTTCCTCGGTCTTGCAGGATTCGTGCTTGCCACAATCTGCGGCTTGCTCATCGGCAAATTGCTCTACGTCATCTCGAAAGGCAAAATCAACCCGCTCATCGGTTCGGCAGGCGTATCCGCCGTGCCTATGGCGGCGCGTGTGTCCAACACCGTCGGACTTCAATACAACAAAGGCAACTATCTTCTTATGCACGCAATGGGTCCGAACGTAGCAGGCGTTATCGGGTCTGCGGTGGCGGCCGGATTCCTTCTCGCCGTCTTCGGCTAAGGCTCTCAAATAGCGAACAACTGCGTCAACGCCCCTCTGTTATCAATTCACGTACGCCTATGTACGCTAGGATTGCTACCAGAGGGGCGTTTTCTTGTTTTTCATCTATTTGAGAGCCTTAGATAGTTAAAACCGCGCTATTGAGCGAATAACTGCGGCAGAGGCATCCGCCTGTCAACTCATTTACGCATAGTAAATTAGGGTTGCCATTCGGATGCTTCTTTCTTGTTCTTCATCTCAATATCGCGGTTTTATATTAGTATCTTGTAAAAAGCCTTAGCCGGTTAGGATAATAGGCGAGTGCCCGAAGGGCTTTTTCGCGCTATTCATCTGTTTGTCGCGCTTATCTCGTCAAAACTTTTTTTTTTGGGGGGGGTGTGGGGTGCAACCCCGCCCATAATTATTAATTATTCATTATTAATTATTAATTTACTTCACGATTTCCCCGGTTCGTGCCGATTGATATATCACCCAATAGCCTTTTTCGCCGCCGCCGACGGGTAGCCACACACAAGCGTTTTCAAGTTCGGACGGCGGGGTTTGCTTGCTGTCGGCGGGCACGCCGTAACATATGAACGACGGCTCGTCGTCGTTGAATAAAAGACCCACGACGTAATAATCGTCGCTCGTTTGGACGTGTACCCACTTCGAGTTGGCAACCGCGTCGTTAAGCGTTTTTTCTTCGGGGTAGCATACGAACAATTCGTCTATCTGCGGTTTGACCGCATAGTAAAAATTGTTGCCGTCGTACTTTGTCCATTCGTCGAGTTTTACATCTTTGAGCGTCATTCCGATTTTGGCGTTTTCGGCGTTATCTTTGCTTTGCTTTTCGGTATTTAAGTTTGTGCTTTGCACGGCGGTTTTCGTGCTTTCGCTCACCGTTTTTTGTTTGTTGTATTCGTCTATACGGCGCAGTATTTTGCCGTTGGGTATGTTGCCGCCGAACATCGTCACCGAACTCGAACGCACCACGCACCCGAACTCGCTCGTTGCGCAAAACGGCACTTCAAACGCCGTATTCGTGTCATAAAGTCTTATTTTTGCGATTTTATCGCCGACGAGATACAACGAAGCGTTGAACGGGCGGAAGTCGAGATTGCACTCGCCCTTGACCGTATTTTCCTTTGACGAAACGTTTTGAATTTTCACGATTCCTTTATGTCCCGCGCCGCTCAGCACGACGATTTCTTTTTTGTTTTCCATACGTCACCTCTCGTATAAAACTATGCGCCGATTGCTTGCTATATTCGTATTTTTTGCCACTTGAAAAACGTGCGATTCAGAGGTATGATTAATATATAAACGCAAGGCGTAAAGATAAGAGGAATTATGAAAAGAAAAATCGCTCGCACGGATTATCCCGTCAAACAAATCGCACCCGACACCTATATGATTTCCGATTTCGGTTTTGCCAACTGCTATCTGCTCGTCGGCGACGAAAAGGCGTTGCTAATAGATTGCGGCGTCGGCATAGGCGACTTAAAAGGCGCAGTCGAAAAGATTACGGACAAGCCTCTCGTAGTGGTCGGCACGCACGGCCACGTCGATCATATAGGCGGCGACGGTCAGTTTGACAAGTTGTATCTTCACAGTGCCGATACAGGCAGAAATTACAAGTTTCAAACCGGGTACGTTTTGCGAAAGATGTTCGTGCTTGCAGGCAAGGGCGTCGCGGATAAATCCGTAAAACTATCCGACGTGCAACGCTATAAAAATCGACCCGAAGTCGTGCCTATCGAGGACGGACACGTCTTCGAACTCGGCGGACGTAACGTTGTCGTAAAGCATTTGACGGGGCATACGATAGGGAGCATACTTCTTATCGACGAACAATCGGGAATTGTATTTGTAGGAGACAATATGTCGCCGTCGATATGGCTTTTTTTGCCACATGCCTCAACCGTAGAAGAATGGATACAAAGTGCAAAAGAGATATATGGTTTGAGCAAAAAGTATACGCTTTACTGGGGACACGAGCAAGGGGTGATTTCGCCGTCGCTCGTCGCGCACGACATTGCGCTCGGCGAGGAAATACTTGCAAAATACAAGCGAAACAGGCACTTTTTCGCCGTCAAATTTTATCCCTGCAACGATAGAGTAAACGGCAGTATCGTGTTCAGAAAGGCGAGAATTTTCAAGAAAAAATGAATCGGCCGCTCGCATTTGCGATTTAATCGGTATTTTTTTAATATAAATAGATAAAAAAGCATTAATATTTTCACGACAGCATATGGACATCCGTGTGCTGTTGTGTTACTATATACATATATTGTGCGACATTTGTCGTGCATTGAAGTGCAGTTGCACTCGACGGTTGCACGACCGAGTCTTTTTCGAGACTTGTTTTTTGTCTATAACAACAGGATTTATCTTTGATAAAGCCGGAAAAAATATATATAGGAGAAAATTATGAGAGATCTCAAATATTTACTGTACTTTGAGAACTTGCTTCAAGAGGCCAACAACGAACTTGTGAAAAAGGCTGTCAACGATGACGGCAAACTTGCTCTGGGCTACACTTGCTATCATACGCCGGAAGTGCTTTTGAACCTTGACAACTGTTTTTCGGTGCGTTTGCGCGCGCCAAGAACCGGGTCAATTGACATCGCAACGTATTATTTAAGCAACTTTCTTTGCGGATTTTCAAAGGCGTTGCTCGAAAGGGGCATTGAGGGCGGATACAATTTTCTTTCCGCAATTCTTACTGCGGAAACATGCAGCGAGATGAACAGAGCGATGGAACATTTCGAACTTTTGCACCTTGTGCCAAACGACAAATTTTTCTGCAGCTTCATCGATATGCCTTTTAAGACAAGCGAGCATTGCCTCGACTTGTATGTGTCGCAAATACGTTCGAAATATCTTGACAGACTTCGAGACGTTTACGGAGTAGATACATCCGATGGTGCTATGCGTAAGGCTGTGGAACTCCACAACAGAGTGTGCAGAGCGATTACGGCAATCGGCGAGTATCGCAAGGAAGAAAATCCTCGTATAACCGGTTATGAATTCCACGTTCTTTGCCTTGCAAGTTATTGCTGTCCGAAGTATCTTATCGTAGACAAACTCGAAGAAACGCTCGAAGAACTTAAAACGCGCGAGCCTGACGAAAAGAAAAAATTCAGAGCGAAGATAGTCGTTGTCGGCAGCGAGATGGACGATCCCGACTTTACAAAACTCATTGAAGAGAGCGGGGCTCTCGTCGTTGCGGACAGATATTGCTTCGGCTCTTTCCCCGGAAGAGAAGAGATTGTTCTCAACGATGAAGAGGATGTTCTCCGTCAGATTTGCCGTCATTATCTCAAGACATCGCAATGCCCTAGATATATGGAGCACGAGAAAGTGCAAAACAGACGTGATTTCGTTGCGCAACTCGTTAAAGATTTCCATGCGGAAGGCGTTATTTACGAGCAAATAAAGTTCTGCGAATATTGGGGTTACGAGCGTGCGCTTGCATCCCATATTATGATAACCGATTATGATATTCCCGCAATCGCAATTGACCGTCAATATACGGCAAGTGCGTCGGGACAATTGCGTACTCGTGTTCAGGCTTTCGTCGAAAGTCTTGAAATCAAGAGAATTCATAAAAAGAAAGGGGGCATCAAATAATGGGCGGCTATAAAAATTTGCATATTCCCAAATCCGACCTTCTCAAGCACCGCGAGTGGCGTGGTTTGAAAGATACTTTGTACGACTATTTCAGATGGCTCGTAACGTGGAAAGATATGATAAAAATGGTTTTGAAAGACCCTGTGGCAACGATAAAAGGATTGTTCCGTTATCGCTGGATGTCGTCATATCTTTCAATACCTCATTTTATCGACGGTTTTACCGAAGGACGCCGAGGCGCAGCACTGAGAGCAACGCACTTGCATTACAATGTAATCATCAAGAACGCATCCGAACTTATCGGTCGTTCTTTTTCGGCGGACGAGAGGTTCCGTCCCAACAATAAGAGAAGCAAACGCATAGTTTGTGTGGATGAACTTGTGCCCATTCAATTTATGGCAGGATTTCCCAATCTCGAAGTGATTCCCGTGCAAACAATGCCTATATTCCTTTCAAGTATGGTCGATCAACAAATCGTTCCGCCGTATGTCGACGCCGTCGAAAACTACGGCGTTCCCGCCGACGTCTGTCCTCTTCCGAGCGCAGAGGCAGGTGTCGCAATCGAGGATGATTACCCGAAAGTCGGATGCTGCATGATAACGTGCAATATGCCTTGCGACGGCTCTGTTATGACCTCTACTTTTCAGGACAGACGTTTCAAACTTCCGACGTTTGTGTACAATGTCCCTCTAAGATACAATGAAGAGGGCGTGCAGGAATATGCCGTGAAGGAAGTCAAGGAAATGATAAAATTCGTCGAAGAACAAACCGGCGAAAAATTCGACGAAAAGGCATTTCTCAAAGCGATGGATACCTACAACAAGCAACTCGAATATGATTTTGCCAAATGGGATATCCAAAAAACAAAAAAGCCGCAACTGACCTATCCGTCCGCAGGATTATATCGCACATACTCGTATCACCTCAGCGGCGGCGTGGACAAGAGATTCCTTAAAGTCGACAAAAAGGTCAACAAACTCATCACAAAGAGTTATGAAAAGGGCACGAAAGTCATAAAAGAAATGCGTCATCGCACATTGAGTTGGAGTTGTCCCGCAAACTATTATACGGGTTTTGCAGGCTGGCTTGAAAACTGCTGGGGCATTTATATCGTAATGGATATGGAAACGCTTGTGTCGTCCGTCAAATTCCGTACTGACAATCTCGAACATGCTCTGGAAGACTTGGCAAAAACGTATGAGCGTGCCACTATGCGCAAACATACCAAGGGCGGTCATGCCAATGTTTTGGAAGAGTGTTGGCGCGTTTGCGAAGAGTACAATTGCGATACCGTTCTTATGTACGACCAAATCTCATGCAAGGGTATGGACGGTTTGCTCGGTATGTTCGAAGAACAGGCAAGAGAGAGAAACATCAAACTAATCTGGGTGCAACAAGACCTTATGGACAGCAGAACCATATCTCGCAGAGATATGCGCGAACAAGTCAACAAGTATATGACAACCGTTTTGCAAGAAAAGCCGATTGACGAGAGGTTGCTCGACTTCGACGATTCCGAAGCGTGGTAATTAAAAGGAGAAAAAGAATTATGAAATATTTTGGCGGATGCGACGTAGGTTCAACCTACACCAAAG
>ERZ808286.1142-NODE-1142-length-14001-cov-5.024667_pt1 | contig 14001 bp, 9 predicted proteins | sample MGYA00521276_ERZ808286 | MGnify/ENA primary metagenome ERZ808286 (study PRJEB31516, sample SAMN03275607) | gut metagenome | biome: mammalia-associated habitat; material: feces | host: Papio cynocephalus | place: Kenya | collected 2012-08-01 ... | reverse complement strand
GATAAAGACCGCCTGCTTTCCCTCGATTCCTTCCGGGCTGAGTTTTGTCGTCTCGCTTACCGTAACGCCGTCCGCATCTGTAAATGTGTAAGCAGAACTTGACTCGTCAGCCGGAGTTCCGGTCGTCGTTATGCTGATCTCTCCGCCTTTAATCAGAACGTAAGGATACGGATCGTCGCTTGTGTCTTCAGTTTCCACGTCGTCCTCATAATCCCATTTTGCCGAAATTCCTTTTCCAACAGTTGAAGAAGTAATTTTTCCTCCGTTTATGACGATAAATCCTTCGCCCGGATTGTCCTCGTCTTCCGCTCCCTCAACAATGATTCCTCGGCTCTGATTGTTCGTGTTCGCGCCGGTTCCGCTGATTGTGATTTCGCCTGAGTCCATTACAAAGCCGTTCACGCTTTGGATTGCGTTCCGTCCGCTTGTGTTCACGTTTAATGTTCCGCCGAAAATTCTGATATAGTCCTTTGAATAAATTCCGTGCTTGTAGCCCTCGTTCAAGGTGAGCGAGCCGCTTCCAGAAATCAAGAGCGCGCCTTTCGCATAAATTGAGCCTTTTGTCTTGTCGCCCTTTGCCCAGCTCGCAGTAAGTTCCGCATCGTCAGCTTTTGTTCCAGAAAAACCGTTTGAATAATAATCCGTTCCTTCTTCCGAGCTGTAGCCGGTTCCGTATTTTCTGCCGTCTGTGAGCGAGTTTTCGCCTTCCACCACAAGATAAACCGTCGATTTTGCGTCAACGTTTATGCAGGGATAATTTCCGCTTGAAGCGATTGCCACGTCGTGAAGATAAAGCGCGACCGTTCCTTTTTTATGTGAAGAAATGTTCAGCGCGCCTTTTTCCGCAGTTCCTGTTATGTCGAATTTCAAGTTTGATTTGTAAGAAGATGAATCGATATAAAGAACGCCGTCTGAAATATTCGCAGTAATTTGAACCGAATCCAAAGTTACAGTTGCAGATTCTCCGCCATCAGCCAAAGAAGTCCAGGTTGAATTGTCTACAGAAACTTGAAGTTTGCTCAAATCGATGTATAAAGTTCCGCCAAAAGCAACGCTTTCGTAAGCCGCCGCGTCTGTGATTATGTTTCGTGAAGAAGAGTTCGGAGAATAAGAATTCGGCCAGGAAGTTATGTCGATTTCGTCCGATGAATTGAAAGAAGTGATTTCAGAAGTTACAGTTGTCGCTGTCTCAACCGAGCCGGAAGACGAGCCACCGCTTCCCGACGGAATTCCGCTTCCGCTGGAATCAGAGCCGGAACCGTCGGAAAAACTGCATCCCGCAAAAGCCAAACAACCCAATAAAAATGCCCCAAAAAGACATTCTGTAAAAGTCTTGATTTTCTTCATATTTTTCCCGCCTTTATAAAAAATTGTTATATATTAAAAATATAACACCTGAAATTTCGTTACAAAATTTCAGGTGTTGACGCAGGAAAACAGAAGTCAGAGCTTCTTGGACTTATCAATAATGCAAATCATTTTGCCGTAAATGCGATTATTGAAAGAACCGTCGATGTCGCCGTAAGAATGGTGGTTATAATCGGCGCAAAGACATTAATATAGTACACTGGAGAATTAGTTTTTGCCGTAATAGTACATTCCGGCGTAATCACATCCGTGGTGCCAAGTTTTTTACCGTCAATATCAACAATCGCAACCGAATTTCCCATGTTCTGAAGTTTTATGAATCCGCCGGCAAGACCGATATAGTATTCATAAGTTCTGTCCGGAATATACGGATAGCGCCCCGGACTGTTCACCGAACCTGCCACGGAGACAAAATACTGCTTGAACGGAACCCTAAGCACGTCATCTGCCTCGACGGTAAGCTCCGTGGTGTAACCTGAATCGTACAGAATTTTGTTCAGATTCAGAGGAATCACCTCTCCGCGCCTTATTATATACGCATTTTCCGTATCACTGGTTGTGCTGAACCAGGTCGAATTCTTTCTGACAAAATAGGCATAGTTTGTACCGGATTCAAATCTTACGGCCTTGCGCGCGGAAGTCTCAAGTTCCGTTCCGTCATCTTCGGAAGTATACACGGCTCCCTCAACAAACATGACCGGCCTCAAATCGGAAAATGAGGAGACCTCAACTTTATCATAGGGTTTAAGCTCAAAATCAGGAGAGGAATCCAAGTTCAGATACAATTTTGTTCCGCTCCTGTCGTTTCCGTCGATAATACGCGTAAGCTCCACGCTGCTTCTGTCGGCCTGAGGAACAAGTCCTCCGGCATAAACATCAAGCAGGCTTGTCAGATTTTCTCCGGCAAGCAGCTCGTAAGTTCCGGGCCGCTCCACCGCACCGCCGACAGTAACCTTGCGGTCCGCTCTTGGAACGGAAATCACATCGCCCGGTCTCAGATAAGGATTCTGGCTCATATCGCCGTCACGCGCCGCCTTAAAAAGGTCATAGGTCTTCTTTTTGCCGGATGCGCTTGTTATCTCTATGTTTCTTGTCGAGGAATACGGTGTAAGCATTTTATCCAGAACCGAAGAAAGCCTTGTAAGCGCCCACGCCTCGCGTTCAGCAGTATTTTTAACCTCGCCGCTGACAATCACCGTAAAAACCGCAGGAGAAGTCAGCGCAAACTGAACTCCGCTCATCGGGTAGTTTTTGGAGACAATCTCCTCGACCTGACGGCGCAGACCAGTATATGTTTTTCCGCTTCCGTCAAGAACCGCCAGATTCGCGACTCTGATTCTATAGGATGAATCCACGGCAATCGTATAGGTGACGGCATTCGTTCCAACCGCATATCCGAGCGTGTAAATATCACCGGCGGTAACCATGTAATCGGCGTTGGCCATCGCCATCTGCGGTGAACCGATTATATCCGCTGTAAGAACCGATTCATATTCTTCCGTGCCGGAATCAGAATTCGAATCCGATTTTCCGGAAGAATTCTGGAGTTTCCTAAGATTGTTCTGTGCGCTCTGCGCATTCTGAAAATCCGCCATAAGTCCGCGCCTGGACGAATCAGTCTGAGCCGCAAGACCGAACAGACAAAATCCAACACAAAAAAAACAGGTGATTTTCCGCATCATTTATTTCCTTTAAGTTTTTTCATCGCTTCCGGATCATTTTTTATGTTTTCCAACGCATTCATAAGGAACGCGATGAACACGGAGATGAATCCGGCGGCGAATGTGACGATTATGCAAAGCTTTCCGCGGCTCGGACCTGATTTCTGATCAGGAATTTCCGCATACTCAAGAATCTGGAAAACAGGCTGCTCGCTTGCCATTGTGACCTTGAGCATCTCGTATTGCGCCTTGAGCTGGGCGTAGATTTTTTCCTGAACCTCAAGCTCCATCTTTACCATGGAAGCGTCCATCACGATGGAAGGAGTTCCGTTCGCGGAATAGACATTCGACACGGAACGCTCGATTTCGGTTATCTGCTTCTGGAGCTTCAGAATTTCCTCGTAGGAATTCTTTATGTTCGCCTCAAGGTTTGCCTTGGAAAGCCTGTTCTTGTCGATTCCCATGTCAAGAAAACGCTCCTCAAGCAGATCGACAACAAAATTCACCACATCCCTTGCGAATTCCGGATCCGTATCAGTGAATTTTACGGAGAACACGCCTGTGTCATCGTCAAATGAAGAGAGCAGCATTTTTTTGAGGGCCGTGCGGCTCGATGTTCTTGGATATTTTTCTATCTTGTAGCGCTCAACCAGTCCGAATTTATCAACAACCGCATCAAGAATCGTGTTGCTCTGGACAAGGTAACCGGCAAGGGCGCTGTTTGAGGAGCCGCCCTGAACATTCACACCGGCCAGACTCGCAAGGCTTCCGAGTCCGCTTGAACTCAGCGCGGAGGAAAGGCTGTTTCCGTTGGAATTGCTGTCATTTATCAGCATCTGGGCTTCCGGAGTATATTTGTTCGGCAGGAACGATTTTTCCGGCGGCAGCATCAGCGAGACCACTGAATATACAACCACGCCGACCATCGCAATCAGGGTTATGACAATTATCATGACCTTGCGGTGCCACAGAACGGCAAAAAGATCCAACAGACTGATTTCGTCATCCAATCCGGAATTTTCGGTCACTTTATTTTCTTCCATAATAAAGCAATATTACATTATAAAATACAGTTTGAAAAGACACCGGAACTGCAAAAAAAAACCGCCCGCCGCACAGAACTCTCCGAAAGGCGGGCGACAAATCAGAATTCTATTCCTTAAAATTCAACGCGCTGACAACGGCGGCGATACCGGCGCGTCCGACATTGGAACTTTTTCCGACACCCCAGACCTGCTTTCCGTCCTCAAGCGTAATCTGGACATAGGCCATGGCGTGCGTATCGGAACCTTCACCGATTGAATGTTCATGAAAGGAAGTTATGTTGAAGCGCGGTGCCGGAGTCTGCCTCATCGCCGAGACAAACACATCCAGCGGGCCGTTTCCGTTTGCGGCGATGGCATAACGCTTGCCCTCCCATTCGACAGTCGCCATTCCCGCAACCTGTTCAGTTCCTTCCGAACCGCGCGCGCCCTCAAGATGACGCTCCGATATTTCTATGACATTAAGCGGAGATTTGGTGTTAAGCCATTTTTCCGCAAAAACGTCATAAAGCTCGGCCGGCTTAAGCTCCCTCTGAGCGGCATCCGCAGCGGCCTTGACAACCTCTCCGATAACCGGATGCATTGCCTTTGGCGCCATGATTCCAAAATCGTGCTCCAGAATATACGCGGCGCCGCCCTTTCCGCTCTGGCTGTTGATTCTGATGATTCCCTCGTACTGCCGGCCGATGTCGTGCGGATCTATCGGAAGATACGGCACATCCCAAGCTGAATCCGGCGTCATCTTTATACGCGCGGCCATTCCCTTGCGGATTGCGTCCTGATGGGAACCGCTGAATGCCGTAAAGACAAGCTCTCCGGCATAAGGCGTGCGCGGATGAATCGGCATATCGGTAAGGCGCATATAATCATTTGCAATATGTTCGATGTTCGAAAAATCCAGCTCCGGATCCACGCCCTGCGTGTACATATTCAGCGCGACATTCACAATATCAAGATTTCCGGTCCGCTCGCCGTTTCCGAAAAGCGTTCCCTCCACCCTGTCCGCTCCGGCAAGAATTCCAAGCTCACACTGAGCGACACCTTCTCCGCGGTCATTGTGATTGTGCAGACTGATAATGCAGCTGTCGCGGGCGGAAATATTCTGGCAGAAATATTCTATCTGGTCGGCAAACTGATTCGGAAGGGCACATTCTACGGTCGTCGGAAGGTTCAGAATGATTTTGTTTTCGGCAGTCGCGCCCCATTCCTTCATAACGGCCTCGCAGACTTCCAGCGCATAATCGACTTCCGTGTTGGAAAAACTTTCCGGCGAATACTCAAGCCTGATTTCAGTTCCGGCAACGGAATCAAGGCAGTTTTTTACGCATTTTACACCGTCAACCGCAATCTGCTTTATCTCATCCTTTGATTTTCCGAACGTGTATTTGCGCTGCGCCGGCGAGGTTGAATTGTAGATATGAAAAATCGCCTTTTTTACGCCTTTGAGCGACTCGAACGTCCTTTTTACAAGGTGCTCGCGCGCCTGACACAGAACCTGAAGCGTAACATCGTCCGGCACATGATTCTCCTCGATTAATCTGCGCATAAAATTGAATTCGGTGTCGGATGCGCTCGGAAAACCGACCTCAATCTCCTTGAATCCGATTTTTACAAGAAGATCAAAGAATTCAAGTTTCTGCTCAACTCCCATCGGATTCACGAGAGCCTGATTTCCGTCACGGAGATCCACCGAACACCAAACCGGAGCTTTTGTGATTGTCCGGTCCGGCCATGTCCTGTTCTTGATTGGAACAGGCGGAAAAGGCCTGTACTTTCCATTGACTTTCATATTTACCTCCAACGCAGAAAATTCCGCGGCACAAAATTTATCTGAACAAAAAAAAAGACCCGCCGCAACGCGACAGGTCAAATCTGATCACAACCTAAATGAACACACCCTACCTATCTGCTGCCGTCTGCCAAAAGAGAAACCGATAGTAGAAGTAGGAATGAAAAATTCATAAGCCCGATTATAACAAAAGAAAAAGTTTCGTCAATCACTAAAAAAGAAGTTCTCCGGTCTTTGCATTATACTTCCAACTAAAAGTCATATCCGTACCAGAACCGGGAACTGTTTCCAAATCGATATTATCAATACTATTTTCCTGATCAGAGAAATTGTAATAACTCGCTTTCCAGTTCATTTTAAGTTTCTCCACTTCAGTTCCTGCAAGGAATATAACAACATCTGCGGTACTGTCCTTATTGAAAGTGACGGAATAATGATAATTATCTTCAGATGTATTGGATTTTGTTTGACCTGCCAGCGGATGCACAAATTTGTTATCAGAATCAACAATACTATAGATATAAATCCATCTGTCTTCGTATTTTGCGTAAACATTGAATGCCACGATAAAATCACAAACCGGAACATCCTTATCAGAACCAGTCGGCCTATATGAACCATAGAAGTAACTCAGTTTCGCCGCTTCGCCAGGCTGAGTAAAATCAGCCGTATATCCAAGCCAGCAATAAAGTTTATCTTCCGTCAGATGATACGGAACTCCGGTCATTTTTATCTCAACACCCTTGAGATTTGCCTCCGGAAATTTTGAATTCTTTACAGCAATTGTATGATTTGCCCAGTCAACGTCCGCAACAATCTCGTCTTCGTTGAGAATTTTCACCTCACCAAGACCGGCGGTCGTCTTTACCGTTACAATTTCCGTATATCCTGTTCTTTCGTCCTGCTCGTCATTTATTCTATAGTAATAACAGGCTCGTATCTTATACTCTTTATCTTTTTCTACAAACGGATATACACTATAAGTTTCAAGACTTTCATCAAGAGATGGATATACATTTTCACTATTTGTACCATAGAAAATTTCCTTTCCATCCGCATATATGCGAACAGTAAAAGAACTCCAATTTTCATCGGATTTTACGGAATCAACTTTAAGCCCCTCATCGGTAGCAATAACTTTTATATAATCCGCAGGCAACGTTGCCTTTTTATCCATTATGGATTCTGAAGAAGTCTCCTTCTCTCCAGTTCCATCACCAGATGAACCGTCATCTGCTTCCGTGGTTCCGGAAGAATCAGTTACAGTCCCAGAAGTTGTACCCCCCCCCATGTTTACCTTGATTATTCGGGTCGGCACATCCAGTCAATGCGGCAACAGCAACAATCGCCGCTGCACATTTCAAAAATTTCGTTACTTTCATTTTGTCCTCCTATGAAAGATCTTGCGCATATATTTTTACACAAACCCCGCTGCCGGCGACATCCACCGTCGCAGCAAGCGGAATTTTCTCCCATTCTATCAGATATTTGCTGTCTGTCACAATGCAAGGCTGCCAACATCCGTTATTGCGCAGCTCGTTTTCTATGAAAATCCTGCATTGAGTTCCAGTTTTGTCCTTGCCTTCCAGAATATATCTTGCAGAAAGAGTTTTTTCTCCGCCTGAAAGACTGTATTTCTGAGTATCGACACCTGTCCCCATCACTTTTCCATTAAAATCCTCGCCGTAAGCATATCCGCAGAAAGGAACCATCACCACTTCCTTTTCCGAGCCTCTGACGGACAACGGTTCACCGCAATCAACCTGAACAGTCAACAACAACTTCTTCATAAAATTCTAGCAAAGCCCGTCAAAAATAGCTCTTATGCCGTTGTTGAATTCCTCGGTTGATTTCCGCAGATCGTGCAGGCATGAGTTGTCGTTCAGCGTTCCGATTACAGCCTTCATCTCAACCTTGGAACGGTACACCATCCGGCGGTAATAATCCGTGTAATCCTTTTCGCGGGACTTGATTGAAGCGGAATAAATCTCACAGGAAAAAAACGTGACATCCGAAATCACGTCACGGAACAAATCAACTCCGAATTTCTCAATCGGACGTGAATAAAGCAGCTCCAGCAGATAAATCGAATAACGTGCCTTATAATCCTCGTACATCTCCTGGCAGGCGGCGTAAAAATCATGAACCTGCCGCCATTCCGTTATCTCGCGGGAACGGATTTTCTCAAAAAGCTCATTCACCTTTGCAAGCGGCATCACCTGTCCGCCGACATTTTCCCATTCCGTAAACAACGGAATTCCGCGGATTTTTTCCAGAAGCGGCAACGACAACGCGTCAACTCCGGACTTACGGCAGAATTCAAGAAGCGTTCTGACCGCAAAATATTTCGCAACCTTGCGGTACATTTTGTAGGCCTTAACCGGCTTGAATATTACGGCTCCGTACTTTTTCTGACAGGACTCGTCGTACAAAGTAAAATCGGCGTCGGGATTCTGGTGAAGATAATCCTTTGCCGCCTGCCAGCGTTTTTCCTGAGAATCCACGGTTTCGGCAAATTCGGGTGAAATTTTATCCAGAAAAAGTGATGTCAGGGTGATTATCCGCCTTATGGCAAAAACTATCTCCTGCATCGTGTCGGGAGCAAAAGGATCGGTCTCAATCTGCTGAATTTTTACAACACGCTTGTCACGCTTCTGGAATTTCGCGTTGTTCCTTGTGACGGCGAACATATCATACATGAACCACCATGCGGGAATTATATGAACCGCCTGATCTCCGTTCTGACCGGGCGCAACCAGCGAGAACGGATACGGAATGTCAAGCTCATTCTGATAGGAACCTTTTGCCGCAAGCACGAACGAGGCAAAACGGCTGTTGTGCTTAAAGTCGCTGCAAAGTCCGGGCCAGAATCCGCGGCGTGCGAAAATTTCTCCGTCCGGACTGCGCGAATTGTGGTTGCTTCCGATTGTAGCTCCGGCGGCAATGTTCGACTGCCCCATGATTGTAGTCGCAATAAGAAATGACGAGTTGTGATGCTGTTCATGAAAAGGAAAAATCAGATTGTTCAGAATCTCGCAGCATGATACGGTTGAATTGTCGCCAAGAATCGAATTCAGAAGGCGCGCGCCGTATTTTACCTGGCAGTTACGTCCGATTACAAAACGGGCGGCAGTCGCCTGATAGAACACGCGGCTTCCGTAGCCGAGAATTCCGTTCACCATAATAACGCCTTCACCTATCTGAGACGGCTCCTCCTGCGAAGAAAGAACGGTTATGTTCTTGAGCTTGAATGCGCCTTTGATGTAAGCGTGGGCACCGATTTTTGCGTCCTTTATGATGCCTGAATTTTTTATTACAACATCGTCGGCAACCTGTCCGAATGTATCCAACGCGGCAGAATTTCCGGCTTCAGTCATCTCCACAAAACGGTCAAGAAGAACAGGGTCATCACGGAAATGCGACCAGATGTATGCGTCTGCGGCAATCATATCCTCAAACGGAAGCACGCGCCGGCCGTCGTTCTCATTTGCGACACCAATCCATATCCGGTTCGACTCCGGCTCGCCCTGCTTGAGAATTCCGTTTCCGAATTTAGAATGGTTCGTGCAGCACATTTCCTGCACATTAAAAAGAATCACCCGGTTTCCGAGGCGGTAATTGCTTAGATATGCGACATTTCTGATCACATTCTCGTCACCGGTGACCACGTTCTCAAGTCTTGAACGCCAGATTCCCGTCTCAAGAAACAAATCATGATATGACACGACGGCTCTTTTTAACCGACCGAGAACAATAAATCCCGAAAAAAATGAGCTTGAAATCAGTTCCGGATCAAAATTGCCCGGTTCCGCATCAACATAAAAATTGCTCCAGGAGGAATCCTCATTGTGGTTCAGATTTCTCCTCAATATTTTTATCTCTTCCGCCGTAAGTCTGCGCTTGCCTGCAATAAGTTCCTGCGGTACGGCGAAAGTTCTTCCGGCGGAAGACAGAAATTCAACGTCAGCCATTCGTCAGATTCTATAGACAGAACCCTGTTTTGTCAAACCGACATCCGCGAAACCTGCATCGCAAGGCGTTTTCTGCGGACATCCTCAAGCAGATTTTCAAGCGCGGAGAAATTCTCTTCCTTTATATAGGTCTCCATCTCATCAAGATGACTGCGGAACGTGTCGATATGGGCAACAAGTTTTTCGCGGTTGCTCAGAAAAAGTTCCGTCCAGAGAGGAGCGTTTATCATCGCAATCCGCGTAAAATCATCAAAACTGCCGCCAGCAAAAACCGTTATCTGCTCGTCCTCCGCGCTCTCCACAAGCGCCGAAGCCACGACATGACACAGCTGCGACGTAAAGCCGATTTTATTGTCGTGGGTCTCGCTGTCGGTTTCGGTGATTCTGGAAAAACCCATCGCCGTAATCAGGGAACGCATAAGCCGGAGATTTTCTTCCTTATTATAGGATTTCGGAATCAGAATATAATTGTGGTTCACGAAAAATCCTGCCGCAGAATTTGAATAGCCTTCCTTCTCGCCGCCTGCCATCGGATGACCAAGAATGAAATCCGCGTTTTCCGGGAGAATCTGCGGAATCCGGCTTTCAAGCAGACTTTTTACTCCGCTTATGTCCGTCACAATCGCCCCCGGACGGAACGAATTCCTGTTTGATTCAAGAAATTCAACCGTCGCATGGGGATAAAGACAAATGAAGACAAAATCGCACAGAGAAAGCATTTCGGCGACGCAGTCGGAGGAAAAGCCCGCATCGATTATGCCGCCGTCCTGCGCCTGAACAAGCGACGAGCGGTTTTTGTCACAGGCAAAAATTTTTCCGGATGAATCGGATTCACCCAGAACTCCGCCACGGATTGCCTTTGCGATTGAGCCGCCCATTATTCCAAGCCCGACGATTCCGTAGTTCAGTTTTTTAAGTTCCTTCATCTGCGCGTCCTCCAAAAATCAGATATGTTTTCCTTCAATTTCGGCGATTTTCGGAAGAACCTTCATAAGCTCGGAGAATTCGGATGGGCGAAGCGACTGCTCTCCGTCACAAAGCGCCTTTTCCGGATTGTTGTGGACTTCGATTATAAGCCCGTCGGTTCCGCAGGCCACAGCCGCCTTTGCAAGCGTGGGAACCATCCACCGCAGACCGCAGGCATGGCTCGGATCCACAATCACAGGAAGATGTGTCACCTTGTGCAGATATGGAACAATGCTGAGGTCAAGGCAGTTGCGCGTGTAATTGTCGAAAGTGCGGATTCCGCGCTCACAGAGAATCACGTTCTCGTTTCCGCTTGCCATTATATATTCCGCGGACATGAGAAATTCCTTCACCGTAGCCGACATTCCGCGCTTGAGGAGAATCGGTTTTCCGGCTTTTCCCATTTCTTTGAGAAGGTCAAAATTCTGCATATTGCGCGCTCCAATCTGAATCACGTCCACATCATCAAAATATTTGAGCTGGCGGATGTCCATAAGTTCCGTGACGACAGGAAGTCCTGTCTCCTTTGAAGCTGTCTTAAGGAATTCAAGGCCTTTTGCACCAAGTCCCTGAAAGCTGTAAGGCGAAGTGCGCGGCTTGAACGCGCCGCCACGGAGAAAAGCGGCTCCTGCTTTTTTTACCTCGCGCGCAATCTCCACAACCTGCTCCTCGGTTTCTACTGAGCACGGCCCCGCGATTACACCGACCGAACCGCCGCCAATAACGGAATTCCCAACCTTTACAACCGTATCTTCCGGATGGAACGAACGGCTTGCCATCTTGTACGGAGCGGTGACACGCTGGACAGTATCGACAATCGGATTTGCGCTGACCTGTTCCGCATCAAGCGAAGTGGTGTCTCCAAGAAGCCCCAGCACCGTAATATTCGCGCCCTTTGAAACATGGACGCCGAATCCCTTCGACTTCCATCCGTTAATAAAATCCTTCATCTGCTGCTCTGTGGCATTCTGTTTAAGTGTGATAATCATAAAAACTCCAAAAATCTGCCGGAACAAGCTCCGGCCTCACGAATAAATTCCAAGGAAAATCAAATTTTCCAGGAACCGGCTTCAATCCGCCGCGGACAGTACGGAAAATTGTCCCGGGTTCCGAGACTTCCCGACGGAAAGAATTTTCTCCAGGCATAAAAAAAGGGAACTCCTTTGCAGAGTTCCCTTCGGGTTTACCTGGTGATTAAACACAAGCGGCTCTATCTATGCGCCACCACTCTGCGACAGGTCCGAGAAAAATAAAAATAATAAAAGTACTGATACTCAAAAAATGAGCGCAGGCTTTTGAGAATTTCTGATTTTTCTGAAACTGCAACGCAGCTATCGTGTTTCATGGCAAAGAATCTACCGCTTAGCAAAATTATTGTCAATAAGAACCGAGAATTTTCGTCAGATTGTCCCTTCCGATTATCTTCATGAAACTTGCGATTCTCGGCCCCTGATCCTTTCCGATAAGCGCCTGATAAAGCACTCTGAACATCGCCTTCGGCTCAATCTCCGCGGCGGTCGCCACATCGTAGACAGCCTGGGCAAGCGCCTTCTCGTCAAGTCCGTCCATTTTCGGAAGCACGTCAGAAGCAATTTTCCTGACAAGCTCCGTCTCCTGTTCCGTAAGCACCGCCTTTGAGCCGTCAGTTCTGAGAGAAAAGCGGAATTCCTCCGGAGCACATTCCGTCACCCAGTACCAGGCACATTCGGCGCGCTGACGCAGCGTCTCCTCCTGCTCCGGTCTGACATCTCCAAGATATTTTATCACATCATCGATATTGCCGGAATGAATCTGAAGAAGCGTCGTCAGGAATCTGAACGGAATCTGATACGGTCTGACTTCCGGAATCTTGTTGTCAATCTGAGAAAGCATATAAATGCGTTTCTCCTTGTTCAGCACATCATCATTCTTTGCCTTGTCAATTCCATAGACGATACGCTCGGTCTTGTCGTAATCCTCGTAAATTTTCAGAACGTCAAGATCAAAACTGATTGCGAATTCCGTATTCGGTCTTGTTCCGGCAAAAATATAGCGCAGAAGCTGGGGCTGATAAACCTTGAGGGCATCCGGCAGAGCAACGACATTTCCTTTTGAGGAAGCCATTTTTCCCGGAACACCTTTGAGATTCACAAAATCGTAGCGCATGGTGACCGGAGCGTCCCAACCGTAAATTTTCTTCGAGACAAGTTTTGCGGTGTCATAGCTTCCGCCCGGAGAAATATGATCCTTTCCGCCCGGCTCAAATACGACTTTTTCCTCGTTCCATCTCATCGGCCAGTCAACGCGCCATCCCAACTTGAAGCCGCTGAATTTGCGGATGTCCGCCGTCTCGCAGTTTCCGCACTCACATTTGTAGGATATATTCCATTCGCCGTCGTATCCGGTGATTTCCGTCGTGTCGCGATTGCATTTTCCGCAGAAAACGGCGACCGGCCAGTAGACATCATCCTTCTTCATCTTGTGCTCTTCATCGCGGTATTCGTTCAGGCAATCCTTTATCAGCTCGCGGTTCTGCATCGCCTTTTTCATTCCCTCGGAATAACGGTGCGCCCTGTAGCGTGAGGCCTGATACAGAAATTCCGGATGAATTCCCACGCGCGGAAGCTCCTGCTCCACGTCCACCTCGTGATGACGCGCATAGTTCTCGTTACGGCCAGTCGTATCAGGAACCATCGTTATCGGATAACGCAGATATTTCTCAAGAATCTCCGGGTTCGGCATATTTTTCGGAACTTTGCGGAAAACATCATAATCATCCCACGAATAAATAAAGCGTACATTCTTGCCGCGGTCACAGAGCGCCCTCACAACCAAATCAACAGTTATAATCTCGCGGAAATTTCCGATATGAACCGTTCCAGACGGAGTGATTCCGGAGGCGCAGGTGTAACTGTCCAGATTGCCGCGCTCACGGATAATTTTGTCCGCCATCACATCTGCCCAATGGCAGAAAAGCGGATTCTTGTCGTTTTCGTTACTCATAGCCGGATATTATAGTAAAACAAGAGGAAATCAACAAGTGCGGGAATGACAAAAAGCCAGATTGAGGATTTGCAGAAAGCCGCAGACGAAACCAAGAAAATTCTCCCGGAACGTAAGCAGAATTTTTCCCATATATCAAATAGGCGCACACAAAATTTACACCTTTTAAAAACTCCAATGGTATACCATTGGAGCAGGTTGACTAATCTGCTCCAAACGCA
>ERZ808286.1137-NODE-1137-length-14039-cov-6.586027_pt1 | contig 14039 bp, 10 predicted proteins | sample MGYA00521276_ERZ808286 | MGnify/ENA primary metagenome ERZ808286 (study PRJEB31516, sample SAMN03275607) | gut metagenome | biome: mammalia-associated habitat; material: feces | host: Papio cynocephalus | place: Kenya | collected 2012-08-01 ... | reverse complement strand
CCACATCTTCTGCACCGTGTAGGGCGACAGCAGGTTGAAATTGATAAAATCCAACCGGTCGGGGTCTTTGCGGTTGTCGCGCTTCGGCCATTTCTGCGCATCACGTATCGTCCCCACCGTGCGCAGGTTCGCCCCAGGCACAAGATACGATTCCGACTGGTTCTCAATCAGATACGAGAACGGCAACTCGCTGGTGTCGGCATGGTTGGTGTGCCGACCCATCACAAGCGAAAAAGCACCTATCTTCGACGGCCACAGCAGATAACTGTCCGATGTCGTCTTTGCACCGCGTTCCGCCACACCCTGGTGGATAGGACCGAGTTTGTACATGTGGTTCGACTGGTTGCTGCCCGAACCGGCATTCAGGAACGAGAACATACCCGCAATAAGCAGGGTGGACTTGTGGTGTGTCACGGTATAGGGACCTGCAAAAATAGCACACGCCTCACCGTGCATACCCTGACAATTACTGAAAAACAGCGATTCGCAAGCCGAATAGTGCTTGTCGAAAATACAGCCTTGACCCACAAAACACTTGTCCACCAAAGTCGAATCACCTATCTCTACACCGGTAGCAATAATAAAATCGGTACATTTGACACCCGACCCGAGTTTGGTTGGCGCAAACTTGTTGGAATTGACCGTGCCGTTTTTCAAACGCGATACACCGGTCAGTTCCGCATAGTCGCCGATACGCGTGTTCTTGATACTGCCACAGTTGAGAATACATACATGCTCGCCTATCTCCCCCGTCCCGCTTGACTGCGACTCGGCATAATCGTCTATCATTCTGTCCAATACCTCTATCATCTTCGGACGATGGCGGTACAGCGTCATCACATATGCCAGACTGGCACTCAAATGGTTGAAAATCGGTATCTCGCGACCGCCGCCCTCGTTCATCACCGGCACACGCACCCCGTTGCCGAATGGCGTGCGACCGTCCACCAGAATGGCGTTCACATTCTCTATGCAGGTGTCCGCACCGATACGGTAGTTGGCTATATAGTTATGGATATTATACAGGTGTACGTTATCCCCTATCTCGCAGTTGTGGAGGGTTGCATGATTGATGCCGGAGTGTACGCTCAATCCGCCAGGCAGTTCAAACTCACGCACAAAATTACCCATCTTCACCACACCCGAAAAATGGGCATCGCACACATACTGCGGGTCGAAGCCGTCTTTGACATATACATCCGCCCAATTCCTTGCATCGCACCCCTGCGCGACTAATTGCTGTTGTTCTGTTATTGTTAAATTTCTATACATGTTGGTTGTGTTAATTGGAATGGCTTTGCGTGCCAAATTTGTTATAGGATGCTTATAGGATGCTTATAGGATAGAACACCGGACAAAGAGACAAACCATTCTGCTTTTGTTTGTTTTCTTTTATTTTTCTTGCCGCTTGCGGCATAGGAGATTTATCCTATTTTACCTTGTTCAGATACACCCGCGTGCAGACCTGCTTGGTGTAAGCAGGGAAATCACCGCCCATCATCCAACCGTAGTAACCCGGCTCGCGGCGGAACACATCCGTCAGACGTTGACCTTTGTGCTGACCGAAATTGAAAATCTCGTACCCGTCTTTGTCGTATGCAATACGACCTGCAAAGTCGGCAAAACGCACACTCCCTGCTGTATAGTCCGCCAGCCCTTCGACCGTGTCCGGCAAATCATAGCGTTCCAACTGTGCCATCAGAACCTCGTAGGTCGCCATCGTGTCCGCATTCGCCGAATGGGCATTCTGCAAATCTTTGCCGCAATAAAAACGATAGGCGGCCGACAGATTGCGCTGCTCGTTCTTGGTAAATATCGTGTACGCATCCACCATATTGCGGCGTTTCAAATCAATGTTCACCCCCGCACGCAGAAACTCCTCCGCCAGCAGCGGAACATCAAAATGGTTGCTGTTATACCCCGCCAAATCGCTGTCTTTCAGTACATCGGCTATCTCGTGCGCTATCTGGCGGAAAGTCGGGCAATCTGCCACGTCATCGTCCGTGATACCGTGTATCGCCGTCGAAGCCTCGGGGATATGCATCGGCGTCTCTTCTATTACCGGTTTGCCGAATGGACCGGACAAATGGCGGATAACGGTCGGCTTTACGCGCAAGGTCTTCCCCTCGGCATTGCCATTGGGGAAGACCTTGTAATAACTTATTTCGACAATCCTGTCGCTCGATATATTCAGTCCCGTGGCCTCCAAATCGAAGAACACCAGCGGACGACTCAGTCTCAACTTCATTTACAAATGGTCAATTTACAAATTTACGCATTTACAAATCAGTCATTCAAAAGCATCGGCATCAAGAGCAGCAGCAGGTCTTGGTTTTCCTCGTTCTCCATCGGCAAAATCAGTCCCGCACGGGCAGGATCGGCCAACTGCAACTTCACATCGGTCGAAGTTATCGCACCCAGTATCTCTATCAGGAAAGGCGCCTTGAAACCAATCGACATCGGCATTCCGTTGTATTCGCAGGCAATCGTCTCTTTGGCACTGGTCGAAAAATCAATATCCTGTGCCGAAATCTCAATCTGATTCTCGCTCAACGCCAACTTGAGCAACGCCGTACCCGTGTTCGCAAACACTGCCACACGCTTGCAGGCATTGATAAGGGTCTGACGATCTACCACTACCACGTTCTTGTTGTTCTGCGGAATAACGGCATTGTAATTGGGGAAACGACCCTCTATCAAACGGCAGACCACCGTCGTCTGATAAAACTCGAAACGGGCATTCTTTTCGCCAAACGTAATCACTACATCGTTCTCATCCTTGCTCAGGATATTTTTCAGCAGAGCCGCAGGTTTCTTCGGCAGAATGAAATTAGACGGCTCCGATGCGGTAACGGAAGTGTTCGTATAACGGACAAGACGGTGGGCATCGGTAGCCACCATCGTTATCTTGTCGGTGGCTATATCAAAATATATACCGTTCATCACAGGACGCAACTCGTCATCCGCCGTGCAGAATACCGTTTTGGTGATAGCATCAAGCAATACTTTCGACAACATCACCACCCTGTGCGTATTCTCCTCCGGGGCTGGCATCTCAGGATACTCGTTGCCGTTCACTCCCACAAACGAGTACGTACCGTTGGTGCTCACCATATTCACAGCAAAATTTTGCTCGTCTATCGAGAAAGTCAGCGGCTGCTCCGAGAACTCTTTCAGCGTCTCAAGCAACAGACGCGCACCCACTGCCACCTTCCCGGTACCCTCCGCATTCTCCACATCAATCGATGTGCGAATCGTGGTCTCTCCGTCAGAAGCGGTCAGCGTCAGAACGCTGCCCTCCAAATCAAACAATACATCCTCCAATATGGCCAAACTGTTCTTCGAAGCTATAACACGGCTTACCGCTTGCAACTGCGCAAACAATTTCGAACTTGATACATTAAATTTCATATCTCTGTAGTTTTTAGATTTCTATTATATATGGATAATTGACGGCAATTATATCTCCCTGTAAAATACCAACGGCTTATTACACGATAATTAACGTTCCCTTTAGTTTGCAAAATTACTGATTTTATCTTGTATATGCAAATTATTTGCCAAAAATACCACCGTTTGCCGCTTTTTCTTTCCCGTACGGATAAAATTACGTACCTTTGCGGTGCAATACAATGAAAATCGGTGTCTTCGACAGCGGCTACGGCGGACTTACTATTCTGGACAAAATACGCCGTCTTCTACCCGGGTACGACTATCTCTACCTGGGCGACAATGCACGTGCACCTTACGGCTCCCACTCGTTTGAGGTGATTTATCAATATACACTTCAGGCGGTCAACTTCCTCCTGCAGCACGGCTGCGCACTCGTCATCCTGGCATGCAACACCGCCAGTGCCAAAGCACTCCGTACTATCCAGCAGCACGACCTACCCGCTTTGCGGAAAGGCACGGATATACCCAATGTCTTGGGAGTCATCCGACCCACGGCGGAACAGGTCATCCCGCTTACACGCAACGGACACATCGGCATACTCGGTACGCAAGGTACCATCGACAGCCTCAGTTATCCCATCGAACTGCAAAAGATCTGGGATAATTTGCACACCTGCAAATCTGCAAATTTACAGATTGCGCAGCAAGCCTGCCCTTTGTGGGTACCGCTCATCGAATCGGGAGAACACCTCCACGAGGGAGCCGACTATTTCGTGGACAAATACCTGTCCGCACTCTTTGCACAAGACCCGCTGATTGATACCGTCGTACTCGGCTGCACACACTATCCACTCCTCAAACCCAAAATCGACAACTGGTTGTCAGCACGATACCCAGCAGCACAAAGCATCCCACAGGGCGATATCGTAGCCCGCTCACTGCGCGATTATCTCAACCGCCACACGGCAATCCGCACCGCCCTCACCACGGACGGCACCTGCGGATACCTCACCACCGAATCGGCACAAAAATTCGACAACTCCGCTTCCGTCTTCCTCGCCGCACCTGTCCAAGCACAGCATGTCACCCTGTAAATAACATTCCCTTATTCCTTATTCCTAATTCATCATTAAACAGTAAGGTGGATACCCTGTGGATACCCTGTGGATAGCAGGAAAATACGGACGGACAATCCCGCATCTGCGGTAAACCGTTCCCCTGTTTGTATATAATAAAAAAAACAGAAGAACCGTCCGGCTCTTCTGCTGTGTAAAGAGATGCAGATATTCTGCACAAGGGGTATTGCAATAAAATCACTTACGGATACCCAACTCTTTGATGATAGCACGGTAACGCTCAATATCACGCTCCTTGAGGTAATCCAGCAGACGACGGCGTTTACCTACAAGATTCGTCAGCGCACGCTCTGTACCGAAATCCTTGCGGTTTTGTTTCAAGTGCTCGGTAAGGTGGTTGATACGGAATGTGAACAGAGCAATCTGGCTCTCTGCAGAACCAGTGTTCTTGGCATCATTGCCATACTTGGCAAACAGTTCTGCTTTTTTCTCTGATGTCAAATACATGACTAAAAAGATATTTATAATTAAACAATCATAACCTCGCCCGATGTCCGCCGCCGGAAACCGGTGCTTCCATAGTGCTTCTATCCGGACAATGTTACATCTAACGCCTTTGAGCATACAACACAAAAGCCGCTGCAAAGGTACGACAAAAATCTGATACAGACAAGTATTTGCCGCTTTTTATATCAAAATGATACTGAAATTCCACGCAAATGACAGCACAAGGCTACTATCCTGCATATTAAGTTCCTATCCTGTATATTCTGTATATTCGGGTTGCCATTCTGCATATTCGGGCGGGTATTGTTTGGCACGGCTTTTGCAGATTTGGAATAGAAACGGTTCTCTACAGAGAGGGAACGGAGAATAAATTATGTACACCCTAAAAATCTAATGAACTATGGCTAATTTAGGAAAACTATTGGTTGCATTTGCAGGCGGCGCATTGATAGGAGCCGCAGCAGCATTGTTATTCGCACCGAAAAGCGGTGAAGAAACCCGCAAACAGATTGCCGGTCTGGCACGCCAAAAGGGACTGGTTCTCAACAAAGAAGAACTGGAAGCGTTCGTAAACAAGGTAATGGCAAAGGTAAAGGACTATTTCACGAGCGCAGACCTTGAAGCCGCAGTGGAGGAGGCTATCCACGAAGGAAAAGTCTGAGAAATATGGACGAGACACAATATCGGAAACTGCTTGACGACTGCAAGTCGTATCTGAACACACGGTACGACTTGCTCCGTCTTTCACTGCTGGAGAAACTGAGCAAGATACTCGGTTTGATACTGCTGGCAATAGTGGCGGTGCTGCTCGTGTTTGCAGTGCTGTCGTTCGGCGCACTGGCGTTGGTCTTCGTATTGGCGCAATGGCTGCCCGTGTGGGCATCGTTCCTGATTATCGGCGGGGTATTCCTGCTGTTGCTGGTGCTGGCAATAGTGTTCCGCAACCAATGGTTTGTCAATCCGCTGGTAGGAACCCTGAGTGCCATTCTGTTTGCAGACAACGCAACAGGGGCGGAGGAGTGCAACAGAGCAACGAGAGAGGAATGCAACAATGCAACAGGAGAGGAGGGCAACAGGGCAACAGGAGAGGAGGTGGACTATGACTGATCTGAGCCGTTTGCGCACTTTGAAACAGTTGGAAACCGAGCGGTTGCGCTTGGAGCGACAGGCGGACAAGCAACTGCAAGGTTTGGCGGCAGATACGCAAGCCATCCGCCGGACGTGGCAGCAACGTGTGGCGGGTGTGGAGAGGTTTGCCAACATACTGAGTCTTGTGCTGCCAAAAGTGGGGCGTGGAACACTGCTGGTAACCCTGCTGACACGCATCTTCCGCCGGTTCAAGAAATAGGTTTCTTTCAAACGCTGCAAGAGATAGGTTTCTTTTTCTCTCTGACATTACCGGAGACAGGTTTCTCTCTGACATTGCAGGACGCATTGTTTCTCCGACAAAGACAATAAAGAAAGAGAACCATAAAACTACACAGAACTATATAACTACACGGGACGCACATTAAAAGAGGCTGCCTGACCTAATTGGTCAGGCAGCCTCTTTTAATTAACTATATCTTTATCTCTCTTGCAGGAAATGCAATCCACCGCAAGGGAATCCATTGCAAGCGAATTGATTTTGCAAGAGAATCTTCAAATCAAGTCTCACGTCAGGCTTCAAATCAGGCTTTCACTGCGGTTTTAGCCTCTTTCTTGGCTTTACGTTTGTCCATTGCATTGGTGATGTCGTATGCCAAAGGCGAGGCGATACATACAGACGAGTATGTACCAACGATAACACCCATCACAAGAGCGAAGACGAAGCCGCGTATGGTCTCACCGCCGAAGCAGAAGATAGCCAGCAATACCACCAATGTGGACATAGAGGTCGAGAACGTACGACCGAAAGTGGAGTTGATAGCGTTGTTGATATTGACAGCACGGTCGCGCTTGGGATAGAGGTTGTTATTCTCGCGTACACGGTCGAAAATGACCACGGAGGCATTGATAGAATAGCCTATGACGGTCAGGATAGCCGCGATAAACGACTGGTCGATTTCCATAGAGAAAGGCATTACTTTCCAGAGTATGGCGTACAGACCGAGGATAATAATCGTATCGTGTGCCAAAGCGGCAATAGCGCCTACCGAGTAAGCAAAGTTGCGGAAACGTATCAGGATATAGACAAAGATACCCAGCAATGCGGCAATGATAGCCCAGACGGCAGCAGTAGTAATATCGTCAGCCACGGCAGGTCCCACTTTCTGCGACTGCATAATGCCCACCTCAGGGTTTATCTCGGTGGAGCGGAACTCGTCGAATGTAACATTGCCAAGATAGGGTTTGCAGCCCTCGTAGAGCAGTTTCTCAATCTGTGCATCGGCATCATCGGAGTCGTCCTGAATACGGTAGTTGGTCGAGACGCGGATCTGGTTTGAACTACCGATAGTGATAACATTGAGCGAGTAGGTCTCATCTCCGTCAAGATTGGCTTTGAACACACCGTCCAACGATTCGCGTACATCCTGCGTATTAACCGGTTCCGCGAAGCGGATGACATAGTTGCGTCCGCCGGAGAAGTCGATACCGAGGTTGAGTTTACCGAACACGTGCGGTTCCAAACCGAGTATGGAGAATATGATCAGCACACCGGAGATGATGTAAGCGTACTTACGGAATTTCACGATGTCGGCATGGGTATTCTGCAAGAAGTTTTTGGTCATACGGGTAGCGAAAGACAGTTCTTTGGCACCCTCTTTTCTTGCATAGTCATCGAGGAGCAGACGTGTGATGAAGACGGCAGTCAGGAAGGACGAGATGATACCGATCATATAGGTAACGGCGAAGCCCTTGATAGGACCCGTACCGAAGATAGCCAGGATAGCGCCGGTGAGGAAACTGGTTACGTTGGCGTCCACGATAGCGGAGATGGCGTTCTTGAACCCGACATCGATAGCCTGTCTCATACTCTTGCCGGCACGCATCTCTTCGCGTATACGTTCATAAATGAGTACGTTGGCGTCCACTGCCATACCCATAGTCAGGACGATACCTGCGATACCCGGCAGGGTAAGGACTGCGGAGAAGGAAGCGAGGATACCTACGAGCAAGAAGATGTTGCAGCAGAGTGCGGCATCGGCAATCAGACCGGGAATCCAGCCGTAGTAGAATATCATATATATGAGGATCAGGAGGAAGCCGAGAGCGAAACTCCAGAGACCGTCGTGTATGGCAGCCTTACCGAGAGTAGGACCGACCACGTCCTCTTGTATGATACGTGCGGGGGCGGGCATTTTACCGGAATTGAGGGTATTGGCGAGGTCTTTTGCCTCTTCCACGGTGAAGTTACCGGTGATTTGGCTGATGCCGCCGGAAATCTCGTTCTGCACGGCCGGAAAACTATAGACGAAGCCGTCGAGTACGATGGCGATGGACTTGCCTATATTCTCTTTGGTGATACGTTGCCAAGCCTTAGCGCCCTCTGCGTTCATTGTCATGGAGACATTGGCATAGGCACTGGTCTGCGAGAAGTCTGCCCGTGCGTCGGTGATGACATCCCCTTCGAGGGAGGCGCGTCCGTCGCGTTGTGCTTTGAGTGCTACGAGTTGGTAGATGGAGCCTGCCTCGTCAACGGCTTTTACCGTCCAAGCGAATCGCAGGTCGCGCGGGAGCACCTGTTTGGCGATTTGCGAGTGTAGCATTGCGGTGACGGCTGCGGTATCCGTATAGTGTACCATGCCCACTGCCGGTCCACGGTATGCCTGCCCGGCCTGGTTGACAGAGGGGTTGAGGATGGCAAAGAGGGGGTTCTGTTTCTTGTACTGTTCCAGTTGCTCCTCTTGGGTCAGTTCTGCGGAGTCGGTTTGCAGGCTATCCACGAGTGCTGCCAGGTCGTCGTTTCCGACAGAGTCTTTCTTCACTTCTTCGCTGACCGTAGCAGCGGGAGTTTCCTGTGTTTCCGCAACGGCATTCGCAGAGGCATTACGCTGTGCGAACTCGCTGTTGATCTGTATGAGTTGAGGGAGGATTTCTGCGAGGTCGTAGGTTTCCCAGAATTCGAGGTTGGCGGAACCTTGGAGGAGTTTGCGGACACGCTCGGGCTCTTTCACGCCGGGCAGTTCGATCAGGATACGTCCGGGCTGTGAGAGTTTCTGGATATTGGGTTGTACGACGCCGAAGCGGTCGATACGGGTACGGAGAACTTTGAAGGAGTTGTTGACTGCTCCGTCCACCTCTTCGCGTATTACTTTCTCGACCTCTTCGTTGGTGGAGTTGAAGTTCACTTTGTCTTTGAGTTCGAAAGTGGAGAAAACACTCGCCAGTTGTGCGTTGGGGTCAACTTCCTTGAAGGATTCGACAAAGAGTGTAACGAAGTCGGTACCGCTGGATTTCTGTTTTTCCTGTGCCAGAGCCATTGCTTTGGTAAAGGTTTCCGAGGTATTGTTTCCCGAAAGCACGCGGATGATGTCGGGTACGCTGACCTCCATGGTGACGTTCATACCGCCTTTGAGGTCGAGACCAAGGTTGATTTCTTTCTCGCGGCACTCTTTGAGCGTGTAGCCGAACCAAACTTTCTCGGAAGCAATCGAGTCGAGATAGACGTACTCTTTTGCAGCATTGTCTCCTGCATACTCTTTTGCCTTCTTGTCGTAGTGTGAAGTAACAAGAGAGAAGGACAGGTAGAAGGCGCACACCAGGAAGAGGATAACCGCCATTAATCTAACAAGCCATTTGTTTTGCATAATCTTATTTGTGTTTTATTATTTATTCCGTTTCCTGCTTCTGTTATGCGTCGGTGCATACAAAAAGCGTACAAAGGTACGACTTTTTTCCGGAACTTACAAATAAATTTGAGTTTCGTCAGCAAAAAGGGTGCATAGCGGTTGCAAAAAGTGTGTTCTGCGGGTGTTGTTCCGGTGATTGTCCGTGTGTAGCGGTCTGAGGGTATGCACCTGCTATCCACAGGGTATCCACAGGGTATCCACAGGGAAAGCACCTGCTATCCATCTTATATCCACCTTACTTTTGAATTATGTGGTGAGGATGTTTCTATACGGGGCCAAGTCTAAAAACAGCGGTGGAAGGCAGGATAGTCCGGCGACTTGACCGCGGGCGAGGGTATGGAACATAATCACACCCGAGAACATAGTACACCCGAGAGCATAATAAAAGAGGCTGTCTGAGAAGTATCAGGCAGCCTCTTGGTATTTTATTCGGCAATGCGGTTTTTAAGCCGCATATGCGTTTGCTTTGTGATTAGAGTTGCGGACCGGCAGCGACGAGTGCTTTGCCTGCCTCGTTGTTCTCGTATTTGACGAAGTTTTTGATGAAACGACCAGCCAAATCCTTAGCCTTAACATCCCACTCGGCAGCGTCTTTGTAGGTGTCGCGAGGATCGAGGATAGCAGGATCTACGCCCGGCAGAGCGGTCGGAACTTCGAAGTTGAAATACGGGATTTTCTTGGTCGGCGCATTCAGGATGTCGCCACCGAGGATAGCGTCGATGATGCCACGTGTATCGCGGATGGAGATACGTTTGCCCGTACCGTTCCAGCCGGTGTTGACGAGGTATGCTTTTGCACCCGATTTCTCCATCTTCTTAACCAACTCCTCTGCGTATTTGGTCGGGTGGAGTTCGAGGAACGCCTGTCCGAAACAAGCCGAGAAAGTAGGAGTAGGCTCGGTGATACCGCGCTCGGTACCTGCCAGTTTGGCTGTGAAGCCGCTCAGGAAGTAGTACTTGGTCTGCTCGGGAGTAAGGATAGATACAGGGGGCAGTACGCCGAATGCATCAGCCGACAGGAAGATGACGTTCTTGGCAGCAGGACCTGCAGAAACGGGTTTGACGATATTCTTGATGTGATAGATAGGATACGAAACACGGGTGTTCTCGGTAACGCTCTTGTCTGCGAAATCGATTTTGCCGTTGGCATCAACGGTTACGTTCTCGAGGAGTGCGTCGCGACGGATAGCGTTGTAGATGTCGGGTTCGCTCTCTTTGTCGAGGTTGATAACCTTGGCGTAGCAGCCGCCCTCGAGGTTGAATACGCCCTTGTCGTCCCATCCGTGCTCGTCGTCACCGATGAGGAGACGTTTCGGGTCGGTGGAAAGGGTGGTCTTGCCAGTACCGGACAGACCGAAGAAGATAGCGGTGTTTTTGCCCTCCATATCGGTGTTGGCGGAGCAGTGCATGGAAGCGATGCCTTTGAGGGGCAGGTAGTAGTTCTGCATCGAGAACATACCTTTCTTCATCTCGCCGCCGTACCATGTGTTGAGGATAACCTGCTCGTGGCTGGTGGTGTTGAAAGCAACGCAGGTCTCCGAGTTCAAGCCGAGTTCTTTGTAGTTCTCCACTTTGGCTTTGGAAGCGTTGTAGATGACAAAGTTAGGCTCGAAGTTCTCCAGTTCCTCTGCTGTCGGACGAATGAACATATTGGTAACGAAGTGTGCCTGCCATGCCACCTCGACGATGAAGCGTACAGCGAGACGGGTCTCTTTGTTGGCACCGCAGAATGCATCAACGACAAACAGACGTTTGTTGCTCAGTTCTTTCTGCGCCAGGGCTTTTACCTCGCCCCACACTTTCTCGGACATAGGGTGGTTGTCGTTTTTGTAAGCGTCGCTTGTCCACCATACATTGTTGTGGCTCTGTGCGTCGTCGACGATGTATTTGTCCTTGGGCGAGCGACCGGTGAAAACGCCTGTCATCACGTTTACAGCGCCAAGTTCGGTAACCTGTCCTTTCTCATAACCCACCAGACCGGGTTTGGTTTCCTCTTCGAACAGTTGCTCGTAGGAGGGATTGTGTACGATTTCGGTAGTACCCGTGATACCGTACTTTGTAAGATCAAGATTTTTCATAACAGTATAGTTTAATATATTGATTAGCGTTCTGCCGGCTTGTGTGCAAACTCTGTGCCAACTGCGGGGGCGGGCGGTTTGCGGCAAGCCCTATTTTTAGACGCTACAAAATTACAACAAAAACCCGAAACGGGCAAACGGGGGTCTGTTTTTCGTCTGAAAACAAAAAAAATGACAAGTTTAGTTGCCAAAAACGCTAAAATATGCTATAAAACATATTTTTCTTGCTTTTTTATTTGGTCATATCAAAAATATGCCGTATCTTTGCACCGTGTTTTTCATGGTATTAGATTTAAGGTTAAGTAAAAGATTGGGTTGTCGTGAGACAATCCTCTTTTTTTTATGTCCGTATGTATAGCCGTTCTGCCCGTAAGACGGTATGATGAGTGTCCCGCTACGTATTGAGAGTAATGATATATAATAAATAAGGTCGCCCAACCGGTGTCGGGCGACCTTATTTATTATATGCGGTATGGTATCAGCGGAGGTAGTTTTCCCACTTGGTATTGCGCATATCGCCGCTTTTGAGGAACTCCTCGTGCATAGCCAGTGCGCAACTGAGTACGTGCGGGGTGTGCGCCGTCTTTGCCATGGCGATGTATTCGTTGAGCAACGAACGGTATTGAGGGTCCACGCAGTGGTCGATAATCTCGTGCGCACGCTGGATAGGACTCTTGCCTCGCAAGTCGGCGATACCGTGCTCGGTGATAATCACCTTGACGCTGTGTTCGCTGTGGTCGAGGTGACTCACCATCGGCACAAACGCCGAGATACAGCCGCCCTTGGCAGTGGAGGGCGTGGTATAGATACTGATATAGGCATTGCGGGTGAAGTCGCCGCTGCCGCCGATACCGTTCATCATCTTCGTACCGCACACGTGCGTCGAGTTGATATTGCCGTAGATGTCGGCCTCCAATGCCGTATTGATAGTTATCAAGCCCAGGCGGCGTGCCACTTCGGGGTTGTTGCTTATCTCCTGCGGGCGGAGGACAATCTTGTCGCGGAAGAAATCAATATGGTCGATGATGTCCTGCAACTTGTCCGCACCGATGGTCAGCGAGCAACCGCTGGCGAACTTCACGCGTCCCTCTTTCATCAACCCTACCACCGAGTCCTGAATCACCTCGGTGTACATCTCAAACGGCGGGATATGCTTGTTCTCGCCCAGTGCACCGAGTACGGCGTTGGCGATGTTGCCCACGCCCGACTGGATAGGCAGGAACGACGACGGGATACGCCCTGCTTTCATCTCCTGCTCGAGGAACAGAGCCACGTTGGCACCGATCTTCTCCGTGGTCTCGTCCAATGGCGAGAACTTGCCCACCTCGTTGGGGCGGTTGGTCTTCACCACGGCCACAATCTTCTTCGGGTCCACCTTGATATGGTCCGTACCGATGCGGTCCGACGGTTTGTAAACGGGTATCTCGCGGCGTTGGGGCGGGTCGAGCGGCTCATACAGATCGTGCAGACCGCGCATGGTAGCGGGCATCGCCTCGTTGAGTTCAACGATAATCTTCGGTGCCAACTCGCAGAACGTGAGCATATTGCCCACACCGGCGGTGGGGACGATTACGCCGGCTTCGTCCACGTAGCATGCCTCGATGATAGCAAAGTCGGGGCGTTTGAGAAAGCCGTAACGCAGGTCCTGCGCCAGTTCGCTCAGGTGCATGTCGAAATAGTGCGCCCCCTGTGCGTTCAACTCGGCACGCAGGTCTTTGTTGCCCTGGTAGGGGGTACGGAAATCGATAGCGTGTGCGCGTGCTAATGCACCGTCGCAACTGTCCCCCGTGGACGCACCGGTGTACACACCTATCTTGTAGGGCTTGCCCTCGGCGTGCAGTGCCTCGGCGCGGTGCGCAATAGCGGTAGGAACATCTTTCGGTGCGCCGGCGGGAGTAAATCCACCCATACCCACTGCCGCACCGTCAGGAACAAGAAGAGCAGCCTCTTCGGCTGACATAAATGGAAGTGCCATGATATTGTTTAGTTTATTGTGTTTGCCACACGGTTGGTTTCGTCTTTGCAGGCTGACCGCCTTTTTACCGAAAACGCTTGCAAAGATACTATTTCTTTTTGGACTGTGCAAATCGGAACAAAAAAGAGACTGCCCCGCAACAGGACAGTCTCTTTGGGGGTGCTTGGCGGCAGACGATTACTCTGCTTTGCCGTCGGAGCCGAGCACGTTGATGATCTTGTGCTTGTAGAGTTGCTCCA
>ERZ808286.1135-NODE-1135-length-14061-cov-4.342639_pt1 | contig 14061 bp, 11 predicted proteins | sample MGYA00521276_ERZ808286 | MGnify/ENA primary metagenome ERZ808286 (study PRJEB31516, sample SAMN03275607) | gut metagenome | biome: mammalia-associated habitat; material: feces | host: Papio cynocephalus | place: Kenya | collected 2012-08-01 ... | reverse complement strand
CTTAGGAGGGGGACGCTCTATCCAGCTGAGCTACGGAAACAAATACAATTTACTTTTTGATTTTAGCACAAACATTTTTAAAAATCAAATAGTATTTTGTATTTTTTTTCTCTTCTGCGTGAGATGAGGGTTGTTAGTCAAATTTTATGTAATTTTTCCTAAATATTATTTTCAGTATTGGTGCTAAACTTTTTGGCGCTTTTATACAAATTATTTTCATATCAAATTCCTTTTTTATCATTTTATGTTTTAACTTAAAAAAATGTGATTGGATTTTATCACTTTAAAGCCTAGCGCAAGGAAAAGCCATTAAGTAAAATAGGTTAATGATGTAAATAGAATAGACAAATGAGTTGCTGGTGTTTATGGGGGGATGAAAAGATTATACTTTTGCGTGACCTATTTTAATCTTTTTAAGAGATATTTTATTTGAGTAAAAAAAACATATATATACTAAAAATAAATTACCTAAAAATAGTTGCAATATATTAAAAAATACGCTATACTATGACTCGTAGTGTTAGAGTTGTCAGTATTGTCGGAAATTGAGATAGGGGTTTTACTTGTTAAATCAAAATCCGACTTAAAAAAATAAGCACAACTATAAGAGCAATAAAATGCTTGTTTCTAAAAGTAATAAGCTTTTTATGTCTTGTATTCTAACCAATTTTATAAAAGGAATAACTATGTTTGTTAAAACTTCAAATGCTTATGGGGATATAACAATTGACAATAATGCCATCGCTGTTGTCGCGGGCTATAACGCTCTCGATTGCTATGGTGTTGTTGATTTGGTGTCGAGAAGCACCAAGGAGAGTTTTAATGAACTTATGGGAGCGAGATCCTTCGCGCGCGGTGTCAAGATTACAAGCCTTGACAATCACATTACCGTTGACCTAAATGTCATACTGAAATATGGCGTGTCAATAACTGCTGTTGCAGACAGTGTAAAATCGACCGTTAAGTACAGTGTGGAAAAGTTTACGGGAATGATTGTTGACGCAGTAAACATCAAGGTCATCGGCGTAAGGGTCTAGTTTTTTTATTAGATTATTGATTTGATTTTTATGACCTTTGTGTCAAGCAAGGTCTTTTATATATCTCGGAGGGAGAAAATTGCAAAAAACGATTAACGGAGCGACTTTTAGGAAAATGATAGTTTCCGCATCAAGTTTGCTCGACGAAAATAGAAAATATGTTGACTCATTAAATGTCTTTCCAGTGCCAGACGGGGATACTGGCACAAATATGAACTTGACATTCAAGTCCGCTACAAAAGAAGTGAACGATTGCCCAAACAACAACCTTGATAGTTTGTCGGAAGCAATAACGAAAGGCGCACTTCGTGGCGCAAGGGGAAATTCGGGTGTTATATTGTCGCAAATTTTGAAGGGAATGGCGAAAATAATTAGACAACACGCTGAGCTTAAAACAAAAGACTTCGCTCTTGCGATGAAGGAAGGAAGCGACATTGCTTATAAAGCGGTTACGAAACCAAAAGAAGGGACAATTTTAACTGTTATTCGCGTGATGAGTGAATATGCACTTTCGTCTTGCAAGAAAAATCACGACTTTGAAAATTTCTTAAAGGATGTTCTCGACAAAGGTGAAGAAGTCCTTATGCAAACGCCAGAACTCTTGCCAGTCCTTAAAAAGGCGGGCGTCGTAGACGCTGGTGGGCGTGGACTACTTATAATTTTCTCAGGCTTTTATAAGGCGCTTACTGATGAAGATGTGTCAAATAGCGATTTCCTTGACCCAACAACCGATTTTTCAAGCGATAAGGACGGAAATTCAAATAAGCCAGTTGACTTGGCAGAAATAAAATATGCTTACTCGACCGAATATATAATTATTAACCTTTTTAAAAAGACGACTCAAAGCGACATTGATAAACTTCGTGAGAGGCTTGTTGAAATAGGAGAGTCCGTTATTTGTGTTGGTGACTTGTCACTTGTGAAAGTCCACGTTTTGACAAATGAACCAAATAAAGCACTCGGTTTTGGTCTTGAACTTGGCGATATAACAAATATCAAAATTGAAAATATGCTCGAACAAAACAGGCTCCTTAAAACCCAAAATGAAGAACCAGCAAAACCTATGGGTATTGTGTCTGTCTCAGCGGGTGAGGGATTTGAGCTCCTTTTTAAAGACCTTATGGTTGATTATGTAATTAAGGGCGGACAAACAATGAACCCAAGCGCAAACGATATCGCGGAGGCGGTCGATAAAGTCAACGCTGAAACTGTTTTTGTCCTTCCAAACAACAAAAATATTGTCCTTGCTGCCGAACAAGCGAAGGATTTGACAAAGAGAAATATCGTTGTTATTCCTACAAAATCTGTTCCAGAGGGAATTTCAGCGTGCTTGTCATTTAATTCTGATAGCTCAGTCCAAGAAAACACGGAAGTTATGAACGAGTCAATGAAAAATGTTAAAACTGGTAGTGTAACTTATGCCGTAAGAGATACGCATGTTGACGGATTTGATTTGAATGTCGGCGAAATTATCGGACTTGATAATAACTCAATCTTGGCAAAGGGTAAAGAAATCCCAGAAACCGTTGAAGGTTTGGTCGGAAAACTTATTGATGACAACACCGTCAATGTCACACTTTTCTTTGGACAAGAAGTTAGTGAGCAAGACGCGATGGCTTTACAAGATAAGTTGAAAACGATTTTCCCTCAATGCGAATTTAACGCTGTAAGTGGCGGACAACCAGTATATTATTACATTTTATCGGTTGAATAACTATAAAAAAGGTAAAAAAATTTAAAAATTTGTGATTTACAGGTCAAAAACAATAAAAATACTTAATAATAGATAAAAATCGGGATTAAACCCGATTTTTGTGTGTGTAAGGGTTAGAAAAATGTGAAGTATTTTAAATAAATTAGAATTTTATTAAAAAAACAAAAATAGCAAATTTTTGCTAAAATTAAAGTTTTTTTATCAAAAAAGTAACTTTTTTTAGTGAAATTTGTGCAAAAAACATATAATTTTAGTATTTTTAAAAAAATTAAAGGAAAAACGACTTTTATGTCGTATATATTAAGTAGTTAGTTTTATATTATCGGAAGTTTTGTCGGGGAGCTTGCTCACCAGCAAAACTGATGGTTATGGTTATTCAAATTGGAAGTGCAAAGCATTGCTTTGCGAGTGCGTTAGCACAAATTTTGAACTTGTTTCAAAATTTACTTCCTATAGTTTACATTTAGAACTAATATTTATATAAACCTTTCAAAATAAGGATTTTTGGTTTGTGAAATTTATTTACAAAGTGTAAGCCACATTAGCCTGAGTAAAGGAAAGTGAAGCTTAGATATAATTGTGTATATTGTAAATTAAAAATGTTAATTGTGAAACAGGTTTTGAAATTAAGAATAAATGTTTTAAAATTGTTACTTGAATTTGAAAAAGTCGTTTAACAAAAGCGGGAGAAGAAGAGTGAGTCGAGGTTTTCCACCAGAATTTATTGAAAAAGTAAAATCTCAAAATGATATTGTTTCTGTCTTGTCAAGATTTCTTAGACTTGAAAAAAAAGGAAAAGACTATTGGGCGTGTTGTCCTTTTCACTCGGAAAAAACGCCGTCTTTTGCTATAAGCGAAATGGAGCAATTTTATCATTGCTACGGCTGTGGTGAATCGGGTGATGTGATAAAATTTGTTCAAAAATATGAAAATATGACCTTTGTCGAAGCCATTAAAAAATTGGCTCAAGACGCAAATATTCCACTTCCTGAGTTTGCTGATAATACCCAGGAACTTGAAAATCTGCGAAAAAAAGAAAAAGTTTTGCAAGCGCTAAGATATGCCAAGGAATATTATTGTGACTGCCTGTCAAAGAATAATGGAGTTGCTAAAAATTATGTTATAAAGCGCGGGTTTACCGCCGAAATAGTCAAGTATTTTGGCATTGGATATTCAAAAGATTGGCAGGGACTTATAGATTTTTTGCATTCAAAAGGCGTAAGCGACGAGACAATGGTTTTAGCGGGGCTAATTGATAAATCTCAAAATTCGGGGAACTACTATGATGTTTTTGCAACCCGTTTAACTTTTCCGATTTTTAACCAATTAGGTGACTGCATTGGTTTTACCGCAAGGACGCTTGAAGCTAATCCTGAGTTCGCAAAATATAGAAATTCTACTCAAACAATCGTTTTTGATAAAAGTAGAACCGTCTACAACATACATACTGTTAGGGAACTCAAAAAAGTACAAAATCTTGATTATGTCATCATTTGTGAAGGCACAGTCGATGTTATTGCAATGTATAAGTCTGGATTCAAAAATACAGTTGCGTGTATGGGGACGGCAATAACTCCACTCCACGGGACGGCAATCAAAAGGCTTGTCAATAAAGTTGTTTTGTGCCTTGACGGCGACAGCGCTGGGCAAAAAGCGATGTATAAAGCGATAGATGTTTTGTCTAGTGCGGGGCTTGAAGTTAGGGTTGTTACTTTAAGGGAAAAACTTGACCCAGATGAATTCCTTAAAAAATATGGCGCAGAAGAGTTAAAAAAGTGTATTGACGGCGCAATTGATGGGATTGAGTATAAAATTTGTTCGCTTGAAAAACAATATAATTTGAAGGACAACTTTGAAAAAAATAAGTTTGTGGAAGCGTGCTTCGAAATTTTGCGTGGACTTAACACCAATGCGGAACGAGAAATTTACCTTAAAATTTTGTCTGAAAAATCAAATATTTCGCAAGACATTTTAAGACGAGATATGGTCGGCGCAAATTTAGCCAGCCAAGAACCTGTTCCAAATTTAAACGACGGGGATAGAATAATGGGAAGCGAGCGGGCAAGTAGATTTGTTCTCGCGAGTATCGTAAAAAAAGAGCCTTACGCAATTAAGGCGCTTGAAAAAAACTTAAAATTTAAAAATTCGACCTATCAAAATTTATTTGATTTTTTGAAAAAGTGTCAGCAAGAAGGCAAAGTAATAACTGTAAGTTCGTTGTTTGACTATTTTGATATTGAACACAATAGTGATTTGAGTGCGATTGTTGGGTTTAATTTTGACGAAATTGGAGATAAAAAGGAAGAGTATTATGAGAAATGCATTCAAAATATTGACACCGTCGACTTAAAAGCGCGTCAACAACAACTTTTGGCTGATTATAAAAGTGAAAAAGATTTAACAAGGCGACGCGAAATCGCAAAAGAACTTAACCAAGTCGCAAAAGAGATAAAAAATGGAGAAAAATATAATGATTGATGAAAAATTCCAACCCGAGATTACAAAATTATTTGAAATTGCAAAAAACAAGGGCAATGTTTTAAGCGAAGAAGAAATAATTTTAAGATTGCTCAAATACGACGCTTCGGCAAAAGATATTGAAGAAGTCGCAGAATATTTCACACAAAATGGCATTAAAGTTAACAAAACGGTCGATGTCTATGAAGAAATAGAAGATTTGAACGAAATTGCAAGCCAAGTTAGCGTTGATGATCCTGTTAAAATGTATTTAAAAGACATTGGTAAAGTTCCGCTTCTTACAAGTGAAGAAGAAGTTGAATATGCAAAGCGTATGAGCGAAGGCGATGTCGTTGCTAGAAAAAAATTAAGCGAAGCAAACCTTCGTCTTGTTGTCAGCATTGCAAAAAAATATTGTGGCAGGACAAGTATGCAATTTCTTGACCTTATTCAAGAAGGAAATCTTGGACTTTTAAAAGCGGTTGAAAAGTTCGACTATACAAAAGGCTTTAGATTTTCAACTTATGCCACTTGGTGGATTAGACAATCAATCACTCGTGCAATTGCCGACCAAGCAAGGACAATTCGTATTCCTGTCCATATGGTAGAAACAATAAATAAACTTATCCGTGTTTCGCGTCAACTTATGCAAACCTTGGGGCGTGACCCAACAGCGCAAGAAATTGCCGAAAAAATGGGGATAAGCGAGCAACGCGTCTGTGAAATTCAAAAAATAGCGCAAGACCCAATCTCTCTAGAAAATCCAGTCGGCGAAGAAGAAGATAGTAAAATCGGTGACTTTGTAGAGGATGAAAGTATTAAGTCTCCCGTCGAAAACGCAGCCCAAATGATTTTAAAAGAACAACTTATGCTTGCAATAGACACATTGACACCAAGAGAACAAAAAGTTATTAGACTTCGTTATGGACTTGACGACGCACATCCAAGAACGCTTGAAGAAGTGGGCAAGGAATTTGCTGTTACAAGAGAAAGAATAAGACAAATCGAAGCAAAAGCACTTAGAAAACTTCGTCACCCAAATAGATGCAAAAAATTAGAAGGTTATTGTGATTAAGTCAAATAGAATTGATAAAATTTGTAGCTTAGTTAAAGCAAAAACGGTCGCAGAAATTGGTTGCGACCATGCATACATACTTAGAAATTTGCTTGAAACTAAACCGATTGATTGTGCTTTTGCCAGTGATATAAGTGAGTTGTGCCTAAATAAAGCAAGACATAATTTGAGCGGTTTTCTTCATAAAATTTACTTCTTTGTTGGTGACGGTTTAGACCCATTAGACGATATTTTAGGTCAAAAAGTGGCGAATTCTGTGCCAGTTGACATAATTATTGCGGGGATGGGCGGAAAGGAAATTATAAAAATTTTAAATAACGCGGGCAAGCTTTTTAGCCCAAATGTTGCCTTTATTTTACAACCACAAAAGAACTCTGATATGGTAAGAAAGTATCTTGTTGCACACTGTTTTAAAATCACACAAGATATTGTTGCAAAAGATGGCAAAATGTTTTATAATATCATTAGGTGTAAGGTAAATTTTAAACAAAATACGCTTACAGACGAGCAAATTATGTTCGGTCTTGGGACGATAAAGGACGAAGATTATTTTGAGTATTTGGCTTATGAAAGAAAAAAATGCGAACGCATTTTAGCAAAAAAAGATGTTGAGCGAGTAAAAAACAAGTTGGATTTGCTTGAAAGGCTAGACAAGGAGAATAAAAATGTTTGAGACAATTTTAGAATATCAAAGTTTGGATATGCAACTTTTAAAATTAAAAAGAGACTTTGAAAACTGTAAAGAAAAGGAAAATTTGACTAAATACGCAACCTTGATTAAGGAAAATCAAGCGAAGCTTACAACCGTTGACGCGGAGTCAAAAAAGGCGATTGACAATTTTGAAAAATATAAATCCTTGTATGCAAAACTACTAAAAGCCTACGAAGATTTAAGAGCAAAAATCGACGAAATGGGTAAGGATGAAAAGGAAAAAGCAATTGCGGAATGTGACAACATAGTGAGTCAGTTGTCGGTTTTGGAACGCAATTTATCAACGCAAGTTGAGACTTCAAACAACCTTATAAAATCATTTGAAAATTGCAAGAACAACATTGTTTCATATAAAAAACTTTACGTCGCATCAAAAGAAAAATGGGCTGAAATTGAAAAAAAGTTTATTCCGCAAGAAAATGAGTTAAGACAAAAAATGCTTGATGTGGAGAAAAAATGTGACGCAAGACTTTTAACTAAATATAAACAACTTCGACAAGATAAAATTTTTCCAGTGGTTGTTAAACTTAATCACTCGTCCTGTGGCGGGTGTAGTATGGAGTTTTCCAGCGCGCAAATGGGGGCTTTGAAAGAAAAAGGCTACCTTGAATGCGAACATTGCAGAAGGGTAAATTATGTGTAATTAAAGTTGGGCTGGACCCAACTTTTTTAATGACCACATAAAAAGAGAAAATTTTTGTAGAATTTTGTAATATTTTGAAGGTTTTTGACAAAATTTCGAGTTTTTAATAACAATTTTAATAAAATAAAGCAATTTATAGTAAAAAAAAGGAAAAAATTTGAAAAAATTTATTTGATTTATGTAAAAAGTTGTTTGAGATTATTAAAAAAACTGGTAAAATATTCTTTCGTGATTTGCGAAAATTTGCTTTGACATATTTAAGGTAAAATCAAACACGAAATTTAGGACTTAAAAATCTTTAAAAGTTAAAATAAGGAAAAATTAAAAGGAGATTTATGCAATTTACGCAAATATTTGCTTTTCTTTGCATAAAAATAGGGTATGCAACCAAAAACATTTGATAAGAGCGATTTCGAACATTATTATTTTACACAAGGTGTTAATTTGGCTAACATTACTTTTTCCGATGTCAAAAAAGGGATTAAATATCTTTTGATGTGTTTTGAAATGGAACTAAAAAAAGGTGTTATTCGCGATGACACCTTGGAACAAATTGCTGTTGCTTATTCTAACGCTTTCAATTTCGAAACATCAAACTTGTTCTTTTATTTGGCACTTAATTATGTTAATAAACCAAGTTATTTGGTACATATCGCAAGAAATTATCTTCTTACTAATAAAATTGAACAAGGAGCAAAACTATTAAAAGAAGTTTTAAAAAATCCGAATGTTACAAGTTATACATTGGATTTTGCTAAAAATACTTTTGATAAATTAAAAACCTTTCCAGATGAATTTTATAAGATGTACGAAGAAGGAAAGGAAGAATATGAACCAAATTTTGAAGAAAAAGTTGATTTGGCTCGTAATTATATGACAATGGGGGATTTCGATTCGGCTATACAAACTTATAAAAATTTAAACTCATTGGGACGTGATAGCGTTAGGTCAGAACTGACTCTAGCATACTTTTTTTCGGGCGACTTAGAAAAAGCGGAGAAACTTATCGAAGATTATGGCAGAGATTGCCCAACGGATTTAAGCAATCTTCTTTTAATTTATCACGCTAGCAACAATAAAATGAAATACAATGACACGAAGAAACGACTTTTAGACCTAAATATTGAAAATGAGAAAGAAAAATTCAATATTGGTCTTGCTTTCGCTCAAACTGGGGAACCTAAACTTGCGGTGTCATTTATGGAGGATTTTGTTTCGGAAGGGTTTGAAGAAGTTGAAGTCAATTTCTATTTTGCACTTGCGTGTATTAACGCAAAACAATATGATAAAGCAAAGAACCAACTCATATCTCTTCGCGATTATGATTTTTTTAATAGATATATGTATGACTATTATCTTAAATTATGTGACGAAGAGCGAAACGAGCAAGTGGAATATGTTTTTAATATCCCGATGAAAGAATTTGTGAAATTGAAGGGAAAGCTTAGTGATTTGTTGCTTCTAGATAGCAAAAAACTTGAAAACTTCTTTCACGACAATTTCAATTTATTCCTTTATGTCGCAAAGTTGCAAGAAGTCGAAAGTGCACAACTTTTACTCTATAAACTTGCCAAAATTGATAGTGCATATGCGAGTTTGTTATTTAACTTTATTTTTGTAACCGATTTTTTGCCTATTGAAGTAAAGAAAAATCTTGTTTTACTAAGAAGTGATGTAGGCAAAAGGAAATTCAAGGGAATTACAATAAGTAAAAATCCACTTTTGAGCCTTGATGGGAAAAAAGTATCAACATTTGAAAATAATTTTGATGATTTGGAAGATAATAAAGTCGTACAATTTGCAAAAAACGATAATTTAAAGGCAAATAGGTGTATTAGCGATAAAAAAGAGCAGAAGAACAATAAAAATGAGAATAATATAAAAAAGAAATTAGAAAATATTACTAGCGTTGGTTTTGTGAAAGACGACGAGTATTATAGGTTTTATTTGCCTAATATGGAGAAACTCTTTAAAGCAAATCCTCTTGTGCATGACGCAACGCTTTTTGCATTTGGATATATTATCGACCATGTTCAAGCGGGCGACTATGATATTGCGCAAATTGTTGAACCGCTTGCAAATGTTGTAGTTGGCGAAGAATACGAGAAGTTGGAAGTTGCGACCTATATAGCATGGAAGTTCTTTAATGATAAGAGAAGGTCGCTTGGAAAAATAATTAAGTACTTTAATGTTGACCCAAAATCATTTTATGCGTTACTTGACAAATTTGGTCTAGAGTTAGAGTAGGGCTATTTTGTTTTATGAGTAATATTTAGAAAAAGTACTTAAAGAGCCTTTTTACCTTTAAAAATGACAAATATTGTGCCAAATTTTAGATTACAAATTATTTATAAGGCAATTTCTTTAATCTATTTTTTCTGTCATTTTGCAATGTTTAAAAATGTAATTTTTTTGTCATTTTTACCAAAAATATTTATATTAAAAATAACTATTGAAATTTGTTTTTCTTTTTGCTATAATACTTGTATAAAAAATTTTGGAGGGTGTTATGTTAGTTTTAATGGGTCGTACAATATGGCAATTTTTTTCAGAAAGTGTGGTTGTTATCATCGGGCTTGCGCTTATCGCCCTTGGTGTCGCAATTGGCTTTTTGTCAAGACGCATAACGAGAGCGGTTAGACACAATAACAATGTTGAGAGTAATGACAAGTTGTTTTTAACCTTGAAAATTGTTGGAATGGCGCTTGTTATTGCTGGATTTATTTGCGTTGCTGTAGAACTTATTATTTATTTCGCGACAAGAACAGGTGTGTAATAATCACAAATTGAATATATTTAGATACAAGTAAAAAATCTCCTTTTTTGGAGATTTTTTTCGCTTAAAATTAAGGAATGATAGAAACCTATTTTAAAATAGTTTTTAACCTTTTGAATAAGTTTTAATAATTTTATTTGTTTTTATTAAAATTAAAATCGTTTGACATAATAGGACAACAAAGTTTTATATTAAATAGTTAGAAATGCTTATATTTCTATTTCTATATATTAAAAACTATATAAATAAATTTCAATTTTATTTTAGGTTATCATTTTTTGTTTCCAAAATATCCGCCGACGACTTCCTTTACTTCACGAATTGAAACAAAGGCTTTTGGGTCATATTGGTCGACAAGACTTTTAATTTCATTGATTGACTTGTTGTCTGTTTCTATTTTAACCATATATGTTTCTTCGCCACTATTGCTTCCGCGTGCGTTCAAAATTGTTTGTCCGTATCCTTTTTCTTTAAAAATTTCGATTAGTTGCTCGTTTTTACTCGACAAAATAATTTGAACATCAAGTTTTGTTTTGACAAAAATGGTCGACAATTTGCATCCAAGAAATGTTCCAATAGCAAAACCAAGAGAATAGAAGAGCGCAATTGTGAGCGTGTCAAGAGTGCCAGTTGTTACGTAATCAAGCGCCGCTTTAACCACATTGAACCACAAAAACACTTCAAAAAAACCAACCGTGGCAGCAATAAAAGGCTTGCCTTTAACAGTACAAACCGTTCTAAATCCGCACAGAGTCATTTCTATTGAACGCCCAACGACAATAATGATGCAAACCGCCCAAAGGGGTAATTGAATTCCGAAAAACATTTTAATCCTACCTATTACATCTTCTATTGTAAGAAAAGCAGGAAAATTGTCAAATTAAATTACATATATGTGTTATTTTACAAAAGATTTTTTTCTTTATTTACAAGCATAACCTTGTAATAATCACTTTAATCGCTTTTTTTGTGATTCCGTTAATAATCTGTGAATTTTGCTAAGGGGTATTTTTTTTATTTAAAAAAGTCGAATTATCTGAAAACTCCTAAAATTTTTTGGTTAAATTCGACAAAAAATGACGATATAAAACAGTATATTTAAAAATTGTCAAAAATTCGTTTTTGTAAATATTTTTTGACGCGTTTTTGCTTGATATTTTTATTAAATTTAATGTAAAATATACATAGTAAGTAAATTTTGGAACAAGAGCAAAATTTTTGCTAACGCGCCTGCAAAGTACTTGCTTTGTGCTTTCAAAAAATGCATGTAATTTTAACTAAAAAATAAAAGGAGTGCCGAAAATGCGTAACGAAATAGTAGATGAAATTGTTAGAGCCGAGAGAATCGCTGGCACTCTTTTATTGACTGCAAAACAAAACGCGACTGCTAATCTTCAAAAAACAAATTCGTCCATTTTAGACGCGCAAAAAAAGGCAGTTGTAAATAATAAAAAATTGTATAAGGAACTTCTTTTAGAGCAAGAAAAACAGGCAAAAGAAGAATATGATTTGTCAATTCAAAGTTGTAAAAACAAGTGTGAAGAATTAAAACAGAATTGCGTAGAAAATGTTATGAAAGTAGCACAAATTTTGGCTGACGAGGTGAAAAAGTGATCGTAAAAATGGCAAAACTTAATCTCGTCGGTTTAAAATCGGAACGGCAACAACTTTTAACAACACTTTTTGATTCCGGCGAAGTTGAGCTCACTCAAACGGAAGATTTTGATGATACGGGAACTTTTTTTGATGAGCAAACTTATGACGAAATAAAATCAATCAAATCTCGCGTGGACCATGCAATTGAAACGATTGAAAAGTGTGTCGAAAACAGGTCAAAATATAAGCCAAGTATTATTGAAATTGACAAAGAAGAGTTTAAAAGAACGCAAGGCAAGGATGCCGAAAAAATCATAAATAATGTTATTGATATAAAGTCAAAACAAGACGAAATTGTTAGGCAAATTTCGCAACTCGACGCAAAAATAACGGCTTTTTCGCCCTATATTGCACTTGAAGAGAGATTTTCAAGTTTTGTGGGGACAAAAACAACTGATATTTTTTTGGGACTTCTTGACGTGTCAAAATTTGATGATTTTACCATCTTTTTAAAAGATTATCCACTTACGGTTTTTGACAACACTGAAAATATCATAAAAGTTTATTCGCATAAATCTCAGTCGCAAGTTGTTTTTGCAAAATTATTGGAACTAGGTGCAACGCGTTGCACGTTTGACAATAAAGATACTGCCAAAAACATCATTTTGCAGTGTGAGAACACGAAAACAAAGTTGCAAAGTCAGTTTAGAAAACTGGATGACGAGATTTTCTCTTTAAAAGATAATATTAAAGGTTTGAAAATTTATTACGACTTTTTACAGTTTAAAGAGCAAAAACTTGATGCGGATAACAACTTTAAAATGACCGAGAATGTCTACTTTTTAACTGCTTTTTTAAAGGATGAATCAAAAGAAAAGCTTAAACATATGCTAGATGAAAGTGGACTTAACATTGAGTACAACTTTTCTAAAATCTCCAAAAAAGACAACCCGCCAATTGTTCTCAAAAACAACCCTATTGTTAAACCTTTTGAGTCGATTACGAACACATATTCACCACCGAATTACTACGAACTTGACCCAAACGGCTTCATAATGTTCTTCTTTTCCATATTTTTTGGCTTTATTACCGCCGACATCGGCTATGGACTTATACTTTTTATCGGATGTGGTTTGTGGTACATTTTAGGAAAAAAGAAAAATCAACTTATGGGCGTCTTGTCAATTTGCGGGGTAACATCAATAATTTTTGGCGTACTGTTCGGCTCGTTTTTTGGGGTGGACCACACTAGACTTTCAATTGTTCCGCAAGCGGTTTTACCAAATCCAGTCACAAATGTCACGACAATGCTTATTGCTTGTTTGGGGGCGGGAATTGTGCAAATTATGGCGTCACTTTTTCTAAAAGGCGTGCTTCTTTTAAAAAGAAAACAACCATTATCCGCTTTTGTTTCTGGATTTTTGTGGGAAGGTTTTTTTGCAGGTCTCATACTTTTAGCGTTGGATATGCTGGGAGTGGTGCAGGGAACATTCAAAATCGGGCTAATTATTGCTGTTGTTTTTTTGGCAATATGCTCGCTTGGACAAGTTTTTGTTAACAAAGGCATTGAACGATTTACAAAATGTTTTAGTTCTGTTTATGGACTAATAAACATTTTGTCAGATACGCTAAGTTATGCTCGTCTTTTTGGGTTAATGCTATCAGGCGCAATTATTTCAAGTATTGTCGACGACCTAGCTTTTCCTTTTTTTAACGGAATTTTCTCGTCCATTGTTGGCGTAATAATCTTACTTTTTGGTCATTCTTTTAATCTATTTATGGGTGCGCTTGGAGCGTATATTCACGTGTCAAGGTTGCAGTATATTGAGTTTTTCTCTAGATTCTATGAAGGTGAAGGGGAATTATTTAAACCCTTTGGAAGAGATTATAGATTTATCAATTTGACTTAGAAAAAGCGGTTTTTAAGTTAAAATGATTTTTTGACAAATAATAACAAAAATAAGTAAAAAAATGAAGTCAAAAAATCCAATTTTTGAACTAAAAAACAACTAAAAAACAACTAAAAAACAACTAAAAAACAACTAAAAAAC
>ERZ808286.1133-NODE-1133-length-14073-cov-4.460479_pt1 | contig 14073 bp, 17 predicted proteins | sample MGYA00521276_ERZ808286 | MGnify/ENA primary metagenome ERZ808286 (study PRJEB31516, sample SAMN03275607) | gut metagenome | biome: mammalia-associated habitat; material: feces | host: Papio cynocephalus | place: Kenya | collected 2012-08-01 ... | reverse complement strand
TGCTCCTCCTGCATCAACTTCAAGAAAGCATCGAAGTCGCAGATGTCCATCTTCACAAACTTATAGTTGGGCTTGTTCTCGATGTCCTTGAGGTTTGCCAAGTTGCCAGCGTATGTCAACTTATCAAGGTTGATGATGTTATACTCAGGATATTTATTTACGAAAAGGCGAACAACATGCGAGCCGATAAAGCCCGCACCGCCAGTAATAACTATATTCTTCATTCTTATGTAGATGTTAAGAACACGAATCCTACGAATTACACGAATCATTCAGGAGAAACAACAACCTCAATATTCGTGTCATTCGTAAGATTCGTGTTCAAAAATTAATATTCAAGATTTTTCTTCAGTGTTTCTGCTTTTTCATCGAGAATCGACATGAGATACTTCCCATAGTCGTTCTTCATCATAGGCTTGGCGTTCTCTCGCAAGGTATCGGCATCAATCCAACCCTGTCGATAAGCGATACCCTCCAAGCAAGCCACCTTCAAGCCCTGTCTCTTCTCCAGCACCTCGATAAAGGTGGAAGCCTCCGACAAAGAATCATGCGTACCCGTATCAAGCCAAGCGAATCCCCTCGCCATCGTCTGCACCTTCAGTTGCTTGTCCTTCAAGAACTCTTGGTTGACGGTGGTAATCTCCAACTCACCACGAGCCGATGGCTTGATATGCTTTGCCACTTCCACCACCTTGTTAGGATAGAAGTACAAGCCCACCACTGCATAGTTGCTCTTTGGATGTTCCGGCTTCTCCTCAATGCTCAGGCAGTTGCCTTGCTCATCAAACTCTGCCACGCCATATCGCTCAGGGTCGCTGACACGATACCCGAACACAGTAGCCTTGTTGTTTTGCTCCGCATCCTCCACAGCTTTAGCCAATATTTTGTTCAATCCTGCTCCATAGAAGATGTTGTCACCAAGAACCAAACATACCGAATCATCACCGATGAACTTCTTGCCGATGATGAAAGCCTGTGCCAAGCCATCAGGGGATGGTTGCTCGGCATACTCAAACTTCACACCGAACTGGCTACCATCGCCTAACAAACGTTTGAAACCAGGCAGATCGAATGGCGTGGAGATGATCAATATCTCACGGATTCCTGACAACATCAATACCGAGATAGGATAACATATCATCGGCTTGTCGAATATAGGAATCAGCTGTTTGCTGATACCCTTGGTAATAGGATACAAACGTGTACCGCTACCACCTGCTAATACGATTCCTTTCATAGATTAATGCTAATTTCAATTCTGCAATACACTTTTTTAATGAATCTGTCCAGTATGGAACCTTCCACCCGAAGGTCTGCTTCAACTTACTTTTATCGAGCACCGAGAAGTGAGGTCGCTTCACAGGGCTTGGGAATTCTTCACTGTAGCAAGGTTGGATGTCACAAGTATTACCTGACAATTCACAGATAACCTTTGCAAAGTCGTACCAAGAACATATGCCCTCGTTGGAGAAATGGTAGATACCAGTCTTGTCAAGTTGATCGGTCTCAATAATATAAGAGATAACTGTAGCCAAGTCACCAGCATAAGTAGGTGTACCAACTTGGTCGAAGACCACTTTCAATGTGTCATGGCTCGCAGTCAAGCTCTGCATTGTCTTCACAAAGTTCTTTCCCCATTGGGAGTAAAGCCATGCCGTACGAATGATGACGTACTTGCAACCTGTGGCAGCGATGCTCTGCTCGCCCGCCAATTTGGTCTTGCCATACACGCCCAATGGATTTGTTATCCAATCTTCCTTGCAAGGAATATTCTTATCCCCTTGAAATACATAATCGGTGGAAACATGAATCAAAGTTCCGTCCACCTCCTTTATTGCTTGCGCCAAGTTACCAGCAGCAGTATTATTTAAGAGATTAGCCATGACATAATCGCTCTCCGCTTTATCCACATTGGTATAAGCAGCACAATTTACGATAACATCAATTGCGTTTTCTTTCACTTTCTCCCTGATGTCATCAACATTGGTAATATCCAACTTCTCATAGCCCTCAGCCACATCTGTAAAAATAAACTTGTGATTACTATTCTTGGCACACTTTTGCATTTCATGCCCAAGCTGTCCATTTGCGCCTGTTACTAATATATTCATAATTCTATCTTAATATTGAATAAAACAACATTTGTAATCTATACTTCAATTGCATCCATCTTGAGAAGGTGGACTTTTCCCCTGTAGCAGAAGCATTATCGCCATGCCTGCGATAATACAAAAGTTTATCATCAATAAACTTAACTTTACCTTTTCTTGACACAACCAATCCTATCCACATATCATGCCATAGGATATGTTTAGGAAAAGGAAAGACATAAGGCAACATTCTTTTCTTGAAAGCAAGACAACTTCCAACGAAACAATTTCTCATCAAATTTTTCCAGTATCCAGAATGAGGTTTACGCAACGAATAGTAATTCACATTTGAAATATTATCGTCTTTATCCATAATCAAGGCATCATGAACAACCAAATCTGCATTTTGTAGTTCTTTTAGCATGACCTTAATTTTATTGCCTGCCCAAATATCATCTTGGTCTGAGAAAAAAATAATGTCTCCTTTTGCTTTTGATAAAGCATTTTCAAAATTCGGCACGACCCCATGCTTTCCTGTATTTTTATAAATCTTAAATCGAGCATCACATAAAGATTCTACAATACTTATTGTCTCATCCTTGCTTCCATCATCAGAAATAACTATTTCATCACAAGGAGAAAGTTGAGAAAGAATGGAAGCTAGTTGCTTTTCAATATATTTTGCACCATTATAAGTTGCAATACAAACACTAATCATATATCATTGTTGTCTAACAAAAAACTCAAACTAAACATACTTATATTTTCTGTTCAGAAAAGAAAGTACTATCGTTACGAAAACAGCTGGTACTATTCCACTAAAAATAAACATGTTGTCAAATATATTAAACATAATAATTATATCTGTTAATATTAATAATGTTAGAAAAAATATGTCATTTTGGGGAACCAACGAAATACTCACCTCTACAAATATAAACATAAATAGAAATATTATAATCATCCCCATCCAACCTAGATATGCATAAGAATTCATATAAACACTTCCGACATTTAAACTCTCTAACACGAGTTTTCCTTCTTTATGCTCAACATTTAAACGTTTAGAAATTAATTGTGGCATACACTCATTGACAACTAAAGAAATACAGTTATCTATAGAAAATTCTGGATGTGTTCTTCTTATCGTAAATTCTACATTACTTATTGGTGAAGTTACATATATATAAGGCCAAAACAATTCTGTTGGAACTATTGATTTTTCAAATTCTGGCGTTGCTTCACACAGCTGAAGTATATATTGCTTACCCGCTTCGTTATCACCACCATTTCTAATATTTCCTAGTAAACCAAACAAGAATAAAACTCCAAATAAGAAGCCACATATTTTTACAACATATTTTGCAACATTTCTTTTCAATACAAAATATATAATTATTGCTCCTAAAATTATATACATTAAAACCGCTCTATTCATCAGCAAAGCAAGAACCCCAAAATTAAGGCAAAATAATTTCAAAAACTTATTTTTAAGTCGCTTTTCATCCGAAGAAACATAACATTGAAATAAAAAAAACTCAGTTACCAAAAAAAGATTCACAGCTATCACATGTATAAAAGGAATTCCAAATTCTTTGTAAAGTTCTGCATCTGCATTTCCCGAAACATAAGATAACAATGGCACATTTTTATATATTAAAAATTCCACTAAGAAAAAAAACGAAGCAAAGCAAGTTATATGTTTCGCGAAACGATAATATTTATATTTTGGAATCATTTTAGGGAGAGAATATGATTTATGTTTATATTTTTTTATTCCCCAAAAAGCAGAAATAATGCATGTTGACAACACGAAAAATACCAAGCTACTAGAAAGTCTCGGAAATAAATAAGTCCAATGAAATGTATACAATATCAAAACAGTTATCCATGTCATTGAATATAAAATGTAAGGATTAATTAATAATTTATACAACATACCTAAAATATACGGATTACCGAGTAAAACATTTTGTATAATATATATTGCCAAGGATTAATTCTATATGTTTCATTAATCCAATTGAATATACTTTTATTAGTTTCAATTACTTTTTTAAACGAACATATTTTACTTTTAACATAATTCATCGAAACATTATTAGCTCCAACAGCATTATCACCATGTTGGCAATAAAGAAGTGTTGCCTTATCTAAATGAAACAATATTCCTGAAGTTTTAAGTACACTATAAGCAATCCAAACATCATGCATAGGCACATTTTTGCTAATTGGTAGCAAAGTTTTTTTTGCCATTTTATTAATTATCATAGTACAGCCTGTTACAGAATTGAACATCAGTAAAAAAGGCATTTTTTCAGAAAGCGAGGGATTAATTTTTGAGATTTTCCACAAGGACTTACTAACGATTCTATAACTTCCATCAACAACAATCGCATCCGTATAAAGACATATTGGAATGTTAGGATTAGCTTTTTCCTTTTCTTGCATATATTTTATTGATACTTCTATTTTATTTGGAAGCCAAAAATCATCATGGTCACAAAACATATAATAGTCTGCATCAACATTTTTCAACAAATAAAAAAAGCTATCTCGAACCCCACGATGTTGAACATCATCTTCTACTATTGCAATATTATCAAACATACCACAATATTTTTTTACTATAGCAATAGTTTTATCTGAAGAGCCATCGTCACGTATATACAATTTCCAATTTTTATTAGTTTGTGCTAAAATCGAATTTAATTGTATTTCAAGATATTTTTCACTATTATAAGTTGCTAAAAGAATTGCTATCATATTTGATTAATCTAAATATATTAATAAATACTTATTGACAATAGCTGACCATTCTCTATCACCTTTCCAAAAGATTTTTTTTATATTTTGGGAATATTCCTTTATCTTATCAGGAGATAGATAAAGTTGAATAATTGCTTCAGCTAGTTCACTAGGATCATTTCTGTTAACTAGTTTTCCTGTTACATCATCAATTATCGACTCCCCAAGTCCTCCAACATTAGTTGCTACAACAGGCTTAACAAACGCAAAACAGCTAGAAACAACACCACTTTGTGTGGCATCTTTATATGGACAGACAACAAATTGCGAGTTACTAATTAAAGAAACTAGCTCATCAACAAAGATAAAACGATTTTCCAACTTAATATAATTAACATCTTTATATGTCGAATAATCAAAATATAGTTTACCTTTACCTGCTATAATACATCTAATTTCAGGAAATCTTTGGTGTACTAACTCCATTGCCTTACATAATACATCTATACCTTTATATGGTGCTATAAAGCCATAATACAAAATATACGGCTCACGACTTTTTGCCGAATTATTAGTCTGTTCATAGATATAATTAAGACATGTATAAACTCCTAATTTGTTAAAATAAATATGTGAATCAGAAATTTTATATGTATCACAGAACTTATTGGCTTGCTTATTATTGAGTAAAACCAGTTTTGGTACCAATTTAAATGCAAATCTACGCTTTATAGAATTAATTCGACTTTCATGACCTGAATGCAAAAAAGGATCATGTACCGTTAGTACCATTTTCTTCCAAAAATAGTATAAAAATGATTCTGAAACGCCTAAAGGGTTAGTAAAATGGAATACATCAGGGTTTTGCTTTATTATTTTACGACAAAGACCATAATATGTTTTCCAATTTCGCACATCAGTCAGTTTTGGACTTCTAAAAACTAGAAAAACATTTTCTAAATCAAGATACTTATTATAGAAATTGAACTCCTTAAAATCCGAAGCTTTATGTATACCGATTTTGTCTTTATAAGGACTTAAATCGAAAAGCCCCAAACAACATCTATTAGTTACAACCTCTATGTAATAATACACCTTAACCCCCTTTTGTTGGAATTCTCTGATTAAAGGGAAATCACAGTCAGTAAAAATCAGACTACTATAATAAACTATATTATTCATATTTTTAAACCATAAAATGACGAATACGATCTATTGCTCTATATACTTTATGAAAATCCATATTTGTAACTTCATAAATTCTAACAATAGGAAGTTTAGACAATCTAAATCTTGTTAAAAACGAACTATCATCAACAACTATCTTATCACATAATTCTATAATTCTATTTATCTTTGATTTCAAAATATTTGTCAAAGAGTTATATACCAATGTTATTTTGAAAAAATAGCCCAAAACATTGACCAATATAATCAAAAGATTTTCAATTTCAACAGCTTGCAAATTTGTTTGAAGTAAAAAATTCTCTAATAATCTATTAGATATTAGATAAAAGTCATTCACTTTATTTTTCAGCACATCACAATCCATTGTTTGCCCGGCTCTTCCTACATAATAATTATACAAACAGATATCCAAGATGTATATAAAATTTGAATTTAGTAAAGAAAAGTAATTAAATTCTGTATCTGTATAACTAATACCTGTTTGTTGAGAATAATTGGAATCTATTAATTTTTTAGTTCTAACGGTAATACTATGCATAACTAATAACTGCTCTAGATTATGCTTCTTAAAAGAAAACTTTTTTTGATCTATACACTTTTCGTTATATTTTTGAGGAATATCAACAACCGTCCTTGCACTTTTACCTTCTTGAGCAATCAAATAATTAGTAAGAATTAAATCTACATTTTCATTAAGTTCTAAAAGCTTTAACATTAAATAAGCTAGTGCTTTTGTTTCAAACCAATCATCTGCATCCAATATTCTAAAATATTTACCCGTTGCCTCTTTCAATCCACGATTCACACAGGAGCCGTAGTTGCCATTCCCCTTATCTATCACTCTGAAGGTATCAGGATATTTATCCTGGTACTCATGGGCTATGGCAGAGGAATTATCCTTGCTGCCATCATTGATGACGAGCACTTCTAGTTGCTTCATCTGTTCCTCTGGTACAATCAGGCTGTCCAGACAACGACGAAGGTAGTCTTGCATATTGTACGTAGGAATCACTATTGTTAATATCTTTTCCATATCGGTTATTTTTTTCGTTTATATATTTATGAAAGGAATCAACCTACTGTGTTAAATTATTCTTCTATTTTACCACTCTCACGCAACCTGTCCTTGACTCCTTCCAGAGCCAAATCTGCCCATTGCTCGTGATTCTGTTTCACTTTCTTCTTATCACTATCTGAAAGATTCAACTGTTCTACGTAATCCTCCATACATTTCACTGCTGCTTTCTTTATACTATCAAGTACAGAGCCTTGAATCTTACCATATATCAACCATTCCGTTTGCTTTGCATAAATATAAGCATCAAGATAAGCCGTACATATATCTCTAATCGTTATCATTACTATAACAAAAGCGCTAAAATTGTAACATTAAAATTCTAGACTTTATTTGCAAAAACTTAAATAGAGAAATGACAAAAAATATAATTGACAACAAAACCACTAAATCTATTGCCATTAACGACATACCATCAAAGCTCTCACTTAGATAAACAATGACTAGGCTCGTTATCTCTATCGCAAAACAAGCATAAAGCCATTTTCCTATCTTCTTGCTCTCTTTTACGAAATATTCGAAACGTACAGGGATATTATCTATAGGTTGCCATTCCTTGACATAAAAGTCTCCAGAAATTTCTGGTAGTAGATGCAAATCAACATTTCTTTTATCCAAACTACGGTCGTATGCAAGAAAAGCCATTCGTAAATCCTCAACAGAATGAACATCACCAATTCTAAGGTGGCTATAGATTTCATAATCTCTATCAAACATATACCAAATATCATTTGCTTTCGTACAAATAGAGGCTAAAAAAGAAGCATCTAGATAAGAGGCATCCTTACCAGTCATAAGAGATTCAAAAGCTATAGCTCTAAAATCATTACAAAGTTTTTGAATTTTACTTTTGTATGCCTCCCCATCTTTATCTATAGCCCTAAGGGCAAACATACATTGCTGAACAACCTTTGCATACAAGGTTAATCGATGATAAAAAGGACGCATCACATTATGGTATCTAGTGAGAATCTCTCCTTGGGTTTGTTGATTCTCCACTAGTAAGATCACACATCCACCTATAATCACCGTCGTTAAGATTGATATCGCTAAAGAGTAATGACTTATATTAGCATCTTGATTCCAATACATCTTAAGAAATTCCATTTTATTTCTTCTCTCCCTTTATCACTCACCCCACCTCACTCGCAATATCAAAGAACAGCATCGGGGAGTTGTAGTCTATCTCGGAGATGGCTTTATCCAAGGCATTAATCGCATAGCCTACAGGCATATAAGCACAATACCTTATAGGGCTAGCAAGGACTTTCCTATCAAGAAAGTTCTTGCCAACCTATCGCATAAAAATTATATAAATCGTATCTTAGTTGGCTGTATTCTGATTCAAGTTTCTGAGAACTACCATGAACTCTACGATGTTGAAAACAGTAACCTTAGGGAAAGGTATAGAAGCTAATTCCTTAAAATGGGAATCGTTGCTAACAATGCACATTGCACCTGCTACAATCGCACAATCTACAAACTTATTATCATCAATATCTGTTTGAATTAAGCCAAACCGATATGTAGGATTGACAAATTCCACATTAGAGCGATTGACAATCAACTCTATGACATTGCTAGCTATTCTCTGCCCAACTTTTAAAGATAATATCTCGGAATATTCCTCAATTATTTCATTAGAGACGCACAAAATGATGTCTCCTTTGAGAAAAGAATCCCAAAGCGACCTATATGGGCTTGCCTTTGGCAAACTCATCAAAAGGCAGTTTGTATCTAGTACTATCTTTTTCATTTATAAGCAATGCGCAAGTGTTCCTTCCCCCATTCTTCTATTGTCGTAGGAGTAATTACACCTTGCTCCCAAAGTTCATCCATTTCTGCATCGACTTTCTTTGCATAAAAGTCAGATAGTACATTTTTCAAATCATACAACTCCTCTTTTGTCTTGATATAAGACATCATACGAAGTATATGCAACTGGGCATCATTAAATATTGTAGCTTCCATAATTCGTTCTTTTTTGCCGCAAATTTACGATTTTCTTTCGAAACCACAAAGGATTTTAAAGGAAAAATAATAAATTGCTCGCGGTTTTTACAAATCTCACGGATTTTATCAGCGTGACCTGTGACCGTGACTTTTGCAATTTTTCTATTTTTTGCAAAATTCTTAGAATCTCTCCAGCACCTTCTCGATGATCGGAGCCATATCGTAATACTTGTATTCCGACAATCTACCGCCGAAGATGACCTTCTCTTCCTTATCTGCCAATGCCTTGTACTTGGCATAAAGCTGAGAGTTGGCATCATCATTCACTGGATAATATGGCTCCATGCCATCCTTCCATTCGGTGGAATATTCCTTCGAGATAACGGTCTTTGGATTGTCATATACTTCCTGCCCGAACATCTCGAAATGCTTGTGCTCGATGACACGAGTGTATGGCACCTCACGCTCGGTATAGTTCACCACAGCATTGCCTTGATAGTTCGGCTTGTCGATGATTTCCTGCTCAAAGCGGACGGTACGATAGTTGAGCTTGCCAAACTGATAGTCGTAAAACTCATCTATCTTGCCAGTGAAGACGAGCTTGTCGGCTATCTTCTGCCAATCGTCCTTCAAGCGGATGGTATCGCCAGATGCAGTCTCAATGCTATCTGCGAAGAAATCAACATCAGTTTGGGTCTCGCTACCTTCGAGCAAACCATCTATCAACTTATTGTATCCTCCCTCAGGGATGCCCTGGTACTTGTCGTTGAAATAGTTGTTGTCGAAGATGAGACGCACTGGCAGACGCTTGATGATGAAAGCTGGAAGCTCGGTACACTTTCTACCCCACTGCTTCTCGGTATAGCCCTTGATGAGTCGCTCGTAGATGTCCTTGCCAATTAGCACCTGAGCCTGTTCCTCTAAGTTGCGAGGCTCCGTTACGCCATCGGCTTTCATACGAGCCACAGCCTCTTGCTTCTGCTCATCAATCTTCGCCTGAGCCTCCTCAGGTGTGGTAACGCCCCACATCTGGTAGAAGGTGTTCATATTGAAAGGCAAGTTATAGAGCTTGCCCTTGTAGTTAGCCACTGGCGAATTGGTATAGCGGTTGAACTCGACGATGGAGTTAACGAACTCCCACACCTTCTTGTTGGAGGTATGGAAGATATGTGCGCCATACTTATGCACGTTGATGCCCTCGATGTTCTCACAATAGATGTTGCCACCTAAGTGAGAACGCTTGTCGATAACCAAGCATTTCTTGCCTTGCTTGTGGGCAAGATGGGCGAATGTGGCTCCGAAGAGACCTGAGCCAACGATGAGATAGTCGTAATTTTGATTAGCCATGATCTACTTATTTGAAAGTTTAATTGTAATTTCCGGAAATAATAACAAGCCAAGATACCCTAAAAACGGTCTTAATATAGACTTTAAATATTGAAGAATCGCACCATTTTGTAACATGCGCTTAAACATATATCGATGTATATTTCGGTCATATTGATTGAACTTCTGCATCATTTTATGATTCGACTTATAAGAATCACAAATTCCATTTAGTGCCAAATGAATTAATGCTTGATCCTTACTATATTCAGAAATCTCTTGATACATTAGCACGTAAGCATCAAAGTCTGTTGCAAATTTTTTATTATAACCTTTTTGCAAAGTACTCATTGCACTATTCATTCTAAGGATATAATTATAAACGGCTTTAGTCGTATAAGAAATACAAGCTTTACTACAACATAAATATTTTACGATAAATAGTCTATCCTCATTGAAACTTATATTTTCATCGAATCGTAAATGATTTTGTTGTATCAATTTTTTTTTAAATAACTTACACCAAAGATAACCCTGATAACAAAAATCAGAAGGAGCATACATTTCCTTCAAAGCCTCCACAACTGACAGTTCACATTGCCTCATTAGCTTAGGCTGCTCCCTAACCATACCATTTTCTTCAGAAGTACAGAATCCTGCCATCACTAACTCTGAATTTGATTTGGTAAGACCATTAAATGTTTCCAAGGCATCTGCCAAAACTAGATCATCACTATCCACAAAATATACCCATTCACCTTGAGCTTTATCAAGTCCTAAATTTCGTGCAGAACTTACCCCTCCATTTTCCTTATGAAACACTCGCACCCGCTTATCCTTAACAGCATACTCATCGCATATCTCTCCCGACTTATCCTTGCTCCCATCATCAATAAGGAGTAACTCAAAGTCTGTGAATGCCTGAGCGAGGATGCTATCGATACAACGACGGAGATACTTCTCCACGTTGTAAACTGGTACTATCACACTTATCTTTGGATTCATATTATTTTTAATTTCTATTATTTTACGATTATAGTTTATCTATTGTGATGAAGCTGAACATAATAAAGCTTGAAGAAGTCAGACGAGACTTCCAAACGTTCAACCTCATCCATTGAGAAATACTCTCTTGGTGAATATTTATCTAATACATAAAAATAAGTAAACAATTCTACCAACATCGGTATCTTTGAAACCAACGTCAATCGGTCTTCCAATACTTTGGGAAGGATTTTGCTACTTATCCAACCTCTCCAAGATTCGTCACTCATATACTTATCTGCCCATCTTATAATCGGTTCGAAAAGATGATATGCCAACTTTCGCATGCGATGCTTACGATAAAAAATACGAATCCCATTAATCTCACCAGCTATGACATCACAAACTTGCAAGAATGCCTTATTGATTTCATTTTTCATCACGACAGCCGCTAAACGATGTCATTATAAGCTGCTATTCTAAGACGAGTGATGCCAACCTGAATGGCTATCTCTGTTTTCTTACGCAACTGATAGTAAGCCCCGAAGCATGCTAGGACAAAAGTTGGTACAAAAAAACTTTGACAACAAAAATATGTCTGCCCATGCCGCTTGGCTCAAGCCACAAAATGTATTGCCTTCCATCATTGCTTCTCAGATTTATTCTTCACAGCAAACATGCCCTTGGCTATTTGCTCAGCGATAAGTTTCTTGACTTTGTCTCGCTCCGTCATAATCTTCAAACCCTGTAATTGCTGAACGATTTCTCCATCACTCCCCAAACGTTTAGCTGAATGGTCTGGTTTGGATTGAACACCAAACTTGATGTTATTAATACTTTCACGAATCGCATCGAACACAACTTCCACTTCTAATGTCAGCAATCGCTGCATCTATGAGATCATGTGGCAATAACTTCTGTTGCTGTAAGGCATCAAGCTTTGATACGAATGCTTCGTATAAATCTAGCTTCTTCTTCATCATGTCGCCTTTCACTTCAGACTCGGCAGCTCTCTGGGCGAAATATGTGGATGTAATCCAAGCTACTATCACTCCACCCACTACGAGCACGAGCAATTCCATCAATCCCTTGCCAAAATAATCGGGCAAGGCATTAATCTCTATCACTATCCGATGCAATGCCTCCATCATTCGGTAAATGTTTTATAAAAGATGCGTTAAATTCTCCCAACATTGCCTTCCGTTCGCCGTCTGACAATCCATCAAAATCATCCCGACTGTATCGATCAGAGATGTGAATATAATTGAGAGCTAGCAAAAGGTAAGGAGTATATTTGATCAAGTCCAGCCTTTCATAACTGCGCTTAAAAAGCCATAATCTTACTTTGTTGATGACCGAGACTTTGAAGAGATTCAACAAGCTAGGCATCTGTAATCGGTCTGTCAACATACATTTAAGATGGTTGCCTATCTTGTCGATGTCATATTGCAAGGCGATTCCAAACATTTGACAAGCCAAATCAAGGTGTTTGCTTCTTTGCCTATCCGTCAACGAGGTGTCCTCATCCTCCAGCATTTTGAATGCCGACAACAACTCCATTACATAGTCATACCAATCATTTACCATCTGTAACGTTTCCTCCATATCCTTTGGAAGAAATACTGTCCCAGATTGTTTTCCTTGCAACAACAAGTAATATTTGCTTAGCTTATCATAAGAAGCGAAGTAAGATACATACTCCATTTTCTGGTCACCGATACGGAATGGCATACCATCCAACAGACTCCAGTAGTATTGCTCCTGAAGAGCTGATGGCGCTATCAGAGAAGTATTGCTAGTAACGACCTTATGCAAATCGGCATACGTCTTCAACCTTTTTTTCAAGCATGTGTCTCTTTACATCCATCTGCACCGCCTTCTTCTTGGAGAACACATGGTTCAAGTATGCCAAGCACAAGGCTATAATGAGGTATTTGAGGATAAAGACAAACATGGATATCTTATGACTTCAAGTTTTCAGACAAGAAACAATATGATTTTTCTTTCAGTTTACCATAAAGTTGATAAACTTTATCATAATCAATCGGCTGAAGGGAATTTATATCGACATCATCGGCTACAAGTCTATCTTCCAAGCCAAACATCTTCAGAAGTGATTCGAATCTAGCCATTCCACGTTCCTTATTGCCAACAACGACAAACTGTTTCTTGAATATTATCGAAAAAACACAAGCATGGAAGGAATCTGTTACAACAAACTCAGCATCATAAAAACCACGGAGCCATATTTCCACAGATGGCTTGATGCGCATGTTCAATGGCTTGGCATCATCATACTCAAAAGGATTATTGACAGCAAATGGTACCAGATGCTTTTGGGCTGCTATTTCATCTATCAGACGGTTAATCGCATCGCTACCATCCAATACGTAATTCAACAAAGTTCCTTTACTCTTTGGAATATTGGCATCTTGAAAAATCTTGCAATAATCCTCCTGGGAAAGCAACATCGTTGGGTCCAAGACTTGTAGGGCATCGACTTCAAAGTATTTCTTGCATAGCTCTACGCCATTAGCTTCTCTTACAGATACAGCATCAAACTTTTGGAGAAGCGGCTTACATTGTTGTGTCTGTTCCTCGGTATATTCCCAAACGGATGTTCCAAAAGAAGCTGCATAAGCTATTCGCTTAATATTCCATTCTTTGGCAAAAGCCAAATAGCCATTTTCTATCCCTTGCCCTAGCCAC
>ERZ808286.1129-NODE-1129-length-14104-cov-4.008542_pt1 | contig 14104 bp, 10 predicted proteins | sample MGYA00521276_ERZ808286 | MGnify/ENA primary metagenome ERZ808286 (study PRJEB31516, sample SAMN03275607) | gut metagenome | biome: mammalia-associated habitat; material: feces | host: Papio cynocephalus | place: Kenya | collected 2012-08-01 ... | reverse complement strand
GCGGCCAGACACCAGCAATCTAATTTACACACACCCGCGTACAACCGCAAGTCTGTCACCGGCGTGTCAAGTTGACAGACCGGAATTATCCTTTATTCTTCTATTCCTCGTCCAAATCCGCGTTGTTCGCGGCCACGGCCGCGGCCGCGATCTGGGCGAGCTTGGCCTTCACGGCCGGCGAGGAACCCTTCGGAGCCTGCACGTCCGTGCCATGGCCATGCTTGTTGGTCTTGACGAACGGATCGCCGCCCTTCAAGGCATACGGATCATCGTAATCCGCGGACACGGTCGGCTCGTCGTGGAGGATGAAGCCACGTCCCTTGCAGGTCGGGCACTCCTCCGAGAAGGCCTCGACCAGACCCTGGCCGATGCGCTTTCGCGTCATCTGCACCAGACCAAGCGAAGTGACCTCGGCCACCTGGTGCTTGGTGCGGTCGCGCGCCAGGCACTCCACCAGTCTACGCAGCACCAGATCGCGGTTGGCCGGCATGACCATATCGACGAAGTCGATCATCACCATGCCGCCGATGTCGCGCAGACGAAGCTGTCGCGCGATCTCCTCGGACGCCTCGAGGTTGCAACGGGTCACCGTCTCCTCAAGGCTCTTGCCGCGGCCGATGAAACGACCGGTGTTCACGTCGATGGTGGTCATCGCCTCGGTGCGGTCGATGACGATCGACCCGCCGGACGGCAGGTAGACCTGACGTTCCATGCCCTTGCGCAGCTGGGAGTCGATCTGCCACTTGTCGAACACGTCCTTGCCCTCGTGCTCGGCCGGATCCCACTTCTCCAGCTTGTCCTTGAGGTCGGGGGCCATGGTGTCGAGGTATTCCTCGATGCGGTCGTACACACGGTCGCCTTCGACGATCATCTTGGAGAAATCGTCGTTGAAGATGTCGCGCACCACGCGGATGGCCACATCCGGCTCGCCCTGCAGCAGCTTCGGCCGCTTGCCATGGAGGAACTCGTCGCGCTTGGCGGTGATGCGCTCCCACTGGCGGGTGAGGTTCTCGAGGTCCTTGGTGATGGCCTCCTCGGTGGCTCCTTCGGCGGCGGTGCGGATGATCACGCCCATGTCCTTCGGGGCGATCTTCGAAACGATGCCCTTGAGACGCGAACGCTCACGCTCGCTGAGCTTGCGGCTCACGCCGGTCATGCCGCCGGACGGCACCAGCACGAGGAAACGGCCGGCAAGCGTCACCTGCGAGGTAAGACGCGCGCCCTTGTGTCCGATCGGGTCCTTGGTGACCTGCACCAGCACCGGATCGCCGGACTTGAACGCGAGCTCGATGCGGCGCGGCTGGCCCTCCAGACGCGTGGCGTCCCAGTTCACCTCGCCGGCGTACAGCACGCCGTTGCGCGGCTGGCCGATGTCGACGAACGCGGCCTCCATGCTCGGCAGCACGTTCTGCACGCGTCCCAGATAGATGTTGCCGACGGTGGCGACCTCCTGGATGTCCGACACGTAATGCTCGACGAGCACGTTGTCCTCGATCACGGAGATCTGCGTGTGACGCTCACGCTCGCGCACCACCATCAACCGCTCCACATGCTCGCGGCGCGCCAGGAAATCCTGCTCCATGATCTGGTTCTGGCGGCTGCGCTCACGACGGTTGTCGCGACGACGCTGCTTCTTGGCCTCAAGACGGGTCGATCCCTCGACATCCGTGATCTCGTCGATGTACTGCTGCTTGCGCGAACGACGGACCAGCGGCTCCTCGACGTCCTCGCCCTTCGAACCGCCACGACGGCGGCGACGGCGACGCGTGACCATGCCCTCGTCATCGTCATCCTCATGATGGCGGCGGGATTCGTTCTCGGCATGCGCCCGCTCGTCGCCCTCGTCATGGTTGCCATGGCGGCGACGGCGACGCGTGCGCGTCGGCTGTTCGTCGTCATCGTCCTTGTTCTTGCGGGATTCGTCGTCGATCGGCGCGTAGGTGATGCCATCGAGAACCAGATCCTCCTCGATTTGCTCCACCTCCGCGGCCGCGCGACGCTCCTGGGCGTTCAGACGACGCGAACGACGGGAACGACGGGACGAACCCTCCTCGTCGCCATCCGCATCGTCATGACGGTCGTCATCATGACGGCTCCCACGCTCGTCGCGATCATCGCGCGCGTCCTCTTCGGCATCGCGGCCACGGCGACGACGGCGACGCGACGGACGTTCCTCCTTATCGGAATCGTCGGAGCCCTGCGCATGGTCGGACGGTCGTTCCTCCGGCCGGGAGTCGTCGGCATCCTCGTCACGCACACGGGAAATCGACGGCAGCACCGGTTCCTGGAACAGCAGCGACATCATCGGACGTGGATTGTGATGGACCTCATGGCCCTCCGGCAACGTCTCCACGGCGTCCAACGCGCGCTCCACGGTCGCCTCATCGCCGCGCGACTCCGAGGCACGGCGACGGGAACCCCGCGCCGGACGTTCGTCATCCTCGCCTTCATCGGCAAGCGCGCGACGACGGCGACGGCGCGGAACATCCTCTTCCTCGTCATCATACGAACGACGACGCGACGCGCGGTCGTTCCGGCCGTCGTCATCGGAAAACTCCGCGACGTGGCGGCGACGGCGACGCGACGGACGGTTTTCGTCATCATCCCGGCGAGCGGAACCGGACGAATCCGCCACGTCATCGGAGACATCGGACGAATCGGACGCCGACCCGGAACGCGGCTGCGAAAGCTTCGGCTCCTCGAACAGCGGCGACGGGGAATGCTCCTCGACCTTCAGTTCGAGCGAGGCGCCCGCCGCGCCCACGCCACGCACCACGCGGCGGCCGCCACGACGGCGACGCGGACCGGAATTGGAATCTGCTGATGTTGCGGCCTCGACACCGTCAAGGCCCTCATTGGTATTAGGCACAATGCTCCTTGGGCGACGCGCTGCAATCGCTTCGCCCTGCTTAGGCCTCGTACGGCTCTCACGCCACGCTCTCACCGTGACCGCGCGTCTTGGCGCCCGTAGGAGGCGAACTCCATAAAAGTCTCCATCATGCGATGGCGGACACCGGCGCTCGCGGGCAAACACAAACTTCACGCGAGGGGATCAACGCCATCGGATGCATCGGCGGCTTGCAGAACCACCGTCTATAAGTATGACACAAAAAACAACGGAATGTGACGCGGCGGGAAATTTTCCGTCGCGCCACCGCGTCGCATCGGCGGCGCGCGCGTCCATCACGCGGATTCGCGCGCACGCCGTCCGCAGCGCGCCGCCCGCAGAGACAGCACGCGCACGCTCATCGGTATCGGATGCCCGCGCGACCGAACCATCGTCGGCCGCGGAAATCCACGGTGCGGCTTTCCGCGCCGCCGGCACCGATTTACCGCAACCAGTCCTCAAGCAGATTCGTCAACAGCAACAGATCGGATTCCGGCAGCTGCTCGTCATGCTTGTGCGCCAGCAACGGGCTGCCCGCGCCAAGATTCACGGCGGGGATGCCAAGCATCGAGAAGCGGGCCACATCCGTCCATCCGAGCTTCGCGAGCGGATCGCGACCGGTACGCTCCTTGACCAGTTTCACCAGCGACTGCGCCAGCGGCGACGTGAGCCCCGGACGAGCGCTCGGCGATTCGTCCTTCATCTCGATGCCGAAGCCCTCGAACACGCCGCCCGTGGCCCGATGCTCGCCGTTGCCGAGCTCGGCACCCGCATCCGCGCCGATCATCAGCGCCTTCGCCTCAGCGAGCGACTTGTCCGGAGCGAAACGGTAATTGACGTGCACGCGGCATTCGTCGGGGATCACGTTCGTACCCTTGCCTCCGGAGATCAGCGTGGCGTTCAGACCCTCCTGATAGGTCAGGCCGTCCACGTCGATGGCGCGGTCCTCATGGGCGTTGAGCCGGTTCAGGATCTCGGCTGCCTTGTGGATGGCGTTGTCGCCCATCCAGGCGCGTGCGGAATGCGCGGCGACGCCATGCGTAATCACGTCGAAGCGCATCGTGCCGTTGCATCCGCCCTCGATGCCGCAATCGGTTGGTTCGCCGATAATCGCGAAATCGCCGGTGATCCAATCGGGATGCGTCTCAACCACCTTGCGCAGGCCGTTCTTCTCGGCCGCGACCTCCTCGTGGTCGTAGAACACGTAGGTGAGGTCGTATTTCGCGTCGGTCAGCGTGGCGGCCAGATACAGCATCGCGGCATCCGAACCCTTCATGTCGGTGGCGCCGCGCCCCCAGATCACACGCTCATGCTCATGGCCGGCGGCTACGTCCTCGCGAATCAGCGGATCGCCCGGCTCCAGCCATTTCGGCGGGAAATTGTCGATCACCGGAACCGTATCGAGATGCCCGGCGAGGATCACGCGCCGCGCACGCCCGAAATCCGTGGAGGCGACCAAGGTGTCGCCATGCCTGCGCACCGTCAGATGCGGCTGCTTCTTCAGGAATGCCTCGACGGCATCAACCAACGGGCCCTCGTCATCGCTGACGGAGTAGGAGCCCATGATCTGGCTCATGAGTTCGTTCAGAGCCTCCTGCTTGCCCGCGGAACGGGAAAAACCAATCTCAAGTTCACACATGCGTTCCATTATCCGCCGTCATCGCACATGCGTCACATATTGACCGCGCTTTTGAGACGCCGGCGGGCCTTCAAGCATCCCCGGTGCCACACTGGTAGCGAAATACCGGAGCGAAGCAAAGAAGGAGCATGCAATGCCGGGTCTGTTAAGCGCGATGGAAGGCTTCTGCGTGATCGGCATCGTCATCGCCGTCGGATACATCGCCGCGCGTATGCGCATCGGCGGGCCGACCGCCCAGATGGTGCTCAACCGATTCAGCTTCTTCGTCTCCAGCCCGTGCCTGATGTTCGCGATCCTCTCGAAGGAGAAGATCTTCGAGATCTTCCACTCCTCCATCATCGTGGCGTTCTTCTCGGCCATGCTGGTCGGCGTCGTCTTCCTGATACTCAACCGGCTCTTCTTCCATCTAAAGGCCGCGGACGCCACCATCGGCGCGCTGAATTCGCTGTACCTGAACTCGAACAACATCGGCCTGCCGATCGCCACGTACATTCTGGGCAACCCTGCGCTGGTCGCGCCGATCCTAGTGATGCAGCAGGCGGTGTTCACGCCGATCGGACTGACCGTGCTCGACGTGACCACCAAAGGCAAGGTCTCCGCGAAGGAGATCCTCAAACAACCGTTGCACCAGCCGCTGCTCATCGGCTCACTGCTGGGCATTCTGGTTTCCGCGCTTTCCGCGAAGGCCGGCCATTTCGTCGTGCCGAACTTCATCTACGACCCGATCGACATGATCGGCGATTCCGCGGTGCCGATGATCCTGATGGCGTTCGGCATGTCCCTGCACGGCACGAAGCCGCTGCAGGACAAGGCGGACGTTCCCGCGGTGTTCACGGTGGCCGCCCTGAAGAACATCGTGATGCCGATCATCGCGTTCCTGCTGAGCTACTTCGTGATGGGCTTCCGTGGCGCGACCCTGTACGCATGCGTGGTGCTCGCCGCGCTGCCGACCGGCCAGAACGTGTACAACTACGCGGCGCGGTACAACGTGGGTCTTTCCTTCGCCCGCGACGGTATCCTGTTCTCCACGCTGTCCTCGCCGGTTTTCATCGCGATCATCGCCGCGTTGCTGAGCTGACGCAATTGGAATCTTAGGAACATCCGTATTCCACCGGCGGCGTCATGGCCATCCCACGCAACGTCTCTTCGTGATCGGAGGCGATTGCCGCCCAGAGACGCCCCCCAAACGATACAGCCTCGATGACCGTCAGATGTCGACGGACGCAATGCGTGGCGATGGACAAGGCCAACATCGCACGATTCCATTTTCGTCCTTCTATTTACAATCGTGCGAACGAAACACGCCCAACGTACGCCTTCGGGGGTATGGACGGCACTGGAAATGCAAGGATTAATGCCCTTTTCGCCGATTCGTTTCGCACGATTCCAAAAGAGCTCACGATTTGGGAATCGTGCGAAGTTTTGAGGGTCCCCATTAGCACCAGAAGCAACGGAACGTCAGCGCGCATCAAACCAAGTGCCAGGAGAGGCGGTGCAGGGCGCTCGGACCCTGTTCGGCGATGGCCCTGCGGTGTGCCGCGGAACCATAGCCCTTGTTGTGCGCCCATTCATAAGGCGCATATTGGGGCCGCGCGCCCAATTCGACCATGAGGCGGTCTCGGGTGACCTTCGCGATGACCGCGGCGGTGGCCACGGTTGCGCAGTAGCGGTCGCCCTTCACCTTGGTGGTGACGTTCGCCGGCACCGGCACCATCGGCGCGTCGAACGTGCCCAAGGCCTTGGTGATGTAGTCGTTCGGCCCGTCGAGGATCGCGCCGACCTTCATCTGACTGCCGTCGAACAATCCGTTGCCGTCGATGCCGAGCTTCGCCTCCGCCTCCGCCAACGCGCGCAATGCCGCCACGCCGAGCGCATAGGAGATGCCCCATTCGTCGATTTCCCTGTTGCTGGCGGAGCCGACGGCCCAGGCCGCGCACCAATCCTTGAGTTCCCCGAAGATGGCCTCACGACGGTGTTCCGTCAACATTTTGGAATCGGCCACGCCCTCGGGGACCTGAAGCGGATCGGAGTCTTCCAGATCCCGCGCCCAGATGGCCGCCGCGCCGACCATGACCGGGCCGGCCAACGAACCGCGTCCGACCTCATCGAAGCCGATGACCACATCAAAGCCCTCGTCGGCGATCGCATGTTCCAGATCCAGCGTGGGCACCACGGAGACGGTCATCAGGCGTTGGCCCCTTCCGGCACATCCTTGAACGTCTCGTGATGCGCGTCCAAGGTGCCGATGCGGTTCAACGGCCAGTATTTGGCCAGTCCGACGCCCACAACGTCCGAGATAGGCACGAGCCCGTGCGAGGAATCGTCCTGATGGTAGCGCGAATCGGCGGAATTGGCACGGTTGTCGCCCATGACGAACACATGCCCCTTGGTGACGGTCACGGTGAACGCGAAGGCGCTGGGATCTACTCCTGGGCGGAGATACGCGCTCTCGTCGACGGCAACGCCGTTGACGGTGATCGGCTTGCCCGCGCCCTCGCAGGCCACGGTGTCGCCCGGAAGCCCGATCAGACGCTTGATGAGATAGCTTCCGCCAAGACCTCCACTGTTCTCCTGACTCAGCCAATGATCAGGGTCCTTGAACACCACCACGTCGCCTCGCTGCAGTTTGAAGACCTTGGGAGTGAGCTTGCTGGTGATGACGCGGTCGCCCGGCTCGATGGTGTCCATCATGGAACCGGAGGGAATCACATAAAAACCGATGAGGAAAACACGGACCAGCAGCACGATGATGATCGGAATGCCGCACCAGACCAAGGTGTCCTTCCAGCCGAAGCGTTCGTTTTCGGAGGTTTGCTGGGCATGTTTCATTCGTCGGTTCCTTTTCGCGCGGGCAAAGAGCGTAGCCCCTTCATCTTAGCCATCCTCACCGCCATCGATGATGGATGCGGCGGAAGCAACAGGGAAAATACAAAAATCGGCCCGACAGCCGTATGGCTGAGGGGCCGATTCCACGCATTATTCGCGGATCGAACTCACTTGGCGGAGTTGTCGCGGCGCTCGACGATGCGAGCGGCCTTGCCGCGCAGGTTGCGCAGGTAGTACAGCTTGGCGCGACGCACGCGGCCCTTGCGCAGGACCTTGATGGAGTCGATGGCCGGGGAGTGCAGCGGGAAGCGGCGCTCCACACCGGTGCCGAAGCTGATCTTGCGAACAACGAAGGTCTCACGGACGCCGCCGCCCTGACGAGCGATCACCACGCCGGTGAAAGCCTGCAGACGGGAGTTGTTGCCTTCCTTGATCTTCACGTTGACTTCAACGGTGTCGCCAGGACGGAAAGCCGGGATTTCCTCGGCCGGCTTCAGGTGCTTGGCGTCAAATGCCTCAATAGCGTTAACCATTGTGTTTCCTCGAGTCGCCGCCGCATATCAGCGCACAGGTAAGGGGCTTCGTGCGGCGCTCTTGCGATTGCCGTCTCGGCCTGTTCGTCACCTCGCAGGTCTGCCTGCGAGGGTTGCCGATCCGCCGGAAATATTGCGATGAAAGCCAACCACGATCACCCGCGGCCGTTCCGGCTGGACCTGAAGGAAAACGGGATTATGCGGCGTCCCGCCTTCCGGCACAGCAATATTCAAAAATACCCCATCCGCGAGACACGAATGGGGCATATGAATCAGCTACGCGTTACAGCGTTCTGATGGAGAATCAGAACTCGCGGTGCGCGCGGTAGAACTTGATCAGGGACTGGGTGGAGGCGTCCTGGGCCGCCAGCGCCTCGTCGTCCTTGGAGATGGCCGGGGTGATCTGCTTGGCAAGCTGCTTGCCGAGCTCGACGCCCCACTGGTCGAAGGAGTCGATGCCCCAGACCGTGCCCTCGGTGAAGGTGATGTGCTCGTACAGGGCGATGAGCTCGCCGAGCGAGAACGGGGTTAGCGACTCACCGAAGATGGAGGTGGTCGGACGGTTGCCGGTGAACACGCGGGCCGGGACGATGGCTTCCGGGGTGCCTTCCGCACGCACTTCGTCGGCGGTCTTGCCGAACGCCAGCGCCTTGGTCTGCGCCAGGAAGTTGCCCAGGAACAGCTCGTGCACGTCCTGGTCGCCGTCCTTGGTCGGGTTCGGGGTGTTCACGAACGCGATGAAGTCGGCCGGGATGAGCTGGGTGCCCTGGTGGATCAGCTGGTAGAAGGCGTGCTGGCCGTTGGTGCCCGGCTCGCCCCAGAAGATCTCGCCGGTCTCGGAGGTGACCGGGGTGCCGTCCCAACGCACGGACTTGCCGTTGGATTCCATGGTGAGCTGCTGCAGGTAGGCCGGGAAGCGGTGCAGGTACTGGTCGTACGGCAGCACGGCGTGGGAGGCGGCCTTGAAGAAGTTACGGTACCACACGTTCAGCATGCCGAGCAGCACGACGACGTTCTTCTCGAACGGAGTGTTCGCGTAGTATTCGTCGATCTCGTGGAAGCCGTGCAGGAATTCCTCGAAGCGGGCCGGGCCGAAGACCACGGCGAGGGAGGTGCCGACGGCGGAGTCGACGGAGTAGCGGCCGCCGACCCAGTTCCAGAAGCCGAACGCGTTGTTCGGGTCGATGCCGAACTCCTCGACCTTCTCCAGGTTGGTGGAGACGGCGACGAAGTGCTTCTTGATGGCTTCGGCTTCCTGGGCCTTGTCGCCGGTGGTGATCGCACCGGACGCGGCGAGCTGCTCGAGCAGCCAGGCGCGGGCCTCACGGGCGTTGGTCAGGGTCTCCAGGGTGGTGAAGGTCTTGGAGACGATGATGAACAGCGTGGTCTCCGGATCGAGTCCCTTGGTCTTCTCGGCCAGGTCGTTCGGGTCGATGTTGGAGATGTAGCGCGCGGAGATGCCGGCGTCCGCGTACGGCTTCAGCGCCTCGTACACCATGACGGGACCCAGGTCGGAGCCGCCGATGCCGATGTTGACCACGGTTTCGATCTTGCGGCCGGTCACGCCGGTCCATTCGCCGGAACGGACCTTGTCGGCGAAGGCGTAGATGCGGTCAAGGGTCTCGCGCACGTCCTTGACGGTGTCCTGGCCGTCGACGATGTACTTGCCTTCGTCCTCGACCGGACGACGCAGCGCGGTGTGCAGCACCGCACGGTCTTCGGTGTTGTTGATGTGCACGCCGGAGTACATGGCCTTGGTGCGCTCGTCGAGCTTGACAGCCTTGGCGAGGTCGGCGAACAGCTGCAGGGTTTCCGGCTTGATCAGGTTCTTGGACAGGTCGAAGTGCAGGTCGCCGGCATCGAAGCTGAGCTTCTCGACGCGGTCGGCGTCATCGGCGAACCACTGCTTGAGGCTGATGCCTTCGGACTGCAGCTCGTCGTAGTGCTTCTGCAGTGCGGCCCACTCCGGGGTCTTGGTGGCGTCAACAGGAGGATTGATGGCCATAGGTAGGTCCTTTCATCATCACTATGAAGCGGCGGCGAATCATGGAACCATCTGCCGGATTCCGACGATTCGCGTCGTATCTCTTCATCTCACAAGATACTCACAAAAGAGGACAGAAAAACACAAAAAATATTTCTTGTGTTAACACTGCGCACGAAAATCGCCATATTGCCGCGATTTTCGTGCGATCCATTTTTGGCGATCATCGTTTTTAATGATTTATGAAATCGTGTGCACCGTTCAGCGGGAAAGCTTCAGCGCACGGAAAAGCGGTTGTCTGAGGCAACGATCGCATACGCAGACAACCAGTACGAACAGCACGGAGAACGCGATGCCGACCGAGAACCATGCGGCAAGCCATCCATATTGCGCGATCGGCGACGCCGCGGCGGCCGCACGCGCGAGGGGCACGCCCATCGCACGCTCGCACAGCGGCTTCCAGATGTCGCCGGCGAGAGACTGCACCACATAGAACCCGAGGATGCCGGACGCCAACGCCTGCACCGCGCGCGGCAACCATGTGCCATCGTCCGCGGCGACCGCTCGGTTCCCCGTGACCGCGATCATCAGAGAGCCCAGCGCCAAGGCGAAGGAGAACGCGGACGTCGATTTGAACGACAACTTGTACAGCAACGCGTAATCGCCCCGCGAGACGGCGAACGCGACGGCGAACGCCAACGCCGCGAACACCGCGAACGTCGCCGCGCACCATACGCCCCTGCGCAGCCATATCGGACGACGCGCGAAAGTCTCGTCTGCCACCACCTTATCGGTTTCCACCATCTTGCCAGCCACAGGCGAGCCATCCGCCCGCGATGCGCCATTCGCCACGGGCCTGGAAGCTTCCCCGCGCGCGGCGGATGTTCCGCATATCGCGTAACCGATCAGTCCGGCAATCACGAACGACAGGCCGTAGCTCAGCGCGCCCAGCCATTTGCGCCAATCCAGCAAGCCGAAGGAACCGACGGCGGCGAACGCCACATGCTCGTTCACCGCGTACATCAGCACGACGGCCAGCATGGCGAGCGCCGCGAGCGCTCCCCCGCACGCCCTCGCGCAATGGGCCAACGGCTCCGCCAGCAGCGGAGCGGCCACGATGACGAGCGCATACACCCAGACGAATTCCAATCCCAGCAGGAACCATTGCTTCCAACCGGAAGCAATGACCGGAACGAAACGGTTCACGGCGAGCATGATCGCCGTGTAGAAGACGACCGTGGCGAACACCTGCAGCACACGACGCGCCGCGGAACGGAACCGCACGCGCCGCCCGCCGCCGTCCAATACGTCCCGCATCATGCGCGGCACGAGGAAGAAGCCGGAGATCATGAAGAACACGTGGTTGCCCCACGCGCCGACGAATTTGAGCATCCCCACCGTCCATGAGGCCCACGCCGTGCCGCTTACCGCGCTGACGGGCACGGCGGTGTCGACCGGATTCGGCCCGTAGCCGAGCATGCTTTCGAACGCGGGCAGGAAAGTGTGGAACACTGCGATGCCGACGATCGCCAGCAGACGCAGCATCTCCACCGCGAATATGCGGCGTCCGTGCGGTCTGCGGACCGCATGCCGCTCATGACGGGCAGATATCCCGTACGAATTATGGCCCGCGTGGCGCACGACGTACCGCCGATGCCGCGGATATGCGTATCCCGCCATTCGTCGTTCGCGTTTTCGTTCCTTCACGCGCACCATTGTCGCACGCAGGTGGAGATTTTCGGCCTAACCGTCACGGAAGTCCGCGGGAAAGGGCGGCCAAAGAAGACGCCGGACAACATTGGAAGGCATCAAAAGAAAACCCCTTCAGGAAATCGCCGCGATGAGGAAATGCGCGCATGTCATCGTGATCAGGCCGATGATCGCCGACACCGACAGCGAGAAACCGGCGAGTTTCGCATTGCCGAGCACCTTGTCGGTGAACAACGTGGAGAACACCGCGATCGGAGCCAGACAGGCCATCACCACGGATTCACGGATCGAGGCGCCGAACGGCAGAATCATCCAGGCCGCGACCGCGAACAGAATGCCGAACGGCAGACGCCAGGCGACCACTTCGGCGAGTTTCCGCACATCCTCGCGTCCGGTCGGCAGATCCATCAGCATGCCCACCATCAGCATCGAGCAGAACGAGTTCGCGTTCGCCACGGGCTGGAGCAACGTGGAGATGGCATCGGGGATCTTGACGTCGGCGAGCGTCAGCACGACCATCAGCATATAGGTGTCGAACGCCGCCGAGCCGAAGAATCCCTTCGCAACGTTCCGCAGCAGCACCCTGCGGGCGAGGCGTTTGGCGTCCCGGTCCTTCGGCTTCACGTACGGCAGCGTCGGCGCATGGCCGCTGTACTGCTCGTCAAGCGTCTTTCCCGGCTGGATGTGCAGCAACTGCTGCGTCATCACATTCGTGCCGGCCGCCACCATCGCGCAATTGCCGATGTCGAACATGGCCGCGGGCACGATCGCCGCGGTGCCCAGAAACGCCTGCACCACCGGATAGCAGAAACAGCCGATGTTGAAGCCGGCGCCGTTGAGCATGACGAACGCCCTGTCCTGCACGGATTTGTGCCGCGTCGCCAGAAAGATGAGCACCAGAGGAACGAACGAGACCACGAAGCCGAACACGGAGATCCACAACATGCTGACATCATGCGGATTCGTGGCGAACGAATAGATGATGGCGCAGGGAAGCGCCAGATCGAACAGCGCGACCTGCACCACGCGATAGTCGCGGTTCTTGAATTTTCCAACCCTTTTGAACAGATAGCCCGTCAGAATTATCAACAGCAACGCAACCGGTTGAATCAATGCGGACATATCGGCCCCTCATTCATCGTTTTGGATGATTCGCTCTCGATGAACCATCTTAGAAGAATCGGCCGCGCCCGGAACCGATGTTTCATATTGTTGCCAACTTTTCCAACACCCTATCGGAAATCGGCATCGACCGCGCCACGCCTATGCCGGAAACCCCCTGAGGGCCATGGCAGGAAGAGGAAGAGCGCGCGGTCAAAGGAAAACAAGAACCAGCGGACGAGGAAAGAACAAGAACCACGGGCAAAACAAAAGACACAAGGCAAAAAAACACAAAGCCCAACCGAGGAAAGTGCGCGAGATGGGACTTGAACCCACACGTCAAAGACACAGGAACCTAAATCCTGCGCGTCTACCAATTCCGCCACTCGCGCGAACACAGGCAAAAACAAAGCCCCGAATGCAACCGCATCCAGGGCGATGGAGCCACTTGACAGAATCGAACTGTCGACCTGCTCATTACGAGTGAGCCGCTCTACCGACTGAGCTAAAGTGGCGTCATGCCCGGTAAGCATACGCTAGCCGCGCACAAAACAAGAATCATAGCGGACAATCGCGACGAACACAAATCGGCCCGTCACCGCGTCGCGCCGCGAATCCCCGGACGACCAGCCGGACTATCGGACAAGCACCTCGATCGCGTCGACCAGCGCGCGCAACGCCTTGCCGCGATGGGAGATCGCGTTCTTCTCGTCCGGTTCCATTTCGGCGGAGGTGAGCCGCGCACCGGCACGCTTCGCACGCTCCGGCTGGTCGTCCGGCACGAACAGCGGATCGTAGCCGAAACCGTTGGCTCCACGCGGCGCGCGAAGCAGCGTGCCAGGCATCTCGCCGAGCTCCACGGTCTCCTTGGCGATCGCGTACGGTCTTTCCTCATCGGCGTCGGCCGCAGGCTTGCGCTTCCCCGGCACCACCAAGGCGGCGGCGCAACGGAAGCGGGCGGTGCGCTTGGCGTCCGGAATGTCGGAAAGCTGTGCGAGCAGCAACGCGTTGTTCGCCGCGTCATCGCCGTGGTGGCCAGCCCAGCGCGCCGAGAGGATGCCGGGAGCGTTGCCCATCACGTCGACGATCAGTCCGGAATCGTCCGCGACCGCCGGGCAGCCGGTGCGTTCGGCCACGTCGCGGGCCTTGATCAGCGCGTTCTCCTGGAAGGTCACGCCATCCTCGACCGGGTCGGGCAGACCCAGCGACCCCGCGGAGACGAGCTCCACGTCGGCCGCGTCCTCACCCAGACGCTCCTCGAGAATGCGGCGGATCTCCACCAGTTTGCCTTCGTTATGGGTGGCGACGATGATTTTCATGATGCTCCTTGGTCGTACGTGGTTGATGCGGTCGTTGCGGATCGCGCAGGACTCACGCTCAGTCTCACACTCAGTCGAGCGCTCAGTCGAGCGCGAGCGCGGCGC
>ERZ808286.1124-NODE-1124-length-14179-cov-6.246531_pt1 | contig 14179 bp, 12 predicted proteins | sample MGYA00521276_ERZ808286 | MGnify/ENA primary metagenome ERZ808286 (study PRJEB31516, sample SAMN03275607) | gut metagenome | biome: mammalia-associated habitat; material: feces | host: Papio cynocephalus | place: Kenya | collected 2012-08-01 ... | reverse complement strand
TTATGATTTGGCTCCGTTAGGACCGAATTGAGGCAGATCACCGAGATTGAACGTTCCTCCCTGTTGTGGCTGGCCGCCACCGAGGTTGATGAGGCCGAATTGTGCCTCGTATTTTGTCACATTGTCCATCAAGGCGTTGAGAAGCCTTTTGGCGTGCTCCGGAGTCATCACGATGCGGTTGCTGATGTCCGGCTTCGGCAATCCCGGAAGGATGGTGGCGAAGTCGATGATGAACTCGCTGTGCGAGTGTGTGATTATCGCAAGGTTTGAATATGTGCCCTTTGCCACTTCCGGACGGATTTCCAGACTGATTTCTTTCTTCTCTTCCATAGTATGTGTGTATTTTTAAGGCAAATTTAGTGAAAAATGTGCTATCTTTGTAAACTTTGTATATTATAAGCGAGAATATGAGCGAGAAAAAAGAACTTTCCGCAAAGTACAATCCAGCGGAAGTTGAAGACAAATGGTACGCATGGTGGACAGAGCACAAATGCTTCCACTCCGAACCGAACGAGAAAGAGCCATACACGATAGTCATTCCGCCACCTAACGTGACGGGAATCCTTCACATGGGGCACGTGCTGAACAACACATTGAATGATGTGCTGATCCGCAAGGCCAGGATGGACGGAAAGAACGCCTGCTGGGTTCCTGGTACGGACCACGCATCTATTGCTACCGAAAGCAAGGTTGTGGCCAAACTCAAAGGAATGGGAATATCCAAGGAGGACCTTACCCGCGATGAGTTCATGAAATATGCTTGGGAATGGAAGGAGGAGCATGGAGGAATCATTCTCAAGCAGCTCCGCAAGCTGGGGGCTTCCTGCGATTGGGATCGCACAAGGTTCACGATGGAGCCTGAGCTTTCCGACGCAGTGATCGCCACATTCTGCTACTTCTACAAGAAAGGAATGATTTATAGAGGTGTGCGCATGGTCAACTGGGACCCGGTCGCTCTGACCGCGATCAGTGACGATGAGGTCATCCACAGGGACACCAAGAGCCATTTCTATCACCTTAAATATTATGTTTCCGACGGCAATGGCAATCCGACCGACAAGTATCTTGTGATCGCGACGACACGTCCGGAGACAATCATGGCCGATGCCGCGATTTGTGTGAATCCTGCCGATGAGAGACATCATTGGCTGAAAGGTAAGAAGGTGCTTATCCCGTTGATTAATAGAGAGATTCCGGTGATTGAAGACAGTTACGTGGAGATGGATTTCGGAACAGGCTGTCTAAAGGTCACTCCTGCCCACGATGCCCACGACTATGAGATCGGCCTTCGTCACAATCTCCCTGTCATGGACATCATCGATGACCACGGACGTCTGAACGAGAAGGCTCAGATTTTGGTCGGTGAGGATCGCTTCGATGCCAGAAAGAAGATAGTCAAGATGTTGGAGGAGTCCGGCAATCTTGTCAAGGTAGAGGAATATACCTCTCCTGTGGGATATTCGGAAAGAACCAACGCAGTCATCGAGCCAAAACTCTCCGCCCAGTGGTTCCTGAAGATGGAAGACCTTGCCGCCAAGGCTCTTGAAAGTGTCGAGTCCGGCAAGATAAAGCTGATCCCGGACAAATACCGGAACACCTACCGTCACTGGATGGAGAACGCCCACGACTGGTGCATCTCCCGTCAGCTTTGGTGGGGACAGAGGATTCCGGCATATTATCTCCCTGATGGACAGATAGTTGTCGAAGAGACTTCTGAGAAGGCTCTTGCGGCGGCTCAGAAGATCAATCCGGCTCTTACCGCCGCTGACCTCAGACAGGATGACGATGTGCTCGACACTTGGTTCTCCAGCTGGCTCTGGCCGATCTCCGTGTTCGATCCTCAGAAACCAGGACATCCTGAGCATAAGCCGAACAAGGATCTCGCTTACTATTATCCTACAAATGATTTGGTTACGGGACCGGACATCATCTTCTTCTGGGTCGCCAGGATGATCATGGCCGGGGACGAGTTCATGAACGACATCCCGTTCAGTAACGTTTATTTCACTGGAATCGTGCGTGACAAGCTTGGCAGGAAGATGTCGAAGACCCTCGGCAACTCTCCGGATCCGCTTGACCTCATCGCCAAGTATGGGGCCGATGCCGTGAGGATCGGCATGTTGCTTTGCTCGTCAGCAGGCAACGACATATTCTATGATGAGTCACAGGTTGAGCAGGGAAGGAATTTCTGCAACAAGATATGGAACTCATTCCGTCTTGTACAAGGCTGGACGGTTGATGAGAAACTTCAGCAAAGCGAGGTTAATAAATTGGCGGTAAATTGGTTCGAGAATAAGTTGAATCAGACGATTCTTACAGTCGAGGACCATTATTCCAAGTTCAGGATCTCAGATGCCCTGATGAGCATCTACAAGCTTTTTTGGGACGAGTATTGTGCCTGGTACCTTGAGGCTGTCAAGCCGGCATTCGGCGAGAGCATCGACAAGGCTACGTATGACGCCACTATCATATTCTTTGAGAAGTTGCTGAAGATGATTCATCCAGTGATGCCGTTCATTACTGAGGAACTTTGGCAGTCAATGGCTGAGCGAAATGATGGGGAGACCATCATGTACCAGCCGACTCCTAAGGCCGGCCCTGTCGATGAAAAGGTCATCGGGGAGTTCGGAATCGCCCAGGAGGCCGTGAACGGAATCCGTGGAATCCGCCAGCAGAAGAACATCTCGCCAAAGGAGAGTCTGGCCTTGAAAGTAAAGGGTGATTTTCCAATGAATATGCTTCCGGTGATTACCAAGCTTGCCAATATCTCTTCGGTGGAGAATGTTGCTGATTTCTGTGATGCGGCCGGTGTCTCATTGCTTGTCCGTACAGTGGAACTCTTTGTTCCGCTTGAGGGTCTCGTTGATGTCGAGGAGGAGATCAAAAAGATCGAGACCGAACTGGAACATCAGCGTGGTTTCCTTGAATCTGTAAGGAAGAAACTGTCAAATGAAAGCTTTGTGTCTCATGCTCCAGAGAAAGTCGTGGCTTTGGAGCGCAAGAAAGAGGCCGATAGCCTTTCAAAGATAGAAAGCTACGAAAAAGCTCTTGCTGCATTGAAAAATAAGTAGTAAAACAAATTTGTTGTAGTTATAAACATTTTTGTTATGGTTTATTCTGAGACATCTTTCCCTGTCAGATACTACGAAACCGACCAGATGGGCATCGTCCATCACTCGAATTACATCCGATACTTCGAGTGTGCGAGGAACAACCTGATGATCGAGTGCGGGTACCCGATAGAGAGATGTGAGGAGGACGGAGTGACTATCCCGATTGTCACAGTGGAGTGCCGTTACAGGTTCCCGGCCAAGATGGGGGATGTAGTCCGCGCTGTAGCGATGATCGACGAGGTCCCGCTGGCGAAGCTTTACGTCAGACAGGCAGTCTATAATCAGGACGGAGTGCTTTGTGTGGAAGGGAAAGTCTCCCTTGGCTTCCTGAACAAGCAGACTGGTCGCCCTGTCCGTTGTCCTGAAAAGCTGGTTAGGGCGATAGAGGCTCACATTAATGATAAATAGATAACACAATAATAATTTTCGAATATGTTTTTTATAGTTCCTTTGGGCGTTGTAGGTCCTTGGCAGGTGGTGATCATCGCCCTTGTCATCATTCTCCTTTTCGGAGGAAAGAAGATTCCTGAACTCATGAAGGGTCTTGGCAAAGGTGTCAAGAGCTTCAAGGAAGGCATGAACGAGGTTGAGAGCCAGATCAGTGACATTGACAAGGATCTCAACTCCACAGCCAAGACTCCGGACAAGATCGAGAAGATCGAGAAGAAATAATGGCGGCAGCTGAGGCTGAGATGTCCTTTTGGGACCATCTTGAAGTACTGAGGGGAACATTGTTCCGCTCAGTGCTTGTCATTACACTTGTCAGTGTCGTTGTCTTCTGTTTCAAGTCGTTGGTCTTTGACGACATCATTCTGGCCCCGACTCGGAGTGATTTCTTTATCTATCGTTGGATGAGATTGGGGGACATGCAGATGTCCCTTGTCAATCTGGAGATTTCCGCACAGTTCTTCATTCATCTTCAGGTAGCGTTCGAGTTAGGGTTCATCCTGTCGTTTCCCTATGTCTGCTTCGAAATTTGGAAGTTCATAGCCCCGGCTCTCTACAGGAATGAAAAACGTGCTGTCAGAGGAGCGTTCCTTGCCGCCTCCTTCCTGTTCTACCTCGGTCTGGTCATCGGTTACTATCTGATAGTGCCGATTTCCCTCAACTTTTTCATGGGCTATAAGATCAGCGACGAGGTGATGAACACGATCTCGCTGACTTCCTACATCTCGATGTTTACTTCAACTGTGCTGGCTTTCGGCATTGTGTTTGAGTTTCCTATCGTGGTGGTGATCCTTTCCAAACTTGGCATTGTGACAAGGAACACTTTGGTTAAGTACCGCAGGCATGCCATCGTGGTGATTCTCTGCATTGCGGCCATCATCACGCCGGCGGATCCTATGTCGATGCTGATCGCCGCCGCCCCGCTGCTGATGTTGTACGAAGTATGCGTCATGTGTTGCAAGCCGGCGCCACCTGAGGAGGAGTTAATCAAGAAGGAGGCTTAAAATGATTTCGATTAATGGATTGACAGTGGCCTATGGCGGCTACACACTTTTGGACAGCATCGATTTCCACATAAGTGAGAAGGATAAGATAGGCCTTGTAGGCAAGAACGGAGCAGGGAAGTCCACGATCATGAAGCTGATCTGCGGACTTCAGAGTCCGACTTCCGGAAGCATTGACAAGCCTAACGATCTTCGGATAGGTTATCTTCCTCAGATCATGGAGCACCACAAGGGCAGGACCGTGATGGAGGAGACTTTGACCGCATTCGACCACATCACTGAGATTCAAGCTGAACTGGACAGCGTCAATACTCAGCTTGCCCAGAGAACTGACTATGAATCAGATGAATATCTCTCTTTGATCAATCGTCTGAATGATCTTACGGACGCCATGGCGATGAGTCAGTCCGAACCTCCTGAGGTTCTTGCTCAGAAAACGCTTCTGGGGTTGGGATTCAAGGACGAGGATTTCGGCAGGAAGACAGAGACTTTCAGCCAAGGCTGGAACATGCGTATCGAACTGGCTAAGATTCTGCTCTCCGAGCCTGATGTCCTGCTTTTGGACGAGCCTACCAACCACCTTGACATCGAGTCAATCGAATGGTTAGAGGATTACCTTAAGGGGCATCGCAGATCCTTGCTGCTCGTTTCGCATGACAGGCGGTTCCTTGACAACGTTACGAACCGCACGGTCGAGATCATGCTCGGTCATATTCATGACTACAAGGTCCCTTACAGCAAGTATGTCGAGTTGCGAAAGGAAAGGCTTGCGCAGCAGATGGCTGCCTACGAGAACCAGCAGAAGATGATAGAGAAGACGGAGGACTTCATCAACCGTTTCCGCTACAAGCCGACAAAGTCGAATCAGGTCCAGTCACGCATCAAGCAGCTTGAAAAGCTTGACAGAGTGGAGATTGACGAGACGGACAATGTGACTTTGACTGTAAAGTTCCCTCCGGCTCCGCGTTCCGGTGACATAGTGTTCAAGGGTAAGGACCTGACGGTTGGCTATCCGGAGAAAGTTGTTTTCAGGAACGCCGAGATTGAGGTCAGAAGGGGAGAGAAAGTCGCACTCATCGGACGCAACGGTGAGGGTAAGACCACACTTATGCGTGTGATAATGGGGGAGTTGCAGCCTATCAGTGGTGAGGCTAAGACAGGCTACAATGTCTCCATTGGTTACTATGCTCAGAATCAGGAGGACATCCTTGACAGCAATCTTACGGTTTGGGAGACTCTTGACAACATCGCCGTCGGAGATGTCCGGAACAGGCTTCGTGACATTCTCGCGCAGTTCCTGTTCAGAGGCGAGGACATTGACAAGAAGGTCAGTGTCCTGTCGGGTGGTGAGCGCGCGCGTCTTGGCATGGCGAAGTTCATGCTTCAGCCTTACAATGTTCTTGCCTTGGACGAGCCTACCAACCACATGGACATCAAGTCCAAGGATATTCTCAAGCAGGCGTTGAAGGCTTACGATGGCACGTTGATTGTCGTGTCCCATGACCGTGATTTCCTCGAAGGCTTGGTCGACAAGATGTACGAGTTCCGTGACGGAAAGGTCAAGGAGCATCTTGGGAGCGTACATGATTTCTTGGAGGAGAGGAAGATAGAGAATCTTCAGGAGTTGGAGAGACGTTTCTCTCCAGGCGTCGACAAAGAGTCCTCGCCTGCCAATGATAATAATGATTCCACTTTCAGAAAGGAACAGGCGCAGAAGGAATTCGAGCAGAGGAGAAGTGATTCGAAGGAAGTGCGTAGGATCAGGCATAGGGTCGAATTCCTTGAGTCCGAAATCGGTAAGGTCGAGGCCAGAATGAAGGACATAGAGAAGATTCTTTCCAACCCTGGACCGGGCGATGACATCATGGAGCTCACAAGAACATATCTTGAGGACAAACGTGAGCTTGAGCATAAGACAGCGGAGTGGGAATCTTTGATGGAAAAATTAGATAGTTAAGAATATTTTAATTAGAAATGTTATGAATATCAAGTCTTTGTTGGCGACGATTTTTATGTTTGCTTCAATTTCCGTCCTCTCGTTTGCGCAGACACGGACCGTTGAGCATGAATTTTCAGAGTTCGATGCCATCTCCGTCTCTGACGGATTTAAGGTGACAATGGTAGAGAAGGCGGGGTATAACGCTAAGTTCAAGGTCAGCGATGCCCTTGAGAGTTACATCCAATGTTATGTGAAAGCGGGGACACTGTACATCGGCATAGATGAGAAATCGGTTCCGAAGGAAGTCAAGAAGTCTTTCAAGGGTAAGAACTCGGATGGACCTGTACTTGAGGCCACGGTTTATGTGCCGGTGCTTAACTCTGTCACATTGAATGATAATAGTACTTTTTCGTCTGACGGTAGTCTGAGCTCTAATGATTTCAAATTGAGTCTTTCCGGGACGTCCAGCATAACCAATCTGAACGTCAGCGCAAACTCGGCATCGCTCTCTGTCAGCAAGAAATCAAAGTTGTCATCCATCAATGTAAAGGTGGTGGACAAGGTCACGGTCAATGCCGAGGGGAGCGCCAGCGTTGTGCTTGAGTTCTCAGCGAAGACCCTTGAGGTCAACAACTCCGGATCCGCAGACCTTGCGATCAACGGACAATGTGAGACTACTTCTGTCTGCACGGCAGGAAGCGCTAAACTTTCACTTGCCGGGAAGGCGAGCATCCTGAATGTTTCTGGCACAGGTGGTTCGTCCAAGATTGATGCCGTCACGATGTCCGTTGATGATGTCAATGTCTCCCTTGACGGTGCGAGCCTGACCGTGACTCCGGCCAAGAATCTTTCTCTTGATTTAGGAAAAGGTGCAAGTGTCTGCTACTCAGGAGATCCGCTTGTCAAGATAGTGAAGATTCAGAATGCGACAGTAACCCGTCAGTAATGTTTGTCTTGGATTCTCATTGCGACACCCCGACGATGATGATGAGGGGGCGCGACATCGGAATAGACAATGAAAGAGGACATGTAGATCTGCCGAAACTTAAGGCCGGTGGCGTGGACGCTTCTTTCTTCGCCTTGTACACTTCGGCGGACATGGCTCCAGACGCATCCACACGCCATGCCTTGGAGATGATCGGAAGGATCTATGACCAGGTCGGAGCGAATCAGGATCTGGCCGCGCTTGCGATGTCTCCGGAAGAGGCTCTTCGCAACAAGTCCAGGGGACTGGTCTCGATATTCATCGGCATGGAGAATGGTGCTCCGATTCAGACATCCCTTTCCCTCCTTCGTGTTTTCCATCGTCTTGGCGTACGTTATGTAACCTTGACGCACAATGCGGATAATGAGATAGCTGACTCTGCCGCAGAAGGACGGCGCTGGCATGGACTCAGCCCGTTCGGCAGGGAAGTGGTCGCTGAGATGAACCGTCTTGGAATGATCATAGACATAGCCCACGCATCGGATGAGACATTCTACGACGTGCTCAAATGTTCCAAGTCCCCAATCGTTTCCACTCATTCTTGCTGTCGTACGTTGGCGAGTCATAGAAGGAATATGTCCGATGAGATGCTTCGGGCCCTTGCGGACAATGGAGGTGTCATTCAGATCAATTTCTACCCGGTATTTCTGTCGGACGCGTTCGCGAAGACTTTGTCGGATTCCGGTTTGGAATCGAAGAGTTGGACGGAGCAGGATTGGATCAGCGATCCATTAAACCCGGCAAAGGCCGCCGCTTGGAATGCTGTACAGGATGAGTTGGCGGCTTTGCCGAGACCTTCATATAAAGATGTGGTGGATCACATTGACCATGCCGTGAAAGTCGCTGGCATAGACAGTGTGGGAATAGGTTCCGACTTTGATGGTATAGAGGTTACTCCTGTTGGACTTGAAAACGTCTCAAAAATCAGAGTGATTTTCGATGAAATGTCTCGAAGGGGGTATACTGAAGACCAGATTGAAAAGGTAGCTGGCCGGAATTTCCTCAGAGTTTTTGAGAAAGTGACCGAATTAGCTGTCAAATAACAGTCAAGAGATAAGAATAATAGCGGTAACAAAATTGTTTGTATGCTAAACATTTTTGTTACCGCTATTGAATTTAAATCTACTTACGATCGTTGAGGATGAATAGCCTAAGTTCATCGAGTGCGGCGGCCGCAAATCTCTCGATGTTCCTTTTTCTGTCGTTTTTATAGACTTTTCTTACTGTTTTGGTACCGTTCGGACCAGCGATTCCGATCCAGACAGTGCCCACCGGGTTATGCTCATCACCTCCGGGACCGGCCAGCCCCGTGGTTGAGACAGCGTAGGTGCTTCCGGTCAAATTTCTGACTCCTTCGGCCATGGCGGCGGCCACTTCGGAGCTCACCACGCCATATTCATTAATAGTAGCATCAGGCACGCCAAGTACTTTTTCCTTAATCGCGACGGCGTAGGAAGTGACGGAGCCAAGGTAATATTCAGAAGCCCCGGGAACGGAGGTGATCAATGAGGATATCTTGCCGCCTGTGCAGGATTCCGCCGCGCTGAGGGTCATTCCCGTGCCACGCAGCAATGATCCTACGGCATTCTCCAATGTGTCATCCTTGTATGAATATATCTTGTCCCCCAGAATCGGTTTCAGCCGCGTGAAGGCCTCGTCTATGCGTCTTTCCTCTTCCTCTTTTGAACCACCGTAGATGGATAGCCTCAGTCGCACCCCTGTCAATGGATTAGGAAGGTAGGCAAGGTGCATGTCCTTCGGCAGGCTGTCTTCCCAAGATTCGATTTCCTTGGAAAGGGCTGACTCCGCCATGCCAAAGACCATCACACACTTATGGAATATGTCAGTAAGTTCGTTGTGCTCTTTCACATCTTTTATTACGTCAGGAATCGCTCCGATGGCCTCGAACGGGACACCGGGGAGAGCGTAGAGAGTAGCCGCGTGACCGAACTTTGCCTCCGGAAAGCGGAACACCATAACCGGTGCGGTACCAAGATGATTTACAATTACTTCGCAGGTATCAGGAACGAGAGCCTGAGCCTTGTTGATGTCCAGAACGTCAAGCCCTCTGGCGTGAAGGATCTCGTGGACCATTTTCAGCTGCCCATCGTTGGTGACATAGCCTTTGCTACCTGAAATCTCGGCCAAAGCCGCTTTGGTGATGTCGTCCTTGGTTGGACCAAGACCTCCGGTGGTGATAACTATCTCGTTGTGAGCAAGCTCATTCGTTAAGTTATTAACAATCTCGTCATGGTCATCTCCGAAAGAGAGCATTCTGGTCACTTTCACTCCGATTTCCTCGAGAGCGCATGATATGTGTGAAGAATTTGTGTCCACTATCTGGCCGATCAGAATCTCGTCGCCGATAGTGCAGATCGATGCGTTTGCCATATTCCTTTAATTATTCTTCAGGCTGTTTGATTCCAAATATTTATTGATTTTTTTCACTAATGAAGGGCCTTCGTAGATGAACCCGGTGTAGATTTCTATCAGACTTGCTCCGGCGTCCAGCATCTCCTTGGCCTGCTCGGGAGACATGATGCCACCGACTCCAACCACCGGCAGCCGTCCCGAAGTAAACTGATTAATATGTTTGACCATGGCAAGGCTCTTGGCGTACAAAGGGGCGCCGGAAAGCCCTCCGTTACCGATTTTATCTATCCTTGACTTGCTGGTCTTCAGTCCTTCGCGCGATCTGGTGGTGTTCCCGGCCACGATTCCGTCGATTCCTGACTGCATGCAGTATTTCAGAATCTCGTCCAGTTCCTCGACCAGAATGTCAGGGGAGACCTTGACAAGAACAGGCTTATACACGTCGTAGCATATCCTAAGCTCAAGCAGCGGATCAAGAATGTCCGACAGATACGAGACATCCTGAAGATTCTGCAATCCGTGCACATTTGGGCATGAGACATTGATGGTGAACATGTCCACAAAGTCGTACATGAAAGAGAAGGCCTTTTTGTAGTCGGCTATTGTGTCCGCGTCAGATGCGCTTGTGCTGTTCTTGGCAATGCTTGCGGCCAGAATGGGTCTCGGAGGGTCTTTTTGAATATGCTGGATTGCGTTCCGTATCCCTTTGTTATTGATTCCCATCCGATTGATGATGGCATTGTCCTGCGGGAGCCGGAACAGACGCGGTTTCGGATTGCCAGGCTGGGCTTCCGGGGTAAGAGAGCCGATCTCGATGAATGAGAAGCCGAACCACGAGAGTTCGTTGTATAATTCTCCGTTCTTGTCCAAGCCGGCCGCAAGGCCGACCGGAGACGGGAAGTCAATTCCAAATACGTTTTTTGACAGCGAAGGAGTCTTGTGGCTGTAGATCAACTTCAATAGCCTTCCAGCCAAAGGAATATGCCGAAGAAACTTGAGCCCCTTGAATGTGAGATTATGTGCCGTTTCCGGCGGAAATTTGAATAAGATTGGCCTGATGAACTGTCTGTACATATTCATTGATGCTTTGCCAGGGGTGCGGCGTTATTTCCGCGCCACAGGTTTTTATGACAACAAATTTAGACAAAATCAGCAGAACTCAGAAAGGTTTTTCCACGAATGTTCCGTCAATCTATCTCTTTGAACGTCCCGTTGTCATAGAAAACCAGAATCTTAGAGATTTTAGGTGGAACAGGCATGGATTCAGCATGGGAGACCTGCTCTGTTATGGGTTGATGTTCAGGTTGTTCCGTTATTTCTGGGAACAGATCTGGCTCTTGAGAATCGAATAATTGGCCGCTTGTCTTGATCTTGGTGGACATAAGCGGCTCCTCGGGCGGTTGCACGGCTTGGGAAGCTGTCTGGCTTTTATACATTTTCCCCTTGCCTGCTATCAGCCAATCCAGGTTTAAATCCGGGTAGCACTGAGCCATGCTCTGAATGAAATCAAATCCAGGTTTGTTTCTGCCGGCGAGAATATGCGATATGCTGGCTTTGGCTACCCCCAGCTTCTCTGCCAGTTGTGACTGAGTGATGTTCTCGGCATCCAAAAATCGTTGCAATCTGTTGTTCATTACAAATGTGATTTGTTTACAAAAATAACACAAATGGATGTAAAAATCAACATGGAATATTATGTTACAAAAGTGAAATGGATTAGAAGATAGATGTAACTTGGTTCAAAACAGATATACATAAATATATATATAATACTAATTGTTAGCGCAATATGTGTAATATTCTTTATTAATGTTTTGTAAATCGAGTTGAAATGCCTGAAGTTTACACCCTATACATAAATCAATGATTTATTAGATATCTAATAATTATCTAATAATCATTACTTTGCGTGAGTATGCATGACTTGATTATATTTTCTTATTACACATATTTAACCAGGGGTGTAAATTGGTCCAAAGTTTACAAATATTATCCATAAATTGAGACGTGTAAACGGATTTTGGATATTAAAATGTTTAGTCAAGATGCATCTTCGAGAATTTGATATTTCTTATACTTAGGCTAACTTTGTACTGAATTATTAAATCTCAACGAGATGATACCTTCTGTAAAAATAGAGGATTACAATTACCCTCTCCCAGACGAGAGGATAGCTAAATACCCGCTTTCGGAGCGGGATGAGTCCAAGCTTCTTCGTTACGAGGACGGGAATGTCAGCGAGTACATATTCAAGGATATTCCTCCACTCCTTCCCTCCGGCTCCCTTATGATATTCAATGACACCAAGGTTGTGCCTGCGAGGCTTCATTTTCAGCGGGAAACCGGCGCGCACATCGAGATTTTCTGCCTTGAGCCAATCGACCCTCCTGAATATAACACCGCTTTCGCCGCCACGGAGCGCTGCCGATGGAAGTGCGTGATAGGAAACGCCAAGCGTTGGAAGAGTGACGTTCTTTCCATGTATAATCCAGATAACAACCCTTTGGTCTCCGTTATGGGACTGAAGGCCACTTTGGTGGAGCGTAACGGTGAGACAGGAATTGTGGAGTTTTTCTGGCAGGATGGCAATCCTTTTTCCCGTGTTCTGGAATTGTGCGGCACGGTTCCGATTCCTCCGTATCTGAACCGTGAGACGGAATCTATTGACACTGAGCGCTATCAGACTCTGTACGCGCATATTCGTGGATCCGTGGCGGCTCCTACAGCCGGGCTTCATTTCACTCAGTCCGTGTTGGATGGGATTGTTGCGAAAGGTATTGACTGCGAGAATGTCTGCCTTCATGTCGGGGCCGGCACTTTCCTTCCTGTCAAAAGTTCGGATGTTGCCGATCATCCCATGCACAGGGAGCCGTTTGTTGTGACTCTTGGGCTTCTCAGGCGCATCCGATCCAACAAAGGCAAACTGATCGCGGTAGGGACGACTTCCGTCCGTACCTTGGAGTCTTTGTACTATGTCGGTGTCAGCTGCATCGAGAAAGGCAAACCGGAGGATGTCGGACAGTGGGCTCCGTACGAGCGGGAATATTCATACTCATTGGACGAGTCATTGGATGCCATTATCTCTTATTTGGAAAATAATGGACTTGACGAACTCAAGGTTGGCACCAGGATCATCATCGTGCCGGGCTTCCATTTCAGGCTTGTTGACATTCTGATAACGAATTTCCATCAGCCGGAAAGTACTCTGATTCTGCTGATTTCGGCATTTGTCGGTGGCGATTGGAAGACTATCTATGACTATGCTCTTGGTCACGATTTCCGCTTCCTCAGCTACGGTGATAGCTCGCTGCTTTTCCGTCGTGATGCTTAAGCCCTTTGTGGATGGTTTGTTACAAGCCTTTGCGAATTTTAAGTAAATTGCTTACATTTGCAAAGATTACAAATGATGATTTTTATGGCTGATTCATCTGAATTTGAGAGCATCTGTCCTTACAATGATGCTGAGGCGGTCGAGGCTTTGAACAAGGTCGCGAATCATCCCGCTGTACTGGCTATTTCCGAGTATCTTTTCCCAGACGAGCCTATCACTTTTCTTCGGAACGCCTTGAAAAGTGTACATAATATTGACGAGTTTCAGGAAATTGTGATGAACAAAGCCGTGACTTGGGTCATGGAGAACACCATACACAATTTCTCGTACGACGGTATAAGCTACATAAAGGAGATCAAGGGAAAATTTTTGGCTATGTCCAATCATCGGGACATCATACTTGATCCGGCAATCACTCAGTTGGTGCTTTTCAAGAACGGTATTCCGATGACGGAAATATGTGTCGGCGACAACCTTATCAAGCAGAGCAAGACCGTTGAATATCTTCTCCGTTCCAACAGGATGATCCGCGTCATCCGAGGGATTTCCGCAAGGGAACTGTATCTTTCATCGCAGATACTGTCTAAATATATCCGCCAGACCATTACTTCAGGTAAGTCGTCTATCTGGTTGGCTCAGAGGCAGGGACGTACCAAGGACGGAATCGACACCACGGAGCAGGGCTTGCTGAAGATGCTGGATATGAGCGGTACAAAGTCATTCCAGGAGAATTTTGCGGAATTGAATATCGTGCCTTTGAGCATCTCTTATGAATATGAGCCGTGCGATGTGCGCAAGGCTCGTGAGATTCTTATTTCCAGGACTCAGAAGTATGTCAAGACTCGCACGGAGGACATGCACAGTATTGTGATGGGCATCCGTCAGCAGAAGGGTAACGTGCATCTGAATTTCGGGTTGCCGTTGACTCCTGATGAGATCGAACTGGCATCTCGTTGCGACAAGAATGACCGTTATCAAGCCATAAGC
>ERZ808286.1121-NODE-1121-length-14197-cov-5.403550_pt1 | contig 14197 bp, 16 predicted proteins | sample MGYA00521276_ERZ808286 | MGnify/ENA primary metagenome ERZ808286 (study PRJEB31516, sample SAMN03275607) | gut metagenome | biome: mammalia-associated habitat; material: feces | host: Papio cynocephalus | place: Kenya | collected 2012-08-01 ... | reverse complement strand
TTCAGACGTGAAGAGATGGCACGTGTGGCCAATGAAAGGGAATGACGAGACTCGTTAGAGCGCAACTCAGAGGCATCATAGACAGAAAATTCTTCTTGTTTAGACTTACGAGAATCTATGCTTAATCCACACGCTTTTGCAGGTGATCCAAAAGATCCATAGTGCCGGATATTCTGTAACGCTGAATATGCCGACACCCCGTTAGCCGTTTCGGCGGATTTGTATAATACAAACGCTATCTTCAAAGGTTTTATGGTGATAGCTGCGAGGCTGTCGACAGGAAACTGTCTAGTAAGAGCAGTTTCCTGTCTAAGGCTTTGCAGTTTACTGTCTACACTGTGGACAGTGGTGGAAAGAGCATCTTGAGGACTGATTACAAGCATTGCGATGAGTCGTAAAAAGCATCCCGACGCAGTCTTTCTTACGTCCCGACGCAGCGGAATCTACATCGGGACGTAGGAAAAACTGCATCGGGACGTAATTTTTTAAGTTTCTGCACAAAGAATTTTGCATTTTACTCTTCACTCTTCACCAATCTAGTATAAGTCTCTGACTGATTGATGATTAAAATGGTGAAGAGTGCCCTCGCACACTTCACCAACACTTCACCACACTACACCCTTTCATTTTCTGCTCTCGTTTGACCGGTGAAGAGTGGTGAAGTGTGGGTGAAGTGTTGATAACCACACTTCACCCTATTAATAGCCTGAATGACAATGAGTTGTGGTGATTTGGTGAAGTGTGAAGTGTTTTTTCAAAAATGCGTGAATTGCAAATGTATCTTATTTTTTTGTCAAATTATCGTGTAAGTCATATTTTTTGTATAAATTTGTATCCATAAAACTTATAAGTAGAAATGAAACGATTGAATTATATCTTGGTGGTAGTCTTGGCTGCGACTCTTTTGGGAGCTTGCGCCGAGAAGAAAAAAAGCAATATCATCATCACCAAAAAACCGGTGGTTAAGGTGAATAAAGGCCCGCAAAAAATGAGCGACTATGAACAGTCGAGAAATGTGGAGTGGGTAGGTGCCAACTATCAGGTGGTGGTGAAACGCTCGTCTTCCACCGATTTGCCTTTGGTGAAACTCGATGATGATACGAGGTATTATGACAATAAAATTACCCTGCGCATCCTGCGTAAGGATGGTACGGAATTCTTCAACCGCACCTTTACCAAGGCTGATTTCACAGGCTATATAGACAAACATACGCAAGATACCGGTGCGCTGCTAGGCATCGTTTATGTGAAGGCGGAAGGCGACAACGTATATTTCGCCGCCAGCGTCGGGTCTCCTGATGTTGCCAGCGACGAATATGTGCCTCTGACGTTGAAAATTTCTCGCCTTGGAGCTGTCACCATCAGCAAAGACCAAGTGCTGGATACAGATTCCGATGGGGATGAGGATGAAGTTTAATCCTCGTCTTAGCAGGTTATAGATAAAAGAAAAAAGCTCTTGAAGCCAAAACTTCAAGAGCTTTTTTGTATCTGTCTTACTTTAAGAGTTTCTTGTATTCCTTGTCGAAACTTTGAGGGTGGCGACCGATGAAGAGCACATTGAGCAGACAATTGGCTGCCATCTCTACATCGTTGAGGTCGGCTCCCTTTCCTTTCTTGATTTCCTTGCCCAAGCAGACGTCCCATGTGGTTTGGAAACAACTGTCGTTGGCTCCCACAAACATATCGTTGGAGTTGGGATCTTCCATCAACTCAAACTTGATGACCTTCTTGGAGGCAATCGGCTGGATGTCGCAAAGCATGTTGAATGCTTTCTCGAAAACATCTCGGTGCAACTGCGCATTGGGGAACATCTCGTTGACGGTAGGGAATATCTCCTCAAACTCGAATGATTGCAATAGCTGATAGAGTTTCATATACCTTAATATTATATATATTCTACATGAGGCTTTTGCCTTAGAACTTGGCCATCTTGATGGCATCGATGGCGCACTCGTCGCCCTTGTTGCCCAGCTTGCCACCGCTGCGATCCTTGGCTTGTTGCAAGTCGTTGGTGGTAAGGAGACCATAGATGACAGGAATCTCTTGGGTTGCATTGAGACGAGCAATGCCGTAGGTGACTCCCTCGCAGATATAGTCGAAGTGAGGAGTCTCTCCACGGATAACGCTGCCCAGGATGATGACGGCATCGTAGCCACCGTTTAGTACCATCTGGTGAGCGCCATAAATGAGCTCGAAACTACCCGGAACGGTCTTTACGTGGATATTCTCGGTCAACGCACCATGCTTCTCCAATGTCTTTACGGCACCATCGAGCAGGGCTCCGGTAATCTCAGAATTCCATTCTGCGACAACAATGCCGAAGCACATGTTACTAGCGTCGGGTACCTTGGCAAAGTCGTAATCGGATAAATTATGTAGTGCTGTAGCCATATCTCTCTTTAGTTGGAAGCTCTTTCAATATACTTGTCAATCTCGGAGCTCTGAACGAGCATGGAGTTGACATACTTCTTCTTGACATCCTGATAGATGCTCAAGGCCTCGTCTTTCTTGCCCTGGCTTTCGAGAATCTCGCCAGCCTTGATGAGGAAGGTAGGAGAGAGGCTGTTGTTGGCATCGTCTTCTGCCTTGCTGTCTGCCATGGAAGCAGCCTTCTTGAAAGCCTCCACAGCCTTGTCGAGTTGGTTGAGGTGAGCGTAAGCATCGCCAAGAGCTGACTCTGCGGCAGGGCTAATCATCTGGTCGCCCTTGGAAGAGAATGCATCGAGGCTCTTCTGTGCCTCAGCCCACTTGCCGAGGTTGGCGTAGCAAAGACCTGCGTAGAGGTTTGCCAAGTTGCCGGCGTCGGTGCTGCTGTAGTCGGAAGCTATCTGCTCGAAACCTACGTAGCCAGCGCCATCGCCCTTGAGCGCCTGGTCGTACATCTGATTAGCAAAATAGGTCTGTCCCTTGGCGAGCATGGTGCTAGCCTTGTCCTCACGTGGACCAGAAATTTGGGATACATAACCGAACACACCTGCGATGATAACGATGACAGCTACCACTGCGATAATAATAGCCTTCTTGTATTTCAAGAAGAAGGCCTCGTGAATGTTTAGGCTCTCTATTTCCTGAGCCTGTACTTTGTTGTTTGCCATTTTTATTTTTTGTTTTTTATTATTCTTAACTTAAGTATTTTTATTATTCTACACTTTAGGTTGCAAAAATACAGAATTTTATCCACATATTGAAATTTCTCACCCACTTTTTTCGTTTTTTCCTCTTTTTCTGCTAACTTTGCACCCAATAAGCTATATAGAGTGTATGATTTTAAAGAATATTTCCATTATCAACTATAAAAATATCAAGAGCGCCAACTTGGAGTTGTCGCCCAAGATTAATTGTCTTATCGGTCATAATGGCATGGGTAAGACCAATTTCTTGGATGCCATCTATTACTTGTCTTTTTGCCGGAGTGCCTACAATCCCATCGACTCGCAGATCATCACTCACGATGAGGCTTTCTTCATGTTGGAAGGCAACTATGACAATGGAAAGGGTGAGGTGGAGGACATCTATTGTGGGATGAAACGTGGCACCAAAAAGCATTTCAAACGAAACAAGAAGGAGTATAAGCGACTCTCGCAACACATCGGTTTGATTCCGCTCATCTTTGTCTCTCCGTCAGACGTCTCGCTGATTGAGGGTGGAAGCGAGGAAAGAAGACGATTGATGGATGTGGTCATCTCTCAATACGACAATAGCTATATCGAGGCGCTGGGCAATTATAACAAGGCGCTCCAACAGCGCAATGCCTTGCTGAAGATGGATACGGAGCCCGACCCTATGTTGATGGAGCTGTGGGAACAGCAGATGGCGCAGAATGGTGAACTCCTATATCAGAAGCGTCAGGCTTTTGTAGACGAGCTGGTTCCTCTCTTCCAGAATATCTATCAGCATATATCGGGTAATAAGGAGGTGGTGAACTTGAGATATGTGTCGCATTGCCAGCGTGGCCCCTTGTTGGAGGTGATACAGCGAGACCGTTTCAAGGATCGTGCCGTGGGTTATTCGCTTCATGGTGTGCATCGCGACGACTTGGAATTCCTGCTGGGCGACTATGCCATGAAGCGGGAGGGAAGCCAAGGACAGAACAAGACTTTCGTCATCGCCTTGAAGCTCGCGCAATTTTCTTTTCTTCAGCGTACTTGCTCCAACACCATTCCGCTGCTCTTGCTGGATGATATCTTCGACAAGTTGGATGCGCAGCGTGTGGAGGCTATCGTGAAGTTGGTTTCGAGCGACAACTTTGGTCAAATCTTCATCACTGATACCAATCGTGACCATCTCGACCAAATACTCAGCAACATGGATGGGGAGTATAAGATATTTAGTGTGGATAGCGGAAAAATATCGCTTATTAGAAGTTAGAAATAGAAAGGAATCTAGGTTATGTTTAGACAAAAAGTGAAATCTTTGGCAGAACTCTTGCCTGAGTTCTTGCGCAATGAAGGTCTGGAGACTCCATTGCAGCAGAAACGTCTTTTGGATAGTTGGGATGCAGTGGTGGGACAGTCGATTGCTGGATATTGTGGGGATAAGTTTATCAAAAACCAGACGCTCTATGTCAAGATAAACAACGCTGCCTTGAGGGCCGACTTGTCGATGAGCAGAAGTATCCTCGTGAATAGGCTCAACCAGACAGTAGGGGCGATGGTGATTTCGGATATAAGATTTTACTAAATCTTGTCATTGGAATATGTGTGTGTTCCTGATATGACCTCGTCCATCTGGATGTCTGTTTCTTCTGTAGGGATGAATGGTTGTGAATGGTTGCCTTCCCAAAGTTGGAAGTCGAAGCAAATGCCTATCTTGTACATCCCTTTGGCTTGTTGAAGGAATCGATCATAAAATCCCTTGCCTCGGCCCAGACGGTTCCCCCGATAGTCGAAACTCATCCCTGGGATGATGCCAAGTTCTATATCCGGATATTGGTTCTCTGGATAGAGCTTGCCGATGGGTTCCATGATATGGAAGGCTCCCTCCTTGAGGTCTTGTGGTCCCGTATACTCCCTAAGAATCATGTGCTTGTCGTCCACCACCACGGGAAGCAATACCTTTTTTCCTCGCTTTACCAATAGGTCGATGTAAGCATGGGTGTACACTTCGTCGGGTAGGGAGTAGTACATCAATATCGTATGGGCATCTTGGAGGTGCTCATTCTCTGATAGTTGTGTTAAAACGGAAAGCGACAGTTCCTCAAGCTGGCTTGAGGAATACTGTCGCTTTCTGCTTCTTATTTCTTTTCTGATTTCTTGTTTGTCCATTTCTTGTTATTCTTGGCAGGTACGGGCTTCTTAGGGAAAGCCTCGTTTTTGGCGAAGACTTCCTTTACCTTTTGGATAACGGGGTCATCCAAGTTGATGTACTGTGTCCATGCCTGCTCGTCGAGCATATTGTAGATGATGCGGCTGTCGATGTAACGGTCTAGCAACTTGTGGCTCTTGCGAATCAAGAGGTTTCGACGCTTGAGTCCATGCTTGTCGGCGTAGGAAGCAAACTGCTCTACCATATTTTGGGTGTCGAGATAGTCGGCGAGTTGCATCATCTCCTTGAAATTGTTCAGCTTAGGACGGTTGTCGTCGGTGTAAGTGAACGCAAACTGGAGGACGAGACCGCTCATGCTGGCCTCCTTGAAGTAAGAGGTCATGCCCAGCGTGTCTTCTGGAACGAAGATGTCTGGCGTGATTCCACCGCCTCCGTATACCACTCTGCCCAGCCCTGTGTGGTAGGCAGGTCCGGTATGCTTGATGCTATCCTGCGAGAAGAACTCGCCGTGCTCGTAGCGATCGAGGAGATCCTGCTCGTAGTCTTTGTCGTCGCCTAGTGTGTATGGCTTCTGGATGCATCTGCCTGATGGTGTGTAATAACGAGCTATGGTCAGGCGGATGAGACTATGGTCGGGGAATTCTATCTGTTGCTGTACCAAACCTTTTCCAAATGAACGGCGACCTATGATGGTGGCACGATCGTTGTCCTGCATGGCACCGGCGAAGATTTCTGCCGAGGAAGCTGAGCCCTCGTTGATGAGTACGACCATCGGTATCTTTTGGTAAGAGCCCTTGCCGTCGCTCATGTAGTTTTGGCGAGGAGACTTACGTCCCTGTGTGTAGACAATGAGTTTTTTGTCTGGCAAGAACTCGTTGGCCATGTTGACGGCAGCGTTGAGGTACCCACCAGAATTGTCGCGCAGGTCGATGCAAAGGTTTTTGAAACCTTGCTGCGAAAGCTTTGCCAGGGCGATGAGCATCTCTGGATAGGTGTTCTCGCCAAAATTCTTGATGCGAATGTAACCGGTGTTGTCGTCGAGCATGTAAGCTGCGGTGACGCTCTTGGTAGGAATCTCGCCACGAGTAACCGTGAAGGATTGTATCTTGTTGCTACCATAGCGGATGACGCCAATCTTCACTTTCGTGTCTTTCGGACCTTTGAGGCGATGCATGGCTTCCTGATTGGTAACATTCTTGCCTACAAACTTTTTGCCGTCCACCATCACAATCTTATCTCCTGCCAAGAGACCTGCCTTCTCTGCAGGTCCGTTTTGGATGACATTTTGGATGTGGATAGTGTCGTCGCGGATGACAAACTCTACTCCTACGCCCGAGAAAGAGCCTTTCAGGTCGTCTGTGGCCTGGGCGGCATCCTTGGCACTGATGTATACGGAGTGAGGATCTAGCTCGGCGAGAATCTGAGGTATCGCCTTATCGACCAGGGAGTCGATATTGACAGGGTCTACATACTGATCGTCAATCAAGTGGAGCAAGTTGTTCAAGCGGTTGCTTCCACTATTGATGACGCTCAGACGATTGCCTGCGAAATGGTTGGAGAAGAACGTGCCGATAATGATGCCTATCACCACGCAGGTTGCCATGATGAAGGGCATGAATCGGTTGGTCTTGTTCTTGTTTATATTCATAACTTTCTAACGTTTGTTGTTTTATTCTGCTTTTTCTGTTTCGTCGGGATTGAGGTATTCCACCTTGATGCCCGCTCTTTGCATCAGTTTGATGCCGTCGTCGAGGCGATATTTCTCAGCGTAAACCACTCGCTTGATGCCTGCCTGGATGATGAGCTTGGCGCATTCGATGCAGGGGGAGGCGGTGACGTAGAGCGTGCTGCCTTCGCTGTTGTTGTTGCTACGAGCCAACTTGGTGATGGCGTTCGCCTCGGCATGGAGAACGTATGGCTTGGTCACGTTGTTCTCTTCGCAGACATTCTCAAATCCGCTTGGTGTGCCATTGTAACCGTCGCTGATGATCATCTTCTCTTTTACGACCAAGGCTCCCACCTGACGGCGTTTGCAATAACTGTTTTCTGCCCAAATGCGTGCCATTCGCAAGTAGCGAAGGTCTAGCTTGGTCTGTTTGGAAAGTTTGTTCTCCATATTTCTTCTATTTATTGTTTCTTCTTAATCTCGTTTCTTTCAAGCAGGGCATCGATGGTTGGCTCTTGCCCGCGGAATCGCTTGTATAGTGTCATCGGATGTTCTGTTCCTCCCTTCGAGAGAATATTGTCACGGAAGCTTTGGGCGGTCTTTTGGTCGAAGATGCCGTTCTTCTTGAATACGCTGAAGGCATCGGCATCCAGCACCTCTGCCCACTTGTAGCTATAGTAACCTGCCGCATAGCCACCCGCCATGATGTGGGAAAACTGTACGGTCATGCAGGTGTTAGGCAGTTGCTTGGTGACCATCGCCTCCGTCCATGCCTTCTTCTCGAATGGGATGATGGCTTCATTGAAGGCTTCCTTCTTGGTATAGTATGCCATGTCGAGCAGACCGAAACTTACTTGGCGCAAACATCCATAGGCTGCCAAGAAATTGCGGCTCTTCACGATGCGCTCTATCAACTCATCTGGCAAAGGCTCGCCCGTCTGATAATGGAAGGCGAAGGTGCGCAAGAATTCTTTCTCCACTGCGTAGTTTTCCATAAACTGGGATGGAAGTTCCACGAAATCCCACCATACGTTGGTGCCCGAAAGACTCTCGAAACGGGTGTTGGCGAACATGCCGTGTAGACTGTGGCCGAACTCGTGGAGGAAAGTCTCCACCTCGCCCAATGTCAGGAGGGCTGGCTTTTCCTCGGTAGGCTTGGTGAAGTTCATCACCACGCTTACGTGTGGACGAACGTTCACGCCCTTGTGGTCGATCCATTGTCCCTGGAACTCGGTCATCCAGGCACCGCCCTGCTTACCCTTGCGTGGGAAGAAGTCGGCATAGAACACGGCGAGATAACTGCCGTCCTTATCGAATACCTCGAATGCCTTGACGTCTGGATGATATACAGGAATGTCCTTGTTCTCCTTGAAGGTGATGCCATAGAGCTTGTTGGCAAGACCGAACACGCCCTTGATGACCTTGTCGAGCTGGAAGTAAGGGCGCAGCATCTCTGCATCGAGATTGTATTTCTCCATTTGGAGCTTGTGGGAATAGTAACCGAAATCCCATGGTTGCATCTCGAAGTCGTCGCCCTCCAATTTCTTGGCGAGTGCCCCTACTTCCTCTACCTCCTTAATGGCAGTAGGCTTGTAGGCCTCAATAAGGTCGTTGAGGAGCTTGTATACGTTCTGCACGTTGCTTGCCATGCGATGACGGAGCACGTAATCGGCATAGGTCTCGAAGCCCAGCAACTGGGCGAGCTCACGGCGCAGGTTGACCAAGCGGGTGCATATTTGCAAGTTGTTCTGGTCGTTGTTGTGGGTGCAGACTGTATTGCGAGCCATGTACATCTGCTTGCGGAGCTCACGCTGGGTGGAGTAGGTCATGAATGGAGAGTAGCTAGGATAATCCAAAGTGAAAATCCAACCTTCCTCATTCTTCTCCTTGGTGTTCTGGGCAGCAGCGGCGATAGCTGTCTCTGGCAGTCCGTCGAGCTGTGCCTTGTCGGTGATATGAAGGGTGAACGCCTTGTTCTCCTTCAAGAGGTTCTGAGAGAACTGGAGGGTGAGGATGCTCGCCTCCTCGGTGAGTGCTCTGAGTTTTTTCTTGCCTGCCTCGTCGAGCAAGGCACCGCTACGCACGAAGCCGTCATAGCTGGTGTCGAGCAACATCTGCTCCTCAGGTGTAAGTTCGCGATTAGGGTGGTCGTGAACAAACTTAATTTTCTCGAAGAGTTTCTTGTTGAGCGTGATGTCGTTGGCATGCTTGGTGAGGATCGGGCTCAACTTCTGGGCCAGAGCCTCCATCTCATCGCAAGTCTCGGCACTCATCATGCAAGAGAACACGTTGGATACACGTCCCAACAAGTCATAGTAATGCTCACCCTTGTCGGTGTCGACACGGGCAATGGTATTTTCGAATGTTGGTTCAGCAGGATCATTGATGATTTTATCTGTCGCTTCATCGTCACGGCGAATGCCTTCCATGAAAGCCTCCTCATAGTCGCCAAGCTGAATTTTGTCGAATGGAACGGTGTCGTGCGGTGTGTTATAAGGCACGAAGAATGGGTTTATTCTCTGTTCTGTATTTTTATTGTCTTGCATAAATTATCATTTTTAGTTGCAAAGATAAGAAAAAAATGATGTTTCTCACCTTATTTATAAAGAGATTTAACTAATATTACACTCGTTTGGGTCTTAATATGTTTTAAGGTGCATCATATTTTAGCGATTGATCAGTTTCTCAAGTGCAGGAACTTGAATTTTTCCACGGGATAGAGAGAGTAGACCTTGGCTTTGCATCTCATTGAGTGCGTGGGAAATATAGAGGCGTTTGGTGTTGAGCTCATCGGCTAATCTTGTCATCTTGATGTGGAATGTCTTTTCTCCTGCGGGGCGAATGCAATGCGACTCGAAGAAACGCACAATGCGTTCGATGAGGCTTTTGGGAGGAACACGGAAATTGTGCCTGTTGTTCTTTTGAGTCTGTGTAGATATCATGTTGAGCAAGTTGATGCGAAATATCTCGAAATTGTCTGATAATTTTGATAATTCTTGCTTACTGATACTCATCAGGCTGCAATTGCTTTTTGCCACATAGGTGTGGGTGAAACGTTGGGTGAGACCAAAGATGCGCTCTGGTTGGAATATCTCGGGAGCCATAATGTCTTCTTCTATTTGGTAGCCATGGTCATCGGCTTCTGTGATGACATTTATTTCTCCTGTAATCAGAAAGAATAGACGCCGACAGACCTCGCCTTCCTGGACAATAGTCTCTCCGGTATCGACTTTCTTGAAATCGAACCTAGTGGTGCCGGCCGCTTGTTGTAGATCGTTGCGGCTCATTCCCAGGAAGAGAGGAAGGACGAGTAAGCTATCGTATAGTCTATTCTCTGACATGTGAATTATTTGTTAAGAATTTTCTTCTGAATGGATGGCGAATACCATATCTTGTTGTTGCCTTTGGCATCAGAATAGATGAGATAGGCACACAATTCTGGGTGTCGTTCCAAAATCTTTTTTGTTCCGTCCATGCCCATTACCATGAATGATGTGGCATAGGCGTCGGCCGTGGCGCAATCCTTGGCTAAGACTGTGGCCGACAGGATGTTGTGCTGCACAGGGTAGCCCGTCTTTGGGTCGATGGTATGGGCGTATTTCTTGCCATTTTTGTAATAGAAATTGCGGTAGTTTCCACTGGTGGCCATGGCGATGTCGGTGATGTCGAGTACGTCTTGCAACTCTTGGTTGGTGTTGGTGGAGTCGTCTGTAGGCTTATTGATGCCAATGTGCCATGGCACTTGCTTGTCGCTTACGCCACTTACCACGATTTCGCCACCTATCTCAACCATGTAGTTGAGGATGCCCTTTTTCTTTAGAAACTTTGCCACAACGTCGCTTCCATATCCCTTGGCGATGGCTGAACAATCGAGCATGGTCTGTGGGTGCTGCTTATAGATATGTCCATCCTTTAGACTCACTTTTTGGTATCCCACCAAGGCGCGTATGCTGTCAAGCTTTTCTTGGGTAGGTGGCACGCCATGCTTAAATCCAAATCCCCAAAGGTTTACCATGGGGGCTACCGTGATGTCGAACGCTCCTTGGGTGTCCTTGGAGATGGACTCAGCCAATGTGAAAACCTCTTTGAACATTCCATTCACCTCTACATTTTCGTTTCGGTTGATGCGAGAGATGATAGACGTGTTGTTGAAGGGTGACAACGATTGGTCGACCTTCTTGAGCTCTGCTTCAATCTCTTTCTGGTAGTTTTCGTCGCTCTGGTAGGTGATGTGATAGATGGTACCGAAGACGAATCCCGTATCTTTCTGATATGGGGTATCGTGTTGTTGCCTGATGATGATGATGGTTCCGATGAGGAGAACCATCAAGAATGGCACTTGCCAGATGAGTTTCTTGTTCTTCATTGCTTTTATATCTCTAATGTGACGTTGAATGTACCTCCGAATCTAGAGCCTCCCTGCTTGCCGAAGCCTGGAACATACCAAGTGTTGCCTAATGTTCCATCGTTTTTGAAAAGGCGACGTTTGTAGCGGAGGCTCCATCCCATGCGTAAAGGTCCCCATATCTTGGCATCGACGCCGATGACTCCCTCTAGCCAATGGTAGTTGCAGGAGATGTCTTTGCCTCCGTATTCGGCTTTGCCACCCCACACTGGGTCTTCTACTGGGGGTGCACTAAGGTCGTACTTATAAAAAGTGCATCCATAGCGGAAACCTCCAAACAGGCGGTAGTCGTCGTGCTTGTTTTTCAGTAGGTTCCAGTCGCAACCTAACCTAAAGTAGGGGGCGCTGGTCTTATAGGTGATTTTGGTTGACTCGTCGGTAGCGTCGGCCTTTCCATATCCCAATTCGAAGACAGGATAGTATTTGTCCTTCAGGTCGATGCGCAGAGATGCCTCGTACTGACCATAGTCGCTCACCATCATTTGTACTGGGCCGATGAGGTCTATGCCTACAGCCATACCCTTGAATAGAGGCACGGAGTCTGCCTTTTGTTCTATCACCTTCTTCTTGGCGGTTTGGGCTTGGACTGAGGTGGCGGATAGCATGGCAATGCTACTGATTGCGATTGCCAAAATATATGTAGAAATGTGCTTTGGATGCATTGTAGTTTACCTCTTTGTTGTTGATTACTATTGAGTCGATGATGTTGTGGGTGGTCTTCACATCTGTAATGGTGTGGAAGAATGCCGGGCTACAATCTACCGATTCGAAATGTGAGTAATTCTCCTTGAATACGATCACGGTATCCTTGAACACACGTTTGTCCTGTGTACTAACCACGAAGTAGAGGCTATCCTTGTCTTTCCTGTAGCTCATTGGCAGGCTGAAGCTATCTACATCCACATCCTTGTTGATGAGCACACTGTCGATGCCGTCAAGTTTGGTGGTGGAAATAGTGAGCGTGTCTGTGAGCTTGGTGATGTCGCCTTGCAACTTATACTTGGTGTATACGGTGTTGTTGAGCGGACAGTCGAGTGTCGTGCATCCTACCATTGCCATGATGGCGAGGAGAATGAAGGGTATTATTTTCCGCATCTTATTTTCTTTTCTATTTGATAATCGTTACGGTTTGGGTTCTGTCGGCTGATGAGGTCGCCCAAGAAACCTGCCAAGAACAACTGGCTGCCTAGCAGCATTGCCGTGAGGGCAATGAAGAAATAAGGCGAGTCGGTGATGAGATGGCCATAGATACCGTTGTGTAGGTCGATGAGCTTGTCGATGCCGAGTCCTATCAGGGCAAGGAAGGCTATGAAGAATACTACGCTGCCCAGAAAACCGAACACGTGCATTGGCTTCTTGCCAAAGTTGCTCAAAAACCAAAGGGTCATCAAGTCGAGATAACCGTTTACAAAACGGTTCCAGCCCATGAACTTGGACTTACCAAATTTGCGGGCCTGATGGTGTACTGGCTTTTCGCCTATCTTGTCGAAGCCTGCGTTCTTGGCCAGATATGGAATGTAGCGATGCATTTCGCCGTATACCTCTATGTTTTTCACAACATCTTTGCGGTATGCTTTTAGTCCACAGTTGAAGTCGTGGAGGTTGTGGATGCCGCTCACCTTGCGAGCGGTAGCATTGAAAAGCTTGGTAGGGATAGTCTTCGACAGAGGGTCGCCTTGTTTGCGGTTTTGCTTGTAGCCTGAAACGAGGTCATAGCCCTCCTTGGTTATCATGCGATAGAGTGCTGGTATCTCGTCGGGTGAGTCTTGTAGGTCGGCATCCATTGTGATGACAACGTCTCCTTGCGCCTCTTTAAATCCGCAATAGAGGGCAGGACTCTTACCGTAGTTGCGGCGGAATTTAATGCCTTTTACTTGGTCGTGTTTCTCCGCGAGATTCTCGATGACTTGCCAAGATGAGTCAGTAGAGCCATCGTTGACGAATATTACCTCGTAGGTGAAGTCGTTGGCATCCATTACTCTTGCTATCCATGCGTAGAGCTCAGGCAGTGATTCTTCTTCATTGAATAGAGGTACAATAACTGAAATGTCCATTTTCTTCTTGTTTTATATGAGCGATTCTTATTTCTGTTGTTTATTGATGTCTTGTCTCAGAACCTTGTTGTTGCGAGCCATCGTCAGAGCAATGATAGGACTCAAGACGACGCCTACTATCAAGTCTACCACCATAAACATGGATGCCCATGCGATAGGCTTCATCATGGTGATGGCTTCCAGAACGGTGTGTGCTTGCTCTGTGGTCATCTGATAGGCTTGCATTACAACTTGGTAGTTGGATTGCAGTGCATTCATAAATGGCGATACATCCATGAAGCGAAACCACAGATACTGCACAATAGTGAGCAGTAATGTGGCGTAAAAGAATGTTTGTAAGCAATAGTAGAGACCCCGTTTGAAGGAAATTTTCCCTTCTAGCGCATAGTCGCGGAAACTCTTCAAGCGCTTTGCCACAACAAAAGGGGTACAGATGATGAGCACGTTTGATACGAGGCCGAGCAACTGATTCTTGGGGTCGGTGGCAAGCATGGTGCATGCAAAACTGAGAATCCAAATGGCTCCAAGGATGGCTCCGTCTTGACGCGCAAAGGCCTTTGTCTGCATAATTTTTCCAATATCAATTGTGATGACAACTTTTTTCTTTTTCTTGTTCTCTTGACTCATTGTTTGATTGAATTATATATTATCCTGCAAAAATACTCATTTTTGTTTATATAAGGTATAAGATGGGGATAAATTTATATATTTTTGATATAAAAGCCTTGAAAGTAAGCACGAGAAAGAAAAAATATAAAACGAAAAAGGAACTTTCCTTGTGAGAAAGTTCCTTTTTGAGCCTCTTGT
>ERZ808286.1120-NODE-1120-length-14200-cov-4.788406_pt1 | contig 14200 bp, 10 predicted proteins | sample MGYA00521276_ERZ808286 | MGnify/ENA primary metagenome ERZ808286 (study PRJEB31516, sample SAMN03275607) | gut metagenome | biome: mammalia-associated habitat; material: feces | host: Papio cynocephalus | place: Kenya | collected 2012-08-01 ... | reverse complement strand
CTCAACCCAAACTCAACCCAAACTCAACCCAAACTCAACCCAAACTCAACCCAAAAACCTAACCAATTTTGAATATTTTTTAATATACGCTTTCAAAAATATTAAAAATATTATGCGTTTTTATCAAAAAAATTAAGAAAACTTAACAAAAAAGAATAAAACTATTTTTTTGTGTTTTTCAGTTTAAAAGATTTTATTGAAATTTATTCAGTTATAAAAAGGCTAAAATGCGAAGAAAATGTTATATTTTTATCGAAAAAGGATAAAGACAATGTGTGATGAAACATTTTTGTCGTATTTTGCACCCCTAAATTAGACAAATTCTGTCCTTTTTTGACATTTAAAACTTTTTTTACTCGTCTTTTTTAGTTTGAATAATTGCCCGTCAGGACTATACTTAAAAGGGAACGAAAAAGGGGGACAATAATGCTTAGTTGTGAGAGCAGTTATCAAATCTATGATTTGGCGAAAAAAGCAAAAGAAAGACTTAGAAGGAACGATTACTCTCTCCCACGGGCTGTTAAGACGACAGGCGCTAAAACATTTAGCGACTACGTTAAGTCTCGTCATGAAGAAACAAAAATAACAGTAGCAAAACCTATTAAAAAGACTGAGGACGAAATGTATTTACGCGTTTGCGAACTTTTGTCAAGTGGAACTGCGCAAAATCCTGTTTTGAGTCTAATTGATAAAGACTTTTTTGAAACTTTGGATAGCGAATCTAAACAATTTTATATCGCAAATTTGACTCAAAAGTTTAAATTTTTAGTCAAAAGGTATTATAGAGAACACGTATAAATCTTTTTTGCTCTTATTTTTTTAAAAAGACTTAAATTCGATTTATTGTATTTTTGGTGCGTAGATTTTTGATAATTTTTTATCAAATTTTAAAACAGTGTATTAACATTTGTTTGCTTTTTTCGTGCCAATTTGATAAAATACGTACATATTGAATTAAGCGAAAATAAAAACAAATTTTATTGAAATTTTTAAAAGCTTTTTTGATTTTTCAAAGCAAGAATTTGTTTTTATTTTGCAAATAAACATAGAAAAAAGGGCAAATGAAAAGTGGAAATTGACTTAAAAGACTTGAATAGTGCGCAACTAGTTGCGCTTAACCAAATTGACGGACCTGTTATGGTTCTAGCGGGCGCGGGGAGTGGAAAAACGCGTCTTGTCACTTATCGAATCGCACATCTTATCAAGTCTCTTGGTGTTTCACCATATAGTATTCTTGCTATAACTTTTACAAATAAAGCCACGAACGAAATGCGTGACCGTCTTTTTTCTATTCTTGGCGACGACGCGCAGGACATTTGGATTTCGACATTTCACTCAATGTGTGTTAGGATTTTAAGGAGCAACATCAGCAACCTAAAAAATTCCGACGGTTCAAGCAATTTTGACCGTAATTTTTCTATATACACAGACACGGAAAGAGATAAAGCGCTCAAAACTGTCGTCAAAGAACTTGGGCTTAACGAGGACGCAATAAATAAATATGGTTACCACATTTCAAATGCAAAAAACCAACATTTGTCGCCTTGGGACTATCAAAAAACCTATCAAGATTTGCCATATATTGACGAAGTTACAAAGGTTTATTCCGCCTATCAAACTTTTCTTGCAAGTAATAACGCGCTCGATTTTGATGACCTTTTGGTCAAAACCTACGACCTATTTTTGGAATACCCAAATGTTTTAAAGCGCTATCAACAAAGGTTTAAGTATATACATGTAGACGAGTTTCAAGACACAAATAAAATTCAATATTTGCTTGTCAAAGCGCTTGCTGGCGAGTACAAAAATATATTTGTTGTTGGGGACGAGGACCAATGTATTTATTCGTGGCGCGGGGCAAGTATCACAAATATTTCTGATTTTAAGCGCGACTTTCCAGAGTATAAAATGTTCAAACTTGAACAAAATTATCGTAGTACAAAATTGATTCTTGATATGGCCAATAAGCTTATCAAAAACAACAACGCTAGAAATGATAAAGTGCTTTGGACGAACAACGATGTCGGCACAAAAATTGAGTTTTATAAAGCAAAAGACGAGTTTGAAGAAGCGGAATATGTAGCGCGCACGATAGCAAATTTGGTGAATAATGAAGGTTATTCATACAAAGATTTTGCCGTTTTGACGCGTCTTAACGCTATGACGGCTCCACTTGAAGAAAAGTTTTTAAATTACAACATCAGCTACAAAATGTTTGGCGGAAAGAAATTCTTTGAGCGCCTTGAAATTAAAAATATTTTAAGTTACCTTAAAATGCTCACAAATAAGTACGATTCGACATCATTTGTTCGCATTGTCAATTTTCCAAAACGGGGCATAGGAGAAGCAACTGTTAAGGCGATTTTGGAACTTGCAAATTTTCATAATGTGACGCCATATGACATAATTTTAAACAATGAAGAATATTTAATTGACCCAGCGATTATTAGGAAGGTTAAGCCTTTTAAGGAACTTGTAGAGAAACTTCTTGACGCCTATGAAACGAGTGAACCACTTGATTTTATTAAAAATATGATAAAAGATGTCGGTTTTTATGAAGAATATTCAGAACAAACGGAAGAAGACATCAATAGAGTGATGAACATCAACAACTTTATCCTTATAGCGTCAAATTATTTTGAGGACAACCCAAAAGATGATTTGAGCGACTTTTTGCAATCGATTACGCTCATTTCAGATATTGACGACTACGATGACAAGGAAAATTCAGTCGCAATTGCCACTGTTCACGCTGTAAAGGGGCTCGAATTTAGGTGCGTTTTCGTTGTGGGACTGGAAGAGAGAATGTTTCCGATTGTGCGCGGAAATTCAACCGAAGCGGATATGGAAGAAGAACGCAGACTTATGTTTGTTGCAATTACTCGTGCGGAAGAAAGACTGTACCTTACTTGTTCTGGCTCGCGTTTTATGTATGGGAGAAGAGACTATATGTCTCCTTCAAGGTTCTTAAAAGAGTGTGGAATTATTGAAGATAAACCGCTATTTAGGTCGGAAAATCGTTTTGCTTCGGGTTACAATTCTTCCTTTAATGAAGTTAGACAAACGACTGCTTTCCAAAATTTCAGAAAGACTAGTTTTGCGCTCGGCGGTAAGGCAGAAAATAAAGAAGATGTCGACCTTGAAAAGAAATACGCCGTAGGAAAACGCGTCTCGCACCCTAAATTCGGACAAGGCACAATCACGGGGAATTTTGGTATCGCGACAACTAAGTGTGTAACAATAAATTTTGACAATATCGGCACAAAAACATTGTCGGTTGAATACGCGCCAATTTCGCTTGTTTAGAAATTGCGAAATATCTTTAAAAAAGGAGAAGAGATGACTGACTTACAACGAATGAAACAACTCGTCGAAGTGTTAAATGATTACGCATATAGGTACTATGTATTGGATAATCCAATCGTTAGTGACTACGACTATGATGTCTTGTATGACGAACTTTTGGAACTTGAAAAAAAGACGGGGAAAGTCCTTCCTTCATCTCCAACTTTGCGTGTTGGCGGGGAAATTTTGCAAGGATTTAAAAAGGTCGTTCACGAAGAAAAATTATATAGTTTAAATAAGTGTAATAATTACGAAGAACTTGAGAAATTTTTGGACGATACAAAGAAAGTTGTGCCCGATGCAAAGTTTACGGTTGAATATAAATTTGACGGATTAAGAATAGTAGCAAAGTATAAAAACGGGCTATTAGTTCAGGCGTCAACTCGTGGCAACGGCTCGGTCGGCGAAGATGTGACAGAGCAAGTCAAGACCATACGGTCGGTGCCACTTTCCATTGATTTTAAGGGCGACCTGACGGTCGCTGGTGAAGGAGTCATCACTCTTGATAACCTTGAAAAGTACAATCGGTCGGCGGATGAAAAACTTAAAAATACCCGCAATGCCGTCGCGGGGGCAATAAGAAATCTTGACCCAAAAGAGACAGCCAAAAGAAATCTTGATGTTGTTTTTTATGACCTTATTAAAATTGATGGTGACGACCTAAAAACGCAAGAAGATGTCCAAAACTTTTTAAAGAAAAATAAGTTCTTGACAGGCAAACTTTTTGAAGTGTGCGAGTCGGCAAAGGACATTGAAAAAATAATTGAAAAGGTCGACAAAATCAAGTCCACTCTTCAAATTTCAATTGACGGAATTGTTATAAAACTTGATTCGCTAAAAAAGCGAGATGAACTTGGCTTTACGAGCAAATTTCCAAAATGGGCAATCGCATACAAATTCGCTCCAGTTGAAGCAACAAGCATTCTTCGTACTGTCGAATGGGGTGTTGGGCGAACGGGCAAGATTACGCCAACAGCGGTCATTGACCCAGTTGAACTCGCGGGTGCTACTATTTCGCGCGCAACCTTAAATAATTATGACGACATTTTAAGAAAAAAAGTAAAAATAGGTTCGCTTGTTTTTGTGAGACGCAGTAATGAAGTTATCCCAGAGATTTTGGGGCTTGCGCAAGAAGGGGACAACGCAAAAGAAATCGTCCCACCTACCGTTTGTCCAAGTTGTCACGAGCCACTTCAAAAAAACGGCGTAAATATTTTTTGCACTAACCCAAATTGCCGTGAAAAAGTTGTCGCAAAACTTGTATATTTTGTCAGCAAAGATTGTATGAACATTGAAGGACTCCGCGATAAAATTGTAGGGCAACTTTACGACAAGGGGGTTGTCAAATCAATACCTGATTTGTACAAATTGACCGCGCAAGACTTAGAAGGTCTTGAAGGGTTTAAGGATAAGAAAATTTCAAATATTTTGTCGTCAATTGAAAAAAGCAAGTCGTGCGATTTAGCACCTTTCATTGACGCTCTTAGCATTGACGGCGTCGGACAAAAGACTTCGAAAGACTTGGCAAAAAAATATAAAAATTTGAAAGCCCTTATGTCGGCAACCTATGAAGATTTAATTACTCAAAAAGACATAGGTGGAGTAACTGCGCAAAACATCGTCGACTTTTTTAAAAATAAAGACAATATAGAAACAATCGAGACTCTCCAAAAATTGGGCGTCAAAATAAAGGAAATTGAAACAAAAGAAGTTGACCCAAATAACTTTTTCTATCAAAAGAAAATTGTTTTAACTGGCTCTCTTGAAAATTTCACGCGCTCAAACGCCACAAAAATTATTGAAGAGTTTGGCGGTGAAGTCGCATCAAGTGTTTCAAAAAATACCGATTGCGTAATTTTTGGCGCCGAAGCGGGAAGCAAACTTGATAAAGCGCTCGCCCTAAACATCAAAACAATCGACGAAAAAGAATTTACCCAAATTTTATCCGACCTTAGAAAATAAAAAGTGTTATTGTTTAGATTTAGATTTGACTTTTTGATTTCCGTGTGTTACAATATGGTGTTTTTAAAATGGAGTAGAATGATATTATGATGATTGATCCACCTATCGAAGAACTTAAAAAAATCGCTGGTAATGAGTATGTTTTGGCTAATGTCCTTGCAAAAAGGGCTAAAATCCTTGAAAAAGATATGCCAGAATATATCGAAGCTTCTCAAGAAAAGGCTATTTCTATCGCCGCTCGCGAGTTGTATTCGGGCAAACTTGAAATCAAAAAACCAGACGATTTGGGAGAATAGTCTATAAATGATAGCAAAGGTTATAGTCGATATAGAAAGTTCTGCGCTGGACAAAATTTTTGACTACAATATTCCAAGCGATATGACTTTGACTAAGGGGGATAGGGTTCTTGTTCCTTTTGGCAAAAAAAATATCCAAGGGTATGTGGTGGGAGTTGAGGAAACTACCGACTATGACGCAAGCAAAATAAAAGACATTGTTTCAAAACTTGACGCACAACCCTTGTTGACAGAGAACAACTTGCGGTTGTGTTTTTTTATGCAACAAAAGTTTTTTTTGCGCGCAATTGATATTATAAAACTTTGCGTTCCGCCATATGTTCTAAACGGCAAGCAAAAGGATACGACATATGTTAGATTAAGCGATTTAGAAGATCTTAAAATCACATCTGCTAAACAACTTGAAATTGTGAGCTTTCTTCAAGAAGTTGGCGAAGCAGACAAGACGAGTATACTTTCAAAATTTTCGCAAAGTGCGTATAAAACCTTGCTTGACAAGGGCGCACTTGTTCTAAGGCAGGAAAAGACTTATCGCGCGCCAAACAACGCGTTTAAAGTCGCAAAAAAGGAAATTGTTTTAAACCCCGAGCAACAACACGCGGTCGACACAATTTGTAAATATAAATATAACACATTCCTTCTTCACGGCGTAACGGGGAGTGGCAAGACGGAAGTTTATATAAATGTCATCAAAAACGCTTTAAAACAAGGCAAGGGCGCTATAATGCTTGTTCCTGAAATCTCGCTTACACCGCAAATGTCGGCTCGATTCAAGAATGCTTTTGGGGACACGGTCGCTATATTACATAGTTCATTAAAACCAGGCGAGCGTTTCGACGAATGGAATAGGCTAAAAAATGGTGAGGCAAAAATAGCAATCGGTGCACGCTCATGTATTTTTGCGCCTATTAAGAACTTGGGTGTTATTGTTATTGACGAAGAACACGATGGTAGTTATTATGCCGAAAGCAATCCGCGCTTTCATACGCACGAAGTGGCACGATATTTGGCGTATTTAAACAATTGTCCGCTTATTTTGGGAAGTGCGACGCCAAGTATAGAAAGTTTCTATCGTGTCAAAACTGGCGAATATTCTCTTATTACACTTGCTAACCGCGCAAATCAGCGCGAGCTCCCAAATATAGAAATCGTTGATATGTTAGGGGAGGTAGGTAAGGGTAATACAAATATTTTCTCATATAGACTTTTATCCGAACTTGAACAATGCGTCGCGGACAAAAAGCAAGCAATGATTTTCATAAATAGGCGCGGTTTTTCGTCCTTTTTAATGTGCCGTGAATGCGGATATGTGCCAAAATGCGAAGATTGCGACGTGAGTTTGGTTTATCATAAAGAAGACAATATGCTTAAATGCCACTATTGTCAAAAACGCTACCGTGTGCCATACAAATGTCCAAAATGTGGCAGTCCGTCCTTGCGTTATGGGGCAGTCGGAACGGAAAGAATTGTGGAAGAATTAAAAAAGATGTTTAATGTTCCAATTTTTAGGCTGGACAATGACACAACCAAAAGTAGGGACTCGTATGTTGACATCTTAACTCAATTTAACAACACATCGCCCGCGATTTTGGTCGGGACGCAAATGATAGCAAAAGGGCACGACTTTAACAATGTCACCTTGGTTGGAATTGTCGACGCGGATATATCTCTTCATTTTAGCGATTATCGCGCTGTTGAAAGAACTTTCCAACTTATAACTCAGGTGGCGGGTCGAGCGGGAAGAAGCGACAAGGAAGGCAAGGTCGTTTTGCAAACATACTATCCAAAACATTTTGCGTATAGGTGCGCGTGCAATTATGATTATAACGCCTTTTTTAAGCGAGAAATTAAACTTAGAGAAATTTCTCATTTTCCACCTTTTGTTGATATGATAAGGGTACTTGTCGTGGGAGGGGACGAAAAAAAAGCGCAACAAGTTTTGCAAGATATTTTCGAAAAATTAAAGGTTTTAAGAGACAAATATCCAAGTGATTTTGTTTACCTAGCCCCTATGAAATGCCCTAAAAAACGACTTCAAGGCAACTTCCGTTTTCAAATTTTGATGCGCATTCAAAAGAAAAACGAGCAAGACATTTTGCCAAAACTTCACGAAATTTGTCGAAATATAAAGCCAAATCAAGTATCAATTTTTATTGAAAACGACCCGCAAAATTTGAGTTAAATTTTTATTTGATAATTGCGACAAATGTGCTAAAATATTGTGGATATATAAAAGGAATGGCTTTTAATAGGTGTTTAATTTTGTACTAAAACATTAAAAAATGGATTATAAAGCCTATTTATAAAAAGGAGAAAAAATGGCAACAAGGAAAATAATTACACAAGAAAATGAAATATTAAGGAAAATTTCAAAGCCTATAAAAAACTTCGACGAAGATTTGTGGGAACTTCTTGATGATATGAAGGAAACCCTTGAAAAGTCAAACGGCGTTGGGCTTGCGTGTCCACAAGTTGGCGTACTTAAAAGAGCTTTTGTTATTAGTTTAAACAACGCGTACTTTGAAGTTATCAACCCAAAGATTGTTAAAACTTCGGGTAAAAATGTCGCGCAAGAAGGGTGTTTAAGTATCCCAAATGTATACGAAGAGATTGAACGCCCAAATGTCGTCACAATTGACTTTGAAGATAGATACGGAAATCCTATGTCTATTACTGCAACCGATTTTATGGCACGCGCATTTTGTCATGAGAATGACCACTTAAACGGTATTCTTTTTATTGATTACTTAAAAAATAAACCTTTTAAAAAGTAAAAAAATATACTTGCTTAAAGGTGTAACTTTTTTCGTTTTGGCCTTTTTTTGGGCTTGTAAGCTTTTTAGTTGCGCTATAAATATATGTGAAAAGCAACAAAAACCTTTTTGTGTTTTTTAGAAACATAAAACACTTTATTTTTTCAAGGGGGAATGATGAAAGTAGCATTTTTGGGTTGTTCGGAATTTTCGACAATTGTACTAAATAGACTTTTGCAATCGCGACACAAAGTCGTGTGTGTGGTGTCGAGTTTAGATAAAGAGCGTGGGCGCGGGAAAAGGGTTGAAATGAGCGAAATAAAAAAATTTGCGCTTTCTCATAACCTTCCTATTTTGCAATATAAAAGTGTAAGTAAGTCGGGTGAAGAAGAGATAAAATCATATAACCCAGATGTTCTTGTGACGGCGTCTTTTGGACAACTTTTAAGAGAAAATATATTAAATCTAGCGCCATATGGGGTTATCAATGTTCACGCGTCACTTCTTCCAAAATATCGTGGAAGCGCACCTATAAATTTTTGCCTAATAAACGGCGAAAAAGAGACTGGAATTACGATTATGCAAACGGCGCTCAAACTTGATAGCGGTGATATGATTTTACAAAAAAGTATTCCTATTGACAAAAACGACACTGCGGGAGACTTGACTTTGAAACTCGCTACACTTGGCGGGGAGTGCCTTGTTGAAGCGCTTGACGCTCTCGAAGAAAAACGTGCAAAATTTGTCAAACAAAATGAAGAATTGATGACTTATTTTCCAAAACTTGACAAAGAAATGTCATATATTGATTTTGACAAAACAGCCGACCAAATTCACAACTTTGTGCGTGGATTAAACCCTTGGCCACTTGCGCGAGTGGTTTTAAATGGCGAACCATTGATTGTTTATTCTGCAACGCCTTACGATAATTTTATAAATGTCAATTTAAACGATTATGAGCACGGCGAAGTGGTTTTTGCAAGTGGGAAAAAGGGACTTATCGTTAGGTGCCACGACGGGCTAGTTAGTTTAGATATTATTCAAGCGCCAAACGGGAAAAAAATGGACGCTAAGGCGTATTTAAACGGCAAAAAAATTGAAATAAAGACAAATTTGACTAAAAAGTAGTTATTGCAACTTTAAATTTAGTAGTTTCTATTTATAGAACTTGACTTATATTGGCTTACTTTAAAAAAAGTTTTAAAATAAATGTTTGTCTAATTTAATGCACATCAAAAGGTGATTTATGAAAGAAAATTTACTTAGTTTGACTTATAAAGAAATGGAAGATTTAGTTGTTCAACTTGGCGAAAAAAAATATCGTGCTGAGCAAATTTTTTCTAGCCTTCATATGGGAAAAACTTTAGATGAAATGACTAATATTCCAAAGGCTCTTGTGGAGAAATTAAAGGAAAATTACGACGATGAAGTCCTTGAAATTATAAAGGAGCAAGTGTCTCTTGATGGCACAAGAAAGTTTTTATATAAACTCCGTGATGATAATGTAATAGAAGGCGTTTTGATGGGGTACAAATTTGGCTACACAATTTGTGTCTCAACACAAGTTGGGTGTCGAATGGGTTGTAAATTTTGCGCTAGCGGGCTTGACGGGCTGGTGAGAAATTTGACCGCAGGCGAAATTATGGGGCAGATAATTAAAGTCAATCAAATGCTTGGTGGTGACCTTAAAAACCGCAAAGTTACAAATATTGTTCTTATGGGCAGTGGTGAACCTCTTGATAACTTTGACAATGTCGCAAAATTTTTAGAGATTGCAAACGACAAACACGGGCTCAATTTTAGTGACCGCAACATCTCGCTTTCGACTTGCGGACTTGTCAAAAATATTTATAAACTCGCCGACCTTGGACGCCAAATCAATCTTTGCATATCTCTCCACGCACCAAATGACGACATAAGGCACCGTATTATGCCTGTTTCGAAATCGTGCACAATGGACGAACTTTTAAAAGCGTGTGAGTATTATGCAAAAAAGACCAATAGGCGAATTTTATTTGAATATATTATGATTAAAAATGTCAATTCGTCGCGCGAAAATGCTTTGGAACTTGCTAAAAAACTCTCTGGTCATAACTATATTGTCAATTTAATAAATCTCAATGAAGTTAAGGAAAATGATTTTAAATCGTGTTCGCAAGAGACGATAGACAACTTTGCTCGCATTTTAAAAGATTATAAAATCAATGTTACAACTAGGCGCAGTCTCGGGAAAGACATCGATGGCGCGTGCGGGCAGTTAAGACGAAAATATATTAAAAAAGGATAGAAAAATGCAAATTTCTGTTTCAACCAATCCCCCAAAACAAGCGGAACTCATAGACTATTTGAAAAGTGTTTCAAGCCTTAATGTTGACTACATTCACCTTGACATTATGGACGGCATTTTGGTGGAACAAAAAACTTTTGACGCGGATATTTTGCCAACTATTCAAGAGTGTTCAAACCTTCCAATTGACGCGCATCTAATGGTCTATAATCCACAAGACGAGTATAAAAATTATCTTAAAACTGGCGTAAAAAATATATCCGTTCACTACGAATGTTTCCCAGATGATTTTGCTCTTGTTGAGACCTTAGAAGATATAAGACGTCACGGCATTAAAGCGTCTGTTGCTGTTAAGATTGAAACGCCAATTGACGACTTTTTACCATTACTTAGATATTGCGACAATGTGCTGGTTATGAGTGTTAAAATCGGGAAGAGCGGTCAAAAATTCGATAACTCTGCCTACAATAAAATCGCTCGAATAAAGAATTTTATTGACAATTTTCACCTAAAAACCACCATTGAAGTCGACGGTGGTGTAAATGAAGAAAATATTGACAACCTAAAACTTCTTGGTGTCACAAATGTTGTTGTCGGGGGTGCTTTATATAATAGTTCAAATAAAGCTCAAACAATTTCAAAACTAAAGGAATAAAGAATTAAAAAGTTGTTTCTTTTTTTAGAAAATTTTTTTTTACCTATATTCCAGCCTAAATAATATACAAATAGTCGCCCCAATAAAGGGATAAATCATTATGTAGGCATTTCTTATTTTAAGAAGTGCTTTTTAATTAGTAGTAAGTTGTGGCGTATATCTCGTTGCAAAATATAAAATGTTGTGCTATTATAAAACTAGGGGAAAAATATGAAAAAACTAAGATTATTTTTGGTAATGCTCCTATTGGCTATAAGTTGTTGCTTATTTAGTGCTTGTGGCTCTAACATTACTTTGACAATAAACTTTGATAGCAATGGTGGAACAAGTTGCAAGTCCATAGAATATGTCGTTGGAAAAAGTTTTAATATGCCAGACGACCCAACAAAAGAAGATTATATTTTTGATGGTTGGTACACCGACAATGATAAATGGAATGAACCATTGACAGTTAACACAATACTTAACTATCCACTTAGCAAAAGTGTTAATATAACCGCCTATGCGAAATGGATACCCGTTATGTATATCAACTTTAATACTAATGGCGGTGAAAAACTTGATAAAATTGTTTACGATAATGTAAATTTACAAATCCCAACACCTGAAAGGAACGGCTATACTTTTATGGGCTGGTATTATGACAATGGTGCTTGGCAACAACAATTTACAATTGATAGTTTAAGTAATATTGAGCCGAAAAGCGAAATAACCATTTATGCAAAATGGGCATTGAATAGGTATATCAATTTTGAAAGCAATGGTGGAAGTGAGTGCGAGTCAATAAATCTTGCCACTGTAACAAATTATGATATGCCTACGTCAACAAAACCATTATTTATTTTTAAAGGTTGGTTTATGGATAGTGGGTTTACAACTCCATTTGATAAATCTTTAATAAATTTTGGCGAATATGATACGGCGATTATTGTTTATGCAAAATGGGAAGAAAAGAAAGTCCAAAATGTAACTTTTTATGGCTCTCCTAAAACCGAATATGTTTACGGAGAAGAAGTTGACCCTAATGGAATGTATGCTTATGTTGAATATTACTACTACGAAGGCGAGTACATTGATATAACAAAAGATATGGTTCGTGGCTTTGATTCAACACGAATTGTTAAGGATAAAAATGTTAGAGAAGTAAAAAATAAAATGCGGATTATTTTGGGTGAAAAATCAAGCGATTATTTTATATACACAATCACACCTAAATATAAGTCAATTAAAATACAAAAAGATAGTTTTAAAAGTACATATTTAATTGGGGAAAATTCAAAATATATAATCGATAATTGTAATGGTATCAGTTATCACTATGATTATTACGCATATAAAGCGTTAAATTTTAAAGTGACCGCCACAAATTTTGATGACACAACTACAGATATTGATGTCATTGCACATTCTAATGAAAAGGTATATTTTAAAACTAATTGCAATTATAATCACACAGGCAATTGGATTTCTGTTCTTCCTCCAACAATATCTAAAATAGAGTATAAGTTCTTTCCAGTTATTTCATTTCCAGAAGATGGCTCCAAAATTTCATATCCAATCGATCAAGACGGAAATTACATTTCATATGATAAATTTGAGTGCATTGACTATTTATGCCGTGATTTTGATAACAACTATAATAGTGTAACATCAAACGCCTATTGCGACATTTCAACAAATGCTGTTGGCAAATTTACTGGAACACTATATTTGGGATTGTGTGCTGATGAATTTGAATATAGTGTTGAGTATAATGAATCGGAGTTTGATTCATTTGAAACGCTTGACACAAATGATTTTGTTCAAGAACTAACTGCAACAAACGATGCAAGTTTGTTAAATAGAAAAGTTGTTATTTTATTAAAAGACGGCACAAAATTTGAATGGAAAATTGATAAGGAAGAATATATTTTATCCGATTTTGTCTTAACAACTACTGGAGAAAAAGAGGCGATTGTTCAATTTCCTTTTGAAAAGGCTGGAAGTTATCAACTTTTGAAAATCGATTACACTGTTGTTTCTCTTAATGATATCGAATATATTGATTCTAATAGTGATTTCGCGATACAATGTTCTTGCTCGTATGAATTAGATAATTTAAGTCATAATAAAGCATATTATTATCAAGGTGAAGAATTAAAGTTTATTACGTTGCCTTGGATTAGAAGCTCTCAGGTTTCCGATAACTATGCTGATTTGTCAAAAGTGGGGGAACACACAACCACGGTTAAAATTTGCAATATAGAAGTTATGGTTAAATACAAAGTGGATAGCGAGATCGATAAAGTATGCCTAGAAAACAAAACAATAGAATTAAATTCAAATATAAGCTTAAGAGATTTAAATTTGTTTGCTTATTATAAAGATTGTTGCTATTTGGGAGATTTAAATAATCAAAAAATCAGTAGTAATAATGGTGAAAGTTGGTCAGGTGAAATGCGATATATAAATGGGGTTGAAGTGCCATTTGAATACTATAATTATGAAATCCTAGAAGATTTAGACACAAGTTCATTAGGTCAAAAACAAGCGAAAATAAGGCTCTGTGATAAAGAATTTTTAATAGATTATGAAATTATTTAAAATGAGTAGTTAGAGAAACTTTATAAAAACAAGTTGAGCAGGAGAGTTTACACTCCTGCTCAATTGTCTATATAGAAGGGAAGAATAAAAAAACTTGTCAGTGTGTTATACTGCGAAGTTTTAAAGTGCGCAAAATCTACTACCTTATAATTTTAGTTGTAGAATTGTTTTTGAGCATAATTTACAAATCTAAGCCTATATAAATTTAATCATTTTGACCGAAAATTTGGTGTTCCCGGCGCGATTCGAACGCGCGACCTTCCCCTTAGGAGGGGGACGCTCTATCCAGCTGAGCTACGGAAACAAATACAATTTACTT
>ERZ808286.1117-NODE-1117-length-14214-cov-9.876616_pt1 | contig 14214 bp, 26 predicted proteins | sample MGYA00521276_ERZ808286 | MGnify/ENA primary metagenome ERZ808286 (study PRJEB31516, sample SAMN03275607) | gut metagenome | biome: mammalia-associated habitat; material: feces | host: Papio cynocephalus | place: Kenya | collected 2012-08-01 ... | reverse complement strand
ATATTTATATAATTATTTATTTATAATTTAACAAGAAATTTTATATTATATTATTTATTATTTTAATATATATTCTAGTATTTGTTAAGCGAATAGCTTTACCCTCGACCCCATCCAGAGGGTCACTTGGGTAAAGCGTTTGAGTAGCTTAACTAATACGATACTAGAACAGAAACTAATTTCTTGTTAAATTTTTCTTAATCATTCTTTGTTAAATTATCCGCAAAATAATCATTAGTTATTATCTTTTATACCGTTACACTCTCGCCATTTTACGCTACACCCAAGACTGCCTTGTGATGGGCAGAGGGGTGTAGCTATTTTGCTCGTGTAACTAAGTTTACTATCAAAATAATCGATAATACTAATCTAAATTTTTAATAAAATTATTTTGCTTTAGGTATTGACAGATGAGTTTATATATGATATAATATCTATGAATAGGAACAAAGCCCACGGTCACTTCTCTGTATGGTTTAGTTCTATATTCATGTGTTAAATTTTACCGTAACCCCATACATCGAAGTGAGCCGTTAGGCGAACGTAGATGTATTATACTACTGGAGTTTTTGTAAAGTGCAAAAATGCTTGATAAATCAAGCAAAAGTGGCATTTTAGGGTAAGAAAACCGACAATCAAGTTGAAATAGTCGGGAAACTTAGAAGTAAATAACCGACATGATTATCAAAATAGTTGTATAAGTAGGTGGTTAGAATGAAGCAAAATAATCAAAGAACAATCCTGTTTAGCAAATATGATTATTCAAAACCATATTATCCGAAGGATTTAACAGGGAAAGAAATGCTTTTGTATAATTATATTTTAGGATTGAAACAAGGGTTTGAAGAGCTACGCCATTGTAAAATGACCTATATGTATCTATCTTATAGTCATTTTAATAGTATGCACAAAATGGATTGGCGCACTTATGACAAGGCTTTTCATGGCCTAGTACAGAAATTATATCTTGTTCAAGAGGAAAGCGGGGAATACACATTCTTTCCTGCTAAATTTAATGATTATCCAAGTGATGTCGATATTGCAAAAGCTTTTATTATGCAAAATTTTGGGCATCCTTATGAAGGTAATTCACTGGATACGTTTGATGGTGGATTTAGAAATAGCAGAGACAAGAAACAATTTAGAGACACTTGGGAATTGGCTGGCGATGAATCAGAATTGGATATTTGGCCTGAAATTCCAGACGAATACAAAGAATTGAGCAAGAAAGATTTGTGTCCAGAATCTTGTGTATCACATGATGAGGATATTCCTTTTTAAATTATTAAAATAACAAAACGAGGTGGAATAATGAATTATAACATAGAAGAGAAACGAATGAAAGAAAGAAGTAAAATTCCATACGAATTATTTTGTAGAAAATTTTATTGCGATAAAATAGCGTTTCCGAAAGTTATTGAAGTAAGGGATTACGAAGATAGCTATACATGGTTATTTAAAAACCTAACAAAGAATGCAAAGTATGCAGTTTTGTGGGAAGTATATACAATGTACAGAGAAGGTAAGAATTTTTATGGTTGGTTAACATTAGACATAAATGAATACAATCCACGTTATCCAACACTAATTTATCTATTAAAAATGAATAAATTCGGTATGTATAACTCTACCAGAAAACATGATTACGATTTTTATGAAGAGTTGTATACACTTGCAAGAGGAAGAATGAGTGGTCGTGCTTGGGAGCTTGTTACAGATAATAAACAAGCGAAAATGTTATTAGAATACGCTTGTAGATAACTATTAAAATAATTGTTTGTGATAGCTAGGCAAACAATAAAGCCCGGAAGCGTAAGCAACCGGGCTATTTCTTTATGTTAAATTACTTAAAACTATTTGCAACCTTCTGCTCAATTTCATCTAGTTTGTCAAAGCTGATACCGAAAATATCAGCAGCGTGACGCAGACCAGTTACTTCACCATAATGACGTAGTGATTCATTCTGTAGGGCACTAGCAGCCTTTTCTCCAAACATCTGAGAATACATCTGCTGAATGCCCGGAACATTTGTCTGATAAAGCTGAGTGAAAGTCTTTTCGTACTGTTCATAGAAACGCTCTGTCTTGTTCATTTGTCTACTTCCTTTGTTAAATTTATTTCCTAGTTTCCTAGGCTCTATAAGTATTATACACTAAAGAAAACAGCTTGTCAAGAGTGTAATTAAAATTCTACTTTCATTCCATATCCATCATCATTGATAATCGGATATTCGTCATAAACACATTCATTAGGGTTTGTGATAGTCATCGACACAGCGCCTTTCTTAACCATTTCAGGGAGAAACTTATTAGCGGCTCCATAAGCTAAGCCATACAGATTATAGAACAACATAGACTGTTTATCTTCAATCAGAAGTGCTTCCCCTGCTTTGTTCCAGAACATTAGTGTAAACATATTAACCACGCTCCTTTGCTTCCAGAATGGTCTTTCTGAGCATATCAGAGCCCGGAACAGAACGATTGCACACCATGATATAAACATTCTCCATCTCGTTAATGGTCTGTTGAATGGTGTTCTCGTCGTTCATGGCTTTTGCCATTCGGTAGTCATTCAGAGCGTCCTTAATGATTGATTTCAATTCGGTAATAGTAAACATATTTTGTTACCTCACTTTCTGTACTCTTAATATACCACATTCTCAAACATTTGTCAACAAGTATTTTTAATTTAACAGAAATATTTTCTTGACGTATAACAAGCAACTATTAAAATAATTATTTGTTATACAAAAATAAACCCGGAAGCATTTCTGCTCCGGGTCATTCTGGATTACTCTGCCAGTGCTACGAATACTTCTTTAGCATGGGGGAGACCGTTCTTTTTATCTGTCTTGTAGATAGAGAAGAAGTCGATTTCTGCCTTCTTAAATCCCTCTACCATGTAGTACCATGTGCCATCATAAACAGTTGTGGTATCTTTGGTATCAAGAACGAATCTGGTATCCTCATCGATGTTAGAGCACTTGTAGATATCGTTTACAGTCATTGTTGTTACCTCATTTCTATTATTGTGTGGTTCCTTTTCACGTCTTTATTTTACCACAAATGCAATAGAAATGCAAGGATTATTTGAAAGTTTTTCAAAAGAATTTTCATACTCAAGATGAAATGAATTTAACAGAAATAAATATTTTAATAGTTAAATTTAACATATAATAAAACCCGGATTGCTCCGGGCTGGCTATTACGCTTCAATAATTTTCACGCAGTATTCAACACCATCAATCTCGATACTCATATCATCCAGTTCATATTCAGAATCAAGAGCAATCTCTTCTCCGTCTTTAGTGATAAAATAAACTCTGTCATAAAAACATTCACCATTACCAACAACTTCATAAGTAATACCAGAACCATCTTTAAAAGTGACGCTGTAAACTTCTTCGACGCTTCTTTCAATAACGTCCTCGTCGCTACAAGAGCTCAGCATTTTGTTAATCTCATCCAGATGCTCATGAGAGATATAAACCTTTTCTTCGTAAGTTTTCATTGTTGCTACCTCTTTCTGTCTGTGTGTAGTTCCTTTCGACACTATTATTCTATCATATTTTGGAACAGATGTCAACACTTTTCTTAAAGTTTTTCAAAAGAATTTTCATGTTACAGATGAATAGGATTTAACAGTGATACCAGAAATAATTATTTTAATAGTAAACTCCCTTGAAAAATATTCAATATAATAGAAAAACTCCCTTGAAAAAGTTCAAGGGAGTTAGGATTAATTTTCTTTATAGATATCTAACACACGTTCATTGGCTTCTGCAAGGCTCCACAACGCTGGTTTTACAGGATAGCTTGTAGCGTGTTCAGGCTCGTTAAACCTGTCTAATAGGCTCACATAGGGCTGTTTAACGGTACAACGCAAACCATATACAGAACGCCAAAATGGTTGATATTTAACTCTTGGTTTCCTTGTTTGTGGTTTCTGTACTTTCTTTTTCTTCTGTAATCTTGCCATCATTCTGCACCTTCTGAATCGCTTCATAGCAAGCCTGAATATAAACATTGATTGTATTCGGCTGTTGTTTCATCTGTTCCAGACAATCAATCAGCATCCGAAACATTTGCACGAGCATCTTTCTTTCTGCTTCCGTTAGAGTAATGTTCTTGCCATTGTCCAAAACATAATTTAGAATATTCTTTTCCATGTTAAATTACCTCGCTTTTACTTCTGCAATTCTAAAAAGACTCTTTCGATTTTCAGGTGTATCTTCTTTAACTACCATCAGATAGGGCGAATAAAGGACTACATCCCCGTACTCCGCCACGATAGATACACCGTTCTTTTCAAACAAAACCTTTTTCATAATATTGTTACCTCACTTTCTGATATTATTATAGCGCAATTTAACAGAGAAGTCAATAGGTAATTCAAAATTATTTCTGTTAAATTTAACAGAGAACTATCATGACCGAATGGGAATGATTGAAATGCTACAAGCATTACTATTAAAATAATTATTTATGATATAATAAAACAGGGACTAGAATTTTCATCTAGTCCCCTTACTGTTATTCTACTTCAATCCAGATTCTTCCTAAGCTCATAGAGTTATAAAACGTAACTTTAGATTCTTTCAGATATCCGGGAACGCTCTTCCAAAATCCTTTCCAGAGGATTGTTTCGTCAGGCTCGTTATCATGTGCCATTGGATGAAATTCAAAATAGCTGTTATCATCCATATCACCACAAATATTAAACAGTTCTTGAACAGTCATTGTTAAATCCTCCTTATGCCTTTACCAGAATGTTCTGATTAGAAAAATATTCGACGTGTTTCGTGCTAGTGTTCATTGCTGTATTAACGCCAAGCTTAACATAGGTGTGAGTGCCAAGGGTAAAGGTATCACCAACAGTCAAATCAGAAAACAGTTTCATTTTAGTTACCTCATTTCTTATTGTTCTCTCTTGAACTATATACAGTATAGCAGAAAATAGACAAGAACACAATGGGTAAAATGCACAAAGATTTGGTTTTATTTTGTACGAAAATTTAGCAGTTAATTTACTGATAAATATTTTAATAATTACTATTGACATAATGTGAAGCGTATGGTATAATATTAAAGATGAGAAGTGCAGCTTCTCAAATATTTAGATAGGAGTGATTCTATTATGGTTCAAAATCTCGAAGGAGAAAAATGGCGAGATGTCGGTGTCGTTAAAGGTGTTGATTTTACTGGAATGTTTGAAGTGAGCAACAAGGGGCGTGTTAAAAGCCTTGAGAGGCTTGTTACGTTCGTAGATGGCAGACAAAGATGGTTCCATGAAAAACTTAGGGAATTTAATACAACAAATTGTGGCTATAGAGAAGTTACATTAAGCAAAAGCGGAGAAAAACAGATGTGTGTGTCAGTTCATCGTTTGGTAGCTCTCCGTTTCATTCCAAACCCAGACCCAGAGTATAAGACACAAGTAAATCATATTGATGAAAACAAAATAAACAATTGTGTTGAAAATTTGGAATGGGTCACACCAAAAGAAAATGCAAATCATGGGACGAGGAATGAACGCACTGCCAAGGCTCAATCAATTAGGATTGTTCAACTAGATATAGATGGTAACTTTATAAGAGAGTGGGGTTCTGCAACAGAAGCAGATAAATATTTTGGTGGTAGAGCGCATATATCTGGTTGCGTAGCGGGAACAGATGGCACATACAAGAACTATATATGGATTAGTAAAGAAGATTATAATAAATTATCTAAAGAAGAAATCAAACAAATCGCCGAAGATAAAAGGAATGAAAAATATCGTATAAATGAAATTATGCAGTTCGATATGCACAAAGAGCTAGTAAATAAGTGGGTAAACGCTGCGGAAGCAGAAAAACACGGGTACGGAAATACATCTATAACACAATGTATCAAGAGGAATATTTATATTTACAAGAATTGGTTTTGGATTCCTACAAAAGAATATAATAGTTTATCAAAAACGGAGTTTGATAAACTATTTGATAAAAAGGTGCTTGAATTTAAAGAAAAAGAAAATGAGAGAATTAAAAAAATAGTAAATAAACGCTCTAACCCTGTTGTCCAGCTATCAACAAATGGAGAGTTAATCAAGTCTTACCCCTCTATAAGTGAGGCAGGAAGAAACGGGTTTAATCCAACAGATATTTGCCATTGTGTAAAAGGGGGTACGTTGTTAGTAAAGGGCTATATTTGGATGTATGAGGATGAGTACAACAAATTAACTAAAGAAACGATTGTGGAAAGATATAATAAAAAGAAAGATGAGATAACTTATCCACTTAAAGTTGTTCAGTTGGATAACGAAAACAATATTATAAAGGTTTACAATTCTCCAAAAGACACAGAAAGTTATGGTTTTAGTTCAGGCGGGGTCTCAATGTGTACGACAGGTAAAAATAAAACACATAAAGGCTATAAATGGATGAAATTGTCTGATTATGAAGAAAAATTTGGTAAGGTAGAATAAAACAAACCCTGTAAAGCAGTTGCTTTACAGGGTTTTAATTTTAATTATTTTCAGAATTTAAAGGTCTATGAAGAATAATATTTCTGCAACATTTTCCTTCACGATTCTCCCATTGCTCTTTCTCGTAATTATAGCAAGCAACGAATGTTGCATTTGCTTCGTTGGTTACGAGCACATATACGGATTTGTTTGGATAAATAGGGTTATCAGGGGGAAGATTCTTTTTAGTCCATACGATTACATCTTCGCCTTTTTTCTCAGGTGGCTTGTAATACTGGTCAAAGCCTTCTCTGTGTGCCACTTCGTCTGCGTCCTCTGGAATCCAACCAAGAGCTTTACAGGCAGCTTCAAAGAAACAAGTGCGATAAAACAGTTGTGTTAGTTCTTCATCGGTGCTATTTGTCTTTCTGCTATTTTTTACCAAGCAGATGTTGCTGCGTCTGAGTTGGTTCAAACCGTAGGCTTTATAGTCCTCTTCTTTGCCTACAAGTGAAAATACGTCCAGATTTGGGCGAACCTTCACTTTACGTTTCTTCTTTGGATGTTTAATCTTGTCTGCCAATATGATAACCTTCTCTCTGTTAAATTAAAATATCTGCTTCATGGCAAATATAAGCACTGTTATAAAGCGGTTCTTGCTATTTGATATGTTTGATTCCTGACGTGCCGGGTTCTTTCTTAAATACTCCATTATGTTCATTTAGGAGCGATACAAAATCACTCGTATAGAACATTCTTTTTGCTCTGCCATCTACGGGTGCGGCATAGAGTTTATAATCAAATCCACCAAAGACATAAGGCTCAAGCTTGCATTCGTACCATGTTTCTTCGCCCCAGCTATCTAATAGAACAAAGTATGTTGCATTAGTGTCGAGTTCTTCATATCTCATTGCTGTTCCTTTCTTAATAATGATTATAGCCTTTGCGCTCTCTGTCAGATTTAGAGTCACGCAAGAATGGTTTATTGTGAGTAGTTGAGAAACGATACTTATTATCTTTCAACCACTGCTTTTGTTCGTCATATTCCTTTCGCCATTCCAGATATTTCTCACAAGTAGTAGAACAAGCGCAATGACGGTCAGAACAATCTTTGCAAGGATTAGTCATTTCTATTACCTCTTTCTAGTTCTCTTTGAACTGATATAATTATATCACACAAATTCAGATTTGTCAAGTCCCATTCTTTGATTTTTAATCAAAAATCGTGACCAAAGGTCACAGATTTGATAGAAAATTTTGATATTAGTTTTTCTTAAATCCCAAACATCATAGATGTTTAGAATCACTCCTGTTAGTCATAATTATTTTAATAATTAAATTTTTACATAAAACGAAACCCTACTAACTATGAATGAGGTAACAAGTTGTTAGTAGGGCAGATAATGGCATAATGTAGGGATTTGTTGGATTTGAACCATACAATCTTTCGGATGCACCGAACGCTTTGCCCAATTAAGCTAAAATCCCATAGGAAGGGTAGTTTTACCACCTAATGCCAGAATAGCTAATTCTGATTATTAGGACTCAATATAGAGTGCTAACTACCAAGGCCGCACTTTGTATTACACTTCCCGCCTAGCTGTGCGCCCACTAGACTTGATAGAGTCTTTCTTATTACGGTATGATTCTATCCAAAAGACCGCCTTAACTCTTTCGTGGTTAAGCTACGTCCAGATGTATGTATCTGGAACTAAGCGTTAGGCTAGATTGCTCTAGCCCGGTGGAATTGCGCCACCCTATGAACCTAGCTTGCTGTTAAATTACGGAGTCAATCTTTTCGGATTCTTCGGTGGTAAGGTCAAGGTTAAAGAACAACCAATGGATTGCGTCACGAGCAATGAAACTGTTAGGACATTCACGGCGAACTTCCTTCGCAGTTGCGATTGCGTTACGAATAAGATTGCGTTCGTTCTTGTTGTCACCAGTGTACCCGAACTTCTCAAAGAGATACTGTTCAGCAGAAGGGATATCTTTGATATCATTGATACTCATTTTCGTTACCTCATTTCTTTGTTTCCTTCGTTCTGTAAGTATTATATCATGTTTTGTTGCTTATGTCAAGTCTTTTTCTTAAATTTCTTCAAGAAAACTTTTTTCAGCAATTTTTTCAACCAACAAAGCGTTCTTGATAAACTTGAACACATAACCGCTATACTGGAATGGTTCAAAACCACCAATAACATGAAGGATAGCTTTCTGTTTCTCAGTGATGTAATGGCACTTGTGTCCTTGAATTACAAAGCTATCAAGGAATCCCCGCTCCCAATCGGTAAGACGAGGTTTGTAGTAGCTCAACTGTTTGATTCGCTGTTCTTCCAAACCAATCCGTTCCATTAGTTTGAAGCGTCGCTTTGCTACAGAAGTATATTCTTCATCGTTCAGGATATCGGAATCCAAAACCTCATCCATCATGTGAACTTTTGCATAAGCTTCTTTCAGTGTCATTTGAATTTCTCCTTTTTGTTTCGTTCTGATATTATTATAGCACTGTCTGTTGAGGATGCCAAGAGTCAATCAAAAATTTTTCTGTTAAATTTTTAGGGGATATTGGTAGAAAAAATAACGTAGGTACGTTAAATAATAATTATTTTAATAGTAATAAAAACCTGATTTTATTCTAATATATTTCTTAATTTAACCCAAAATTAAAACCGCCCACGCAAAGCAAACCAAAAACGTGAGCGGTGGAAGATAGCTTATTGATTTTTCAGTTCCTTACAGAACAATTTAACAGTGATGAGATACAGAACGTCAAACCCTATTGCAAGAATAAAACTGTATTCGTTCAAGAACAGTGTGGTGATAACTACACCAATGAATAAAACGCAATGCAGAATAAAAATCAGAAAATCGCCCATGACGTACCTTTCCAGACCTTAACATTTTCAGTCTTACCAACAGTCTTGATGTTGTTCCCAAATCGCTTTACAGGATATCGCTTGATATATTCACGACCTCTATCAGAACCAATGTAATACCTGTAACTAGGAGTATCATATTCGCCAAACTGTTCCAGATGGTCAATCATACACTTTGAAAGTTTCATAGTAGTTACATCGCTTTCTTGTTTCTGTAATGATTATAGCACAATTTAACAAGAAATGCAAGAGCTATTTTATAACAGGAATAATTCTTATAATCTAATTTAACAGATAATTATTTTAATAGTTAATAAACCATAAAACAAAATTGGCACTCACAATAAGCAGGTGCCAACTAGGAATATTTATTAGTTACTTGATACGCTCAAACTTTCCATCGTCATCAGCGTGCAAGAACAATTCGGGATACTTCACAATCTTGCAAGAACGATGACGGACAACCAAAGCCCCACATTTCGTGCAACGCAAGATATATTCTTTCTGATTGCTTGCAATGCTGTTGGCGGCTACAACCTCTTTTCCGTTTTCATCGGTAAAGTAATCAGTTCTTGTAATGCTAACGCCGTGCTTTTTGCTAATTTCGTTAGCAATCACTTTCCACATTCCAGTGTGACCACAGCCAAAATCAATGCTATCAGCTATTGCATGAGCCAACTCATGATAAGCAACAGTCATAAACTGTTTTTCAGTACAGCCCATGATAAAGTATTTGCTAAAACTGATACTATAGTCGTAACGCTGTTCATAGCGGTTGTATTTTCGGGAACATAAGCCATAGGCTTTCTTACGACGGTTCAGACCGGGAATAGGGTTCAGACCATCGGGAAGTGTGTAACCATCAAAACCCAAATTTTCCATTGCCTCATCAAACAGTTCGTACATTCTTTCGTTCGTCATGTTAAATACCTCATTTCTTATTTTGTGTTCTCTCTTGAACTGATATAAGTATACACGAAAACAGGCAAAAAGTAAATAGGCAAAATGCACAAAGATGATATAACAAAACTGTACAAATTTAACATGATGAATATTCCAGAATCAATTACTATTAAAATAATTATAAATTACTCAATATAAAACCCGCCTAGTTGGAGGAATTTACTAGACGGGTAGAAAATAGCTTATTAACCAATACGAACAATATTATTCGCTGAAATGGTCATAACATCGGGCTTTTCGCCTTTATGAAATTCGGACGCCAAACACATAGATTTAACAGTATCTTCATCAGTTGGCACACCATTTACAAGATAGGTGGATTTCGTCTTATTAGGGGAAGTCGCTACACGCACATAAATCTTGCCTTTATACTCAATCAGATAACCTTCCTCATTTTTCATCCAGTTGCCCCAAGGAAGTGAGCCGGGTTCTTTAGGAAGTTCACCAGATTCACGCTTTGCCTTGACGTTTGAAATATGGTTGTAATCCACGCCAAAACGTCCGGTCATTCGAGAAACCTTCATGATAGACTTATCGGCATAAGCCTTTTTGGTCTTGAGTGTCTTGCAAGTTTCGATGGTGGTAAAAGTGCCCTTGTTGTGAGAGTGAATAGCGGTCTTGATTTCATCCAGATTCATCATGTTAAATTTACCTCATTTCTTATTTGTTGGTTTCTATATACTATTATAGTCAATTTAACAAGAAAATCAATAGTCATATTGCACAAAGATTGCGTCAGATTTATAGTGATATTGGCACCAATATAGAACTAACTATTAAAATATTTATTAAATTTAACAGACAAAACAGAGCGACTATTGCCGCCCTGCCATTCAAAGGTTAGTATTTGATATTGTACTTCTTTGCCATTTTATTCCAGATAGGGAATGGGCAAGCGTTATCTCTGTTCATGTGAAATACAAGGGTTAAACGCTGATTTTGAGCGTTATAATAGTGTCGGTGGTCTCCCGATACTCTTCGCAATTCAAACCCATTCTTTTTAAGAATTTTGTTCGCATTTCTAAGCTTGATATCATTCATCTCTATTTCGTCCCTTCTTTCTGGTATAAGTGGTCTTTTTGGTAAAACGAACAGGACGCATATTAGGCTTGCGTTTTGCTTTTCGTTCCTGCTTCTCTTTATTCTTCTGTAGCATTGCGAAACTCCTTTTCGTCTAACTCAGAGTTAAGAGCGTCAACAAATGCGCTATGAATGTCGTCCTCTGATTCAATGCCCAATACATTTTTGATACGTTCTAAGTCGGTATTCGACAGGCTAATTGTAATAGTCATTATTCATCTTCCTTTCCGTCTTTGCTATAAATCCAATTCTCTGGAAGTTCGTCTTCTGTAAGCATCTTGTAAACCAGACCAAGGGATTTATAATCCTTGTTAAATTCCAGATAACTTCTGAGAATAAAGTGGGCTACAACAGAATCCATAGTCATTGCAAGGACTCTAAACTTGTTGTCATACAGTGTGTTATAGTATCCGATGTAGTATCTCATTGTTAAATCCTCCTGTTTGATTTCTGTATCTATAATATATCATACTTCAAACAAAAACACAATAGTCAAATTGCACAAATAATAGAGTGGATTTTTGGTTATTATTGTATATAAGTTTCTTGATAACTATTTTAATAATTAATTTAACACATAATAAAACGGATGGTGTATTTCAACCACCCGCCTTTTACTATTTGTTAATTTTTTAATGTTTCTTAAATTTTACTGACTCACCCGGTTTCAGATAGAAACATTTCTTGCAATGTTGGCAATCACCACCACAAAGAACAGCTTTCGGGTCAATCAAATCTTCGTGTTCTCCATCGTCAAAATACGCAACGGGAACAGAATCTTTGTTTTCGGGAATAAGAGTGTTCCAAGCACTGAACACGATATTAAAATTGCTAGGAATCAGACCAAGTTTCAGAGCTTCACCAACAATTTCATACTGTTTGGTGAACGCCATAAATTTAACATCAGGATTACGCTTTGCAATCTCGCAACAAGCGTTCAGATAATCAAAAGAAAACATATCTCCCGCAATATTATAGCGAAACAGCCGAAATTCGTTAATGTCAATAAACAGACAAGCTGCTTCGATGAACTCATTATAACGATGGTCAACCATCAATGCTTTGGTGTTGTCCTCGTATGCTTCACGAACAGATTTTCGATATGCACACATTTTTCGAGCATAACAATCCTTGTAACACTCAAGATTTTTTGCACAGGTCTTGCCCGGCATCACGGAGAAAGAACCGACACGACCGGTTTTAGAATTACCAGAACTAAAAGAAAAACCACGGATTCTCATTGTTGTTACCTCATTTCATTTTGTGTGTGTTGCTTTCGATGGTCTTAGTATACGCTTGTTGCAAGCATTTGTCAATAGTTTTTTGAAAATTCTTTTGAATATTTTTTGTTGTAATAATACAACTATAGGTTGGTACGGTATCTGGTGGAAGTGTAGCACTAACTATTAAAATAATTATTGTAATACTATAAACCCTGTATCCTAGTAGGTAATAGTATAAAGCCGAGTCTGGTATAATAACCTACAAACCCAGTATGTAACGTGCGTTTTTAAGCCCAGCTTTACGGGTACACACAGGAAGCGGGGAGCTGGCTACTATTAAAATAATTAAAGTGGCGTTCCTGTACGCACATAAAATAACCCCAGCCTAGTAGGTATGTGGGTATATGAAAAGCCCAGCATAGGCGTACAGGTAAAGTGTAGAAGTGGGGCTACTATTTTGATAGTTAAATCACAGGCTAGAAATTGCGGTTTCAAAAGTGTGACAAAATTCCTGTTTTGAAAGTGCTGTTTTGCGACAAAATTCTATCTTGACATCTGGAACAGAGTATGATATATTGATAAAGGACTTTGAAAGATGAACAGAGTCCTATTCAATAGGAGTTATAATTATACTATTATATATGTATATATTCATATAAATATACATTGATATGTTAGTATGGGATAACTATGTTTACTTGATGCCACGAAAACATAAGCGATAGAATTTTCTGGTGTCGGGGTTTATCGGCAAGGTCTGCACTGACGTGGTAATAACCTTGCCTTATTTGCCGGTATCAGAAATTAAAAACGGAAAAGCTGTTTTTAATTGATAGAACTGCGCCAAATCCTAGGTCTATTGGAAAATAAAAACGGATTTGCCGTGGATAATTTTTCGGCTGATTTGGAATGGTATTACATTCTCGCCGCTCTGTAATGCAGGCTCGAATGTCGAGAAATGCTCGGTAAGTGTTTGATACTGTCATACAATTCTGGTTAAATTAGGGATTTTGTATGGCTGTAGGAGTACAATAGGATAGTACCGTGTTGTGGCGTGATACTGCACACAACACTGGTGGGAGAGGTTTACAGAAGCCTACTGTTGTTGACGGCTCTGTAGACAAGTATAGAATTTGAGATGAGGAAATGGTGGGTTGAAAGATTAGGAATGGCTAGAAACTGTGCGTGAGAGAAGGACAAGTGTATATAGAACATAGAGGATATATTTTTGGACTGGATATAAGACAAAAGCCAACTGCACACAAAATGTGTTATTGCAGTTGGCTTTAAAATTTTGATGATTATTTGTCTTGAAAAATTAGATAATAGGATTTTGGGATTCTAAACATCGTAGATGTTTGGGATAGTAGTTGAAATTTTGGTAATTGGATAGAAATTTTTGATTTGATTTTTTATAGTTTGTAATTAAGGATGAACAGTTTGTAAAAGAGTTTGTATAAGTAATGGAGTATAATGGTAGATATTATAAGCCCATATTAGGGATAAAATTAGGTCAGAGATAATTAGGAAGATATTATCTTGAGGATTAGTTTGTAAAAGAGTAATGGATTCTGTTAGGTTATGAATAAAGAAAAATAAGGAAATGGATAACCAGAGAAGATAGA
>ERZ808286.1115-NODE-1115-length-14220-cov-2.971338_pt1 | contig 14220 bp, 27 predicted proteins | sample MGYA00521276_ERZ808286 | MGnify/ENA primary metagenome ERZ808286 (study PRJEB31516, sample SAMN03275607) | gut metagenome | biome: mammalia-associated habitat; material: feces | host: Papio cynocephalus | place: Kenya | collected 2012-08-01 ... | reverse complement strand
GTTAAAGTAGTATTAAATTCTTCTCGTGTTATATAATCATTATTAAGCTGTGGAGAATTTGGAATTTCTTTTAACTCATACATATTAATAGAAGCAGTGCCATCCATATTTATTTGCTTAGTATAAATTCTGCGGTTAGCATAATCAGGGAAATAAAAAACTGAACCATCAAAATCAATACTCATAGCTCTAACTTCATCTAAAGATGAAACAGGTCTAATTCGCTATGTAGTATTGTTTTGAACCACTGGAGTAGCAGTTGTTCCATAAACAGGTCTATTACCTATTGGATTAAACTGCTATGGATAACCATAAGTATTCATGTTATTACCTCCGGAGAAATATAATATTGAAAGGTTTTTTCTCTTCCTCTCATTATTATATAATTTTTGCTTCGAATAAATATATTACAATTACTAACACTTTTTAAATAAAAATCCCACTTACTCAAAATTGAATAAAATTGACACTTTCTAAATTTTTACTTTACAATTTAAAAAATTTTTTGTATAATTATTATATAGAAAAATGTAGAGATAGAAAAATTTTTTTCTAAAAATATACAAATTTGAAGGTGATTAAAATTTTTACCATAGGGATTTGCGACAAATGTAGTTAGCAAAATGATTTATTAGAAGATATAATAAATCACTATTTACAAGAATTTGATTTACAAGGATGTATATATAAATTTACAGACCCAGGAAAATTAATTAAATCAAATATTGATTATGATGTTATTTTTCTTGGAATTACATTTAAGAAAACTGATGGTATTGAAATAGCGCATCTTTTAAGAATAGAAAATTATACTGGAAAAATCGTTTTTGTTTCTTCCCAAATCGGATATGGGGTTGCTTCTTATGAAGTAAAAGCATTTAATTTTGTCGAAAAGCCAGTTAATAAAGAAAAAATTTTTTCCATCTTACACGAAATTAGAGAAGAAAAAAGAAGAGAGTATAAATATTTAGATACTCCTGAAGGAGAAATAAAAGTAGATTTAAATAAAGTTTTATATGCTGATATTCAAAAAAGAAATTTATGTTGTCATTTAGAAAATGAAGTTTTAAATAGTAAAACTTTAAAGACTTCTTTTGAAAATTATATTGGAACTTTAGCATACCATCCAGATTTTGTATTTATTCCTCCAAGTTTAGTTATTAATTTAAATCAAATTAAAATAATGAATAAAGATAATTTAACTTTTAAAAATGGAGAAGTTTTATACTTTCCAAAGAAAGGTTATGAAGAAATCAATCGACGATGGAAGAATCCATTTAGATAAAAAAAATAAGGGAGACATTCAATTAAGAATGTCTCCCTTATTTTTATTGTTTTAGTTCTTCACTAGGAGTGCGATAATCATTTACAGTAGATTCAATCTTTTCTTGTAAATATTTATTTAAATCACCAAAAGCATTATTTAAATATTCTTTTGCGTCATCGCTTAAAATAAGTAATACTGCTTGGTAAGTTTTTTGAAATGCTTCTTTTTGCGCAGCTTCATCAAATTTACCCTATTCTTTAAGAGAATTTACATAAGTTTGATTAGTAGCAATAACGCAACTGGTAATTGTATCAGTTGCCATTTGAATATATTTATCCAAAATATCATTATCAGTTTTCTTTTGTAATTCTGCACTTTTTGTTTTAATCCAAATAACTACAAAAGTAGTTAAAGCGCCAAGCATAGGAATCAAACAAACTTGAAATAATTGATTAATTAAATTTTGATCCATAACATTATCTCCTTTTTCTATAATAAATATCTATATTAAATCCAAGCAACAGGAACAGGAGTCCAAGTGCCAGTAGTAGAAGTTCTATACTTAAAAGTACCAGTTTTTGCTGTAGTGTCTATCCATACTAAAGGAGCAGTACCAGAAGCAGGTTCAATAGATCCAATATAAATAGAATAATCAATAGTAGTTCCAACAGTAGGAGGAGTTGCATTATCGACATATTTTTTAGTAACTAAATCCATGTCCTATGTCGGAGTATAAGTACTATCCATAGTAATCCTACCGTTCGCAGTCATTATATTAGATTTATTTTTATAAACCGCTTGTGTTACATCATCAGGGACAGTTGCCAGCTTATCATCAATAGATTTAATGGCATCAGTGACTTTATTATTAATAGTCACTTCAGCGTTATCTACTGCTTCTTGAATCTAAGCTACTTTTTCATCAACATTAATGGCGGCTGCTCCTTCAATGCCCATTACGGTAAGATAATCATCAGCTTCACTAGTCCATCCATTTAACGTAATAACTTTTCCTTCAATAGTATAATGATCAGTTTCTTTTAACATAATACCATTATAATATAAAGTTAAAGCACTACTATCATCAAAATCAAAAGGAATAGTAAATGTAGTCTAATTCGCTTTTGCAGTAAAGACATATTTATTTACAGGTTTACTTGCTACGTCCGCGGGGCAAGTAACATTATACTCAATCCCATTAATATTTATTGTTCCAATTTTACTTCCATTATCATCAATATTCTCATAAGATACTTCTGATAATTCTGCTAAATTACGACCATTCTCATCAAAAGTGGCATAATCCGCGTGATCGGTATATAAATTTAATCTTTTATCCGCGGTATCAATGTAAAATTTTTGAGTATCTTCTGTGAAATAAGCATATCCTTCTGTAATAGGAGTGATATCATCTCGTGTTGTGAATAAAGTTTTTCCAGAGTCTAAAGCTGGAAAAGGTATTTTTCCATTAACTATTTCCGCATTATAAGCGACTAGTCTATCTGAATCACCTTTTAAAATTTTAAATAGAGCCATCGATCTTCAATAACTCCTTTCTATAAATTAATGGTATAGAATTAAATTAATAATTCTATACCATTTAGTTTATTCATTCAAGAATAATCCAATAAACATCCAACCCATTACCACCAACAAACCCCTCTAAACGAGCTAAACGCTCCCAGATTTGTTGAACTACCTGGCTATCATCAATTACATAATAATCTTCTTCTTTTACGATAGAATCTAAATTAAGTTTAGAATAAACCTGAAGACTCGCTGGTAATGTGTTTAAATTATATAATAAATTATTAGAATCTTTTTCTATTTTATAAAAAGTTATCATATAATTTAAACTACCAGATTTCTTAGTAGCGCTATAATTTAAAACCCAAGGAAAAATAATTTTATCTTTATGAGTCAAAGTATCATAATATGGGACTGGATAAATACGTTTTTCATTATCAGCATTAATATACTAAACAATGCACATCATATTAGTTAAATCCATAGTATCAAAATATCTATCTATTTCAAAATAAATGATTTCGGCAGCATGATCGCCCTCAACTGTGATATAATTATTTTCATTACTAATAGTTCTTGAATTTAAATCTATCTAAACTAATTTTTCATCTTCTGGAGCTGGAAGAGCAGGATATTTAACTGGAAAATTTTCATCTTGTATTTGATGTAAAACGCTATAATAATCAGTTGGATTAGTTATCATTTATCTTACCCCTCAATCTTAAAGGTTCCTGGCTTTGATTTTCTTTCACCTTTCTTAATAATTACGGCTACTTGGGTGATATTTTCATTTACTTCTATTGAGTTTTCAGAAGTAGTCATTTGAGTAACGCCTTCCGCATTTTTCCATTGATATTCATAAATACCATTTCCTAATTCACTGGTATTAGTAATATTAACAATATATTTTCCATTTTCAGTTGTAACTTCACCAGCAGGCACTAAATTAGTTGGATCAAAATAATTAGTAAAATTAATTGTAGGATAATCTATATTATCTTTATTTTTATAACCATGAACCGATAAGGTATAAATATCTTCTTCAGTTAAAGTTACAGTTTTTTCAGTGCTAAATTCAGAACCATTCTTTTTCCAAAGATAAGTACATTGAACACCCTCATCATTCTATCCAATAGCAGTAATAGTATTAGAAGAACCATAATAGCATCCATTATCAGGAGATGGATCAAGAACAATCTTAAAGTCTTCACTAATTCCTTCAACAACAACGCTCAATCCAGTCCATTTAACTTCTTTACTTACTTGATTCGCAGTTGTACCAAACGCAGTAACACTATAACTTCCACATCCATCAACTTCGCAATATTGGACTTTTAGATAAAGGTCATTCTTTTTAGCAGTATAATTCTCAAGATTGATATCACCACTACTATTAATATAAGCGTCTCCATTTTTAGTGAAATAAGTTAATTTTTCATTATAAGCCATATCTCCACTAAAAATACTATTATCTTCAATAATTTTCTTATATTCGTAGCCAACACCATCTTTTAATTCAGTATTAGTTCCTCTGTAGTTACAAATCCATTTATATTCAATAGTAGTATTATCTGGATTATTTAAAGTGTCATTATAAGCTAAAGCATATAATTTATCACCCGTTAGATAAACAGATTTATTATTTAAGATACTTGTCAAGAAAGCAACATTATCAGGTACGCCAAAGCCCGCGGATTTCTTTGAATCAATTAAACTCTCTAAATAACCAGTTAAATAATCAACAGGTTGAGCAGTAATTAAATCTTCATCAATATCTAAAGTCTTATTAATAATCATTTGCGCAGGTAATGTATTAAATACATACATTAAATTATTATTATCTTTTGAATTCTTTTTAAAGAAAATAATAGAAAACTATAAAGTACCAGATTCACTAGTCACTTCATCACTAATTTGCCATCCAAAAATCAATTTTCCAGCAGTTCCAATATCAGGACAAATAGCTTCAGAATAACCTTGAACTTGATCATTTAAATAATACTGGATATAAATTTTAATATCATCAGCCGCTAAATCTTGTAAATCAAAATATCTGTCAATTTGGAAATAAATTGTTTCTGCTAAGTGATCGTTCTCAACAGTAAGTAATTGCGTTTTTCCAAACTCTTTAGTTAATTCAATTTGACGAGTATCAGCATTTATATTTATAATAGGCTCATCTAAAGGTACGCGAAGAACAGATGGATCTAATTTCTTCATTTGAACGATACCAGTAATGTTACTATAATAGTCTTCAATAGATTTTATTTCAACGATTTTTCCATTAACGTTTTTTATTGAATTATCTTTAGCTAAAGTATTGATTTTCTTTTGGAGCTCTTCCCATTTAGCTTGTTCGATAACACTATCATTTTTAACTATCAAATCTATCTCTTCCTTTCTAAAAAAATTAGGTTAATAGTTTCTTTTCCTATTTAACCTAATTTTTTTTATATTTAAATCAATGTATTCTGGCCTATTTAAACCTCATACCATTCTTCTAATTCATCCTCGGGAACTAAAGGAGAGATGGAAAAGAATTCTTTTCCATCTCTCGTTAATTTTTTATTGTAATCCGCAATTAATCTATATAACTTAGTCATAGGCACGCCTGCTAACTATATAGAAGATTCAATAATACCATTAGAACCCATATATCTATAAACAATTTCTTTTTCCATAATTTATCCTCACTTTACAATAGGCTCTTCTTCGAAATTCGCTCTATTAGATATCATTGCTTCATAAATCTTATGCAAAGTATTTTTAACACTTTCACCATAACTAGCAACGTAATAATATCTAAAACGACCAGTATAGCCATTAGCGACAGTAGGCATACCCGTCTAACGAGGGGTAAAAATACTACCAGAGCTATCAGCTGTAATTTGTTTAACTGGGTGTTTATTAGTACCAACCTATACTTGAATAGCGCCAGTATATCCCTTAAACTAATTACCAGACATATTTAAAATTGTCTAACCCGAAAACGCATTTACATCAAAATTAAGGATACCATCTTTACATCCTTCTATAATTAAATTATAAGGAGAATAAGAACCCATTTTACTTTGATAAAATGCTTGAGCTCCAAAAGTTAAGCCCTCTGTAGAAGAAGAATAAGGAATTATATTATTACGACTTAAAGGACATTGATAAAATGCTTTAGTACCAATTTTCTTTAAACAATCACTAAACTGGAAATATTCTAATCCGCTATCTAAAGTAAAAGCATAATCATCTATCACAGAAATTTTATTATTATCTTTTGGAGCAAAAAATATAGCTGTAATATTAGGATTTACTTGAATACCAACAGCGGCAGATGGATTGACTTGACTATATCTAATTCTTGTAATTGGCTAACCATTATAAATTGTAGGTAAAGTAATTTTACCTTTTAGATTTTTAGCTAAATCAGTCATCACAAATGATAGTTCTCCATCAGAAGTTATAATATCATAATACTTATGAGTAGAATCATTAACTAAAATATTATCATAAACACTAACGGGTTCTCCAACAGCATAGAATTCACGATCTGCATAAGCTAATTGTCTTGTTAAATCAATTTTAACTCCTTCCTTATCAGCCCATCCAGTCTATTTCCAAGTCCATTCTAACGGATCTTCTCCTTCTGGTAAATCTGTTACTTCGGTATTATTAAAATAATAAAATTCGTCCGGAACAATAATTTTTTCACCATAATTAAATACTTTCTTTACAGTTGAATCATTAATAACGCGGTCACCATTAACAAAAGTAATCGTGTAAGATTTACGTTCAAATCTTGCTTTAAAAACATAATCTATTTTATCAGATTGCAGGGATAAAGAATCCCAATTATCCTTTAAAACAACATCTTTTTCATTTACATCTTTTCCAACTGTAATTACTAATTCGCCAGTATCATCTTCCCAACCTTTGAAATTATAAGTTGGCATTTTTTCTTGCAAACTACCAAAAGAAATATAGGTTTCACTTGAAGAATCCGTAGGATTATCAAAGAACTTAGTGCTTGATAAAGGTAATTTCTAAATCTTTAAAATCTCCTGAGTTAACACTCCATCGGTGTCTTCTTGTTCAAGGACAAACTTAGCAGAATATTCTTTCTTAACGTTCTTCACAAAAATAGTTAAATTAGGATAAATACTCTGCAGCTCTTCTTGAATTACATGTTCTTCTATTTCTTGAGTATTTTCAATATAGATAATACCAGTTATATTAGGATAAGTCTAATTAATTCCTTTAAAATAAACAGGAGCTCTATCGTACAAACTGCGTAATAAAGTATAATTAGTAACTTTACTATGGATATCATCGTATCCATTTACATTATTATCATAATAATAAATTAAATTATTTTTTATTTCACTTGGAGTGATTTTACTTACATCTTCTGCATTAACTTTTTCTAATTGGAAATGTCCATTATCTTTATAATAATCAATATTGACACTATCTAATTCTGCTTTATCATCATTTAACAATCTATAAGGACTCCATTGAACATTAGTTAAATTAACTTCACATCCAGTTAAGCTACTTTTTTCACAACCAAGATAATAACGTCTTAATAATTCATAAGAATAATAATCTAAATTACCACCACGGATATCAAAAGTTTTTATACTCGTTGTAATTGCGTTATCTTCAGCATCAGTTAAATTCTTAATATATAATCCTTTATTTTCTTCTGCAACCTCAAGACGATTAGTGATAGGATTGACAGTAGGATGCGTATATTTAGTAACCAATTTAGTTAAAAGATTCGCTTCAATTAAACTTAAATAATTCGTATAATCAGTTAAATACAAAGTATTTAAAGCAACACCTTCCGCGAACTAAACTTTAGTAACATTAGAACCAGTATTTCTAAAGTTTTCTAATTTTTCACTCTTAGTTAAATCTAAAGCCACTGGATTTAAAAATCTAATATTACAAAGATTCATTTCTTTTAATAAAGGCATACCCTCACTGGGATAACTCCAATTATTTACATCATTATTTTTATATTCTTTTCCTTCTTCAGAAAGACCATCATATCCTAACAATAAATCTACTAATTTATTAGCTTTACCTCTAATAAACAATTCTTGGAAATATAATTTACTTAAATCTCCAAGAGATTTCATCTACTCTAAGCCATAAATATAATATAATTGTTCGCGATAATTACCGCTTGACATAATACCTTTCTTTAAGTCTGGAGCAGTAAATCTAACAGGAGTTAAACCATCATATTTCTAAGATGGGAAATTCGCTCCATCAGTTCCAACAGTAACATAAGAACGACGAGCAGGTTCCATTTCAATCCAATATTCACCATCAAACATATGATTTTTAGTGCCAAATTCACGATCATCTTTCCAATATTGAGAATTGGTTATTAAATTAGTTAAACCTTGATTATTAGTTCCTTCAATCCATTCATCAGATGTAGTATTCGGATTGTTGGCAGAAATACGACTTATAATATTATTACTACCACTATCTCCAGAATATTCATCAACTGTTAACCAAGAGTCAATGTAATTAAGACGATTAGTTAAGAACTGTGAACGATAGAGATTGCGGTCACCCTATAAAGCATAGAAATACTAATCACTTTCTATTTCATACTAGCCACCATTGGTGATACGACCGAAAATAGTGTCTTTAGCTGCTGAATTAGTTGGAATAATATATTTATATTCTTCATCTAAATCTAAAGCAATAATAGGACGTTCTCCCTATACGGCATAACTCCCAGGGAATAAAGAAGGATCTGTTTTATACCATTTATCAACAACGTCACTCTTTTTAGAAGAAGTACCAGATTCTTTTTTGAAAATTTGTTTTACTTGACTCTAGTCATAAGACCCATTTGGTTTACCCATTAATTGTTTATACTTATCAACAATTTTACTTTTAAAGAAAGTATAAAAATTATTCCATAATACGCTATCATTAGTAGAATAGCTACCATCTTCAGTAGCATCAACATAATATTCGAATGATGGAATACCAGTATTATTAATACCTAATTGGGTATCAATATCATAAAAAATAGGATACCAAATATAATGTTGAATTCCAGTAACTTTTTCAATATTTCCTTTTTGTGGTCCCCAAGAAGCAAACATTGCATTTTTACCACGAGAGTCATAACATTCAAAGATTTCAGTCATTAAAAAATAAGTAGCTAAATATTCAATATTAAAATAATTACTTAATTCATTTTTAAACTTAGCTTGACGATATTCTTTACTATCTTTTGTATAAGTAACTGAATTATAAATTATTGGCGTAGGTAATAACCATCTATTGTCAATTTGATTTTCATCTTCAATAAAAGAATAATAAGTAGTATAAGGATTATATTTTTCAGAATCTAAAACATAAATTTTATTATCCTAATCCTATAAAATATAATATTTATTTATCTAATAAACTTTGCTATCATCGTCAGTTAATTTAATTATACTATAAACTTTATTATCTTTATTATAAGCATAATATTTTTCTTCTGAGTCAAATTCTTCTGTAGCAATTTTATAAATTTCGCTACCATTTTCATCAACTTTATCAAATAAATAATATTTATTTAGCTCATATTTAGCCTCAGCTAAATCTATTTCTTCGTATTTGCCCATTGAAGGAATTTCATATAAAGTCCCATCAAAATCAATACTGCAATCTAAGCAAGTACTCCACACCCAACTTACAGCATCTTCCCAATTTGACATTAGTGCAAGAAGTAATTCACGAGAAGTATTTCTATTTTTCATATCAAATATAATAGGATCTTGTCCTGGATTAGTAATAGTCCATTGTTTATGTTCTGTTCCAGTAGATTCGTCAACAATATTTTCTGATTTTAATCTATTTGGAACTGTATTTTTTATTTCATCAGTAAATTCAATTATTTTATTTGTGTCTGTGGCTTCAGCAGAAACGCAATTAAATAATTTATCTGCAATTAAATCATCATTAGAATTATATCTAACTTCAAAAGAATCAGCGACCATTGGAGCTCCACCAGAAGTCAAATAACCTGTTGGATTATTATCATCCATTAACGGAGGTCTAAAAGACAATTTATATCTATTCCAAGGGTCACGAAAAGAACAATAAGTTCTTGAGTTATTCTAAAATTCCCAGCATTCAGCAATATCTCTTACTTTTGGAGTTCCTTCAATTTGATTCTATAAAACTTTTTTATTTGGTTTAAACCCAAAACATTCGTCAGAACCTTTATCTAATAACATATTATATTTTCCGATATAAATAATGTCATTTTCACTGTATTCATTATCATCAGTTGAAGGCCAATGGAAAGCTAAAACCGGGTATCCTTTTATAGAAGTTCTATAGTCATCAATATCTCCATATAAATCATATTTATCAAAAGAATCCTAATAATCTTCTACTGGATGTTTAGAATAAGTTTCGTTAACTAAATTGGCGAATCCTCTATTATAATCTCCAGAAGATTCCATAAAGTCAATCTTTAAAGTAAATTTAGTAGTACCAACAGTATTATTATCCATATAGAAAAATTCAAGATAACTTTTACTTTTTGTGTTTAAACTATCACTATCTTCCTCTTCTTTATAAATAGATTCGAAAGGTCCTCTATTCATAAACATAGCTTCTTTACATTTAGCCTTATAATTACGTCTTGGATAATTACGCGAAGAAGTTCCCTAAACCTAAAAGGTTGCTCCATCAAAAAGCGTTATAAAACTAGGGCAATGATGTAAATAATAATTCTACACCGCAGTATATTTTACTTCATTAGTTTCATCATCTATTACCGGTTTCCAACCTTCTTTTTCAACTATTTTATCAAGTTCGCCCTTAGCATAAGCAGTATCTAACGGAACATTTACAAATTCCATTGTTCCTTTTTGAGCACCATTATCTTTAGAATACGGGAGTCTATTATCAGTGCTTTCACTGTTATTTTTAGTAGTTTTTAAAATAATATATGGCATCAATGGTTTATCAGCATGCTCAGTATTGTAATCAAGCATTTTACGATAAGAGAAAACATAATCATTTAAAATAGTATTATAGTCATATAAATCTTTCTAATCCCATTGATCGATATCTTTTTTATCAAAAGCATAATTCTAAACTACATCAGGAATAGTTAAGCTAGCATCATAAACTCTAATACTATAAATATCAATATCACAAGTATTAGACATAAATTTAATAGTATCAGAATCAATAGTCCAAGCAGAACTACCAGAACGACGAGCCACACTTGTCAATACTCCATTTAAGAAAATTTCTAATAATTTAGAATCTCCACCTGTATTACTAGGTTTAGAACTTGTATAAACAAATGTTAAATATAACATTTCATCTTCTACGAAATCTACTGAAACAGTTTCTTCACCGCCATTAGCAGTAAATGTAGCATCTTGTGGACTAAAATAAATGCCTAAAGGACTTTTTAAAGATCCATAAGCACAAACAAGATTATTTAAATTAAAATCTTGATCTAAGCCATTATAAGTTAATTCATCGTAACTTGGAGCTTCTGGATGTTCTGGCAAATATTTTTTTGTTAAAAATTCATCATAATTAACATAAGTGGTCTAACCTTTAAATGCCTCCCAAGCATCTTTATCAGTCCAAGACTTTCCAGATTCATCACTTGCTTTATATCGTGTATATTTAGTAATTACTTTAGAATAATTTTGTGGATTTCTAATTTTAAATTGAATTTCAATACTATGCGTAGGAGTAGAAGAACTATTATCAAAAGATAACTATCCAATAGGGATAGAAACTTCAGCACCATTACTGACTCTTAAACAAGTAGTATTATTATCATCAAAAACCCAACCATTATTATACCAATTAAAGTTTTTAAATTTCGCATATTTACCATTAATTTCTAATGTTTCACGACTTAATTTACTTTCAGAATTAGAACGCCCAGTAGCGACAAAATTAACTTTTAAGTCATTACTTCTAGCCAATTCCATATTTCTTAATGGATCTATTTTAATTGTAAAAGTAAAATTACGAGAATAATCATATGGTTCAGTTCCCACTTTAATTGTATAATAAGAACTATCATTAACAGAAAGATTAGTAATTTCCCAATATTGCCATTCATTCTAATCAGTAACTTCACGAGTACTTAATAAAACACCATTTTTATATAAACTAACTTTCGCGGTCGTTACATTAGGATCATACACCCTAAAAGGAATCTTAATCGTTTCATAAGTATAATACTCAGTTTTAAAATCACCAGTCCAAATTAAGGGAGTTTTACTACTTCTATCTAAAATAACAATTTCTTTCTCAATAAAATCAGTACCATTCCCTTTTTCACCACTATTAACTAAATAAAGTTTAGCTTTAATAGTATGCTCTCCGTGAAGGAAATAATTTGCTAAAGTCATTGTAGAATCATTATTATTGTTTAAAATAACAGTATTTTTTGTTATAGTAATACTATCTTCATTTCTAGTATTAGTACTACTATATTCTTTATCTAAAACTAAATAATTATCAAAATAAACTTCAATAGCACTATTTACTTTATCAGACATTAACCAAGTAACATTAATTTGACCATTATCAAAAGGTAAATCATTATTAAATTTACTTTCTTGCCATTGAAGAGCTAATTCATGTGTAGTTACAAATTGAGTTTTCTTAGTGGTAGAAAAATGGTTATTAATAGGATCACTATTTTTACTAACAATAAACTCAATTTCATGCGTAGAAGAATTTCTTAAATAAGCAGAAATATCAGTAGTAATTGGCTTATTATGCTGATAAGTTTTTGCTTCACTGTAAATATCTTCCCAAGAACCATCACTCTTTTTCTATCTAATAGTCAAAGTGCCTTCAACAGAATCAAGAACCGGTTCTCCATTTATTGTTCTACATTTTACAAGCGCGATTACACTCACTGATTCACCATTAAGTACATCAGTGGGGCCATCTAAAGTCAAAGAAACAGTACCATTTACTTTAATTTCTTGTTCTTGACTTCCGCCACCTGCCAATAGTTTTTCACAACTCGCGACTTCTTCTTTATCATCATTTAATTTAAATTCTTTAATGCGATAAAATGCTCCATCGCTATTTAAAATTAAATCATTTACATGAGGATTAGAACTTGATAAATTAGATAAACGAATTGAATAGCCAATCGGATTTTCATCCGCATCATAATCAATTCCGACTTCTTTCTCAGTTCCATAAATTACCTAAACGCCGCTTGAGCCTATTGGTATTTTATTTTCAGTCGCTGTATCTAAATAAACTCGTCCTGTATCTGTTGCCACATAAAAATATCCATCAGTTTGCGGATATGCCTTTATTTTTTCTTCTGACCCCTAAACGGGACGAAAATGTATTTTAGACATAATTTACTCCTTTCTATCCTAAAAAAAAATATGGGGAAAGAATATTTCATCTTTCCCCATAAAAACATTCTTCTATATAAAATAGAAAAAATTATAATTATTATTAAATAATATTGCCCTTAGAACTCTCCCCACTCTAACTCAAAACTGACTTTGGCATCATCAGTTTTAGTAGCTGCGGAAACATTAACTTTTAAACTATCACTAGCGAAAACAAGTGGTTTACCTTCAAGATCAGCACCAGCAACTTTAAGAACAGGAATTAAAGTATCAGTACCATTTACGCCATAATCTGCACTAGCAATTTCTTGATGAGTATTCTTTACAGTAAAAGTCTTTTGTGTAGATTTAATTATGTGGCCTTGAGCATCAATCTCAGTTGGTTCATTAATAACAATAGTCTACTCATCAGCATACTCTTGAGAAACGGGAGTATTTACAGTTAAAGAATTACTATGTTTAATAGTAACTTCTTTTACTACTGAACCCTTTTGGGCTTTTACTTCTAATTCAATGCCTTCATCGCCACGAAGGACATAACTTAGAAGTTCTTTAGTAGAACCAAGCTTAATAATAAATCCAGCATTACTGCTATCATCAGCACCTTCGACCTCAGTGACGGGATCATCTGCGGAAGGAACATAAGTCCAACTAACAGTACCAGTAATAACACCATCAACTTCTTCACCAGAAGCGATAATTAAATCACCAGGACGTAAATAATGACCATTCCAAAGAGTATCTTCAGCACCAGTATAAATAAAGGTATTACCTTCAGCAATTTCAGTAATATCAGCACTGTCATAAATAATAGCTCCATCTTTAACTTGGAATCCACCACGGAATACCATAGCATTAACGGCTCTAAGCTAGTTATCAATATCTTGCTTACTATAAACAGGAAGAGTTAAAACACCATTATCAAATTTATAACTACCATCTTTACCCTCTAACACAATCTCAGGATCAATATCAGCAGATAAAGTTGTACTACTATTTTCTCCCTCAACTCCAGGGCCGCTGATAGATGCAGTAAAACCT
>ERZ808286.1114-NODE-1114-length-14253-cov-5.934991_pt1 | contig 14253 bp, 10 predicted proteins | sample MGYA00521276_ERZ808286 | MGnify/ENA primary metagenome ERZ808286 (study PRJEB31516, sample SAMN03275607) | gut metagenome | biome: mammalia-associated habitat; material: feces | host: Papio cynocephalus | place: Kenya | collected 2012-08-01 ... | reverse complement strand
CATACAAAAAATTGGACCTTGATTCCTACTACAGAAAGGGAGTTTACGAACGTTTCACCAAGGTGGCGAGATGCTCCGTGTCCATCACGGACAGAATCGATGTCACCGAACTTTATGAATATTCCAAAAGGACGGACACGAAGTTCTACATCAACTTTCTCTACTTGCTCTCGAAGGTGATGAACTCGCGGGAGGATTACCGGATGGCGTACCTTTGGCAAAGCGACGAAGTCGTCATCTACGACAGCATCAACCCGTGTCAATACGTCTTCAACGAGGCCACCGAGACCTGCACACCGGTGTACACTGAATATCATGATGAATATTCCACCTTCTATGCTGCATGTCAGAAGGACATTGAATATGCCAAATCCCACCCGGAGTTCCATTTCGATCCTGCCGGGCATCCGAACTGGTTCGACGCCTCGTTCGTTCCGTGGATCTCCTACGATTCTCTGAATGTGGAGCTTCCTGACGGTTATCTGTACTATCAGCCGATTGTCAACTGGGGGAAGTTCCGAGAGGAGAATGGCCGAAAGATGATGCCTGTTACCGTCCGTATGAACCATGCGGTCGCTGACGGCTACCTGATCTCAAAGGTCTTCCTGCTGCTCCAGACAGCTATAACGGACTTCTGCGCTTGACGATCAAATACATCTGCTGGCCACTGAGCCTGTCGGAGTGACCATATGACAATGAAATCATGTAAACAATATACCGACACTTCGGCTAGACCTTAGGTCACTGAGCCTGCCGAGACTGGCTGTTTGCGACCACTGGCACGGGAGGATGCCTTTGGGTGGGTTGAGAGGCCGATCCGTGTGTCTGACCCTATTCCCCATTAAAGGGGTCAGCCACAATGACCTGCCTCTGACAGCTGTAAGAAGCACATCCCTGCGCTCGTGGTTTGAAAAGCATAGGTTCGGATGCTTACCAGATGCTTACCTTCTTACCAACTTCATAATAACAATAGAGGCCGTTCCTTTTCGGGAACAGCCTCAATTGTTAGTGTGCTCTGAAATCAGAGTATAAAGAACGATAGTTTACTCTTTGGTAACCACCCAAGCGGTCTTGCCGTTGTAGGTTGTCTGAGTGGACTTGTAGCCAGCGGCGACATAGTTGGTTTTAACACCATCAGCCGTGTTATCGGCAGGATTGAAGCCTACGAAAGTGCCTCCTTTGATATTCATTGTGATTGTTCCTTTGCTGTCATCATCACAATTGATTAAGAATGAAGCATCATCTGTCGCAGATTCAAAAACTCCATCGTTAATTTCCAAGATAGCATTATAATTTTCCCCTGTTGCCACCACATAAACAGCAGGACATGCACTACCTTTTTCACTATCTATTCCACCGATAAAATGCCCGCCGTTTATAACAAGTTTCCCATCACGAAGAATAACGGCAGAGCTCATTCCCTCAATATATTTATCGCCATTCCAACACCCTGCCTTATTTCCTTTTATAGTTAAATTGCCATCGATTACAAGTTCTTTATTCGTTGAATCAAAGACTATCGCCGCTGTAAAACTATTCTTTTTCTCAGGGGCGACGATAGTACCTTCTCCACTAATTACACCACCTTTATTCATATATGACAACGTCATATTATAAGCTCCGGTAAATGTAGAAGACAATGTTGCATCTTTGCTTATATACAATGCCGTTCCATCGGACATTGACAAATTCTTCTCAGTCAAAACTATTGACTCATTTACAAAAATAGATGATCCCGCAGTGTTTGCGCTCTTCAAACTTGCCTCGTCAGTAGCTTCGGTAGCCTCGACAACCTTGTACCAATCACCGTCCTTAATCACGCCATAACCATCTGCCACGAAGTTCGCGACAGGGTTTTCGGAGTGTGACGCAGCAGGATTGTACTTGTAGAACTCGCCACCTGTTACGGAAACATTTATATCACCACGGGCTTGATCATATTTATTTATCGTCCAATAAACTCCATGCTGTTCTCCACCTATCCATTTTCCTCCTTTTATGTTGAGATCAACATATCCTAATGTCGTTTCATTTTCAAGATAAACGCAGTCAAGTGCACTATAAAAAGTAGCATCCCCTTCTATATTCAGAACAGAGTATGCCTTCATATGGAAAAGATAACTTGTGGTTTTCTGAGAAGGATCTCCAAATGTACCTGAACCTTTGATCGTAAGATGACCACCATCGGACAAAACACCAGTATTAGAGGTTGTAGTCACATTCTTCCCATTCAGATTGATGGTAACTCGATTCTCAGAAAAGAGTTGCAGTTGAGAGACTTCAATATCCTTAAGAATTGTGATTTCCTTAGAATCGTCCTCCGATGCTGATATAGCAGCCTGCAAAGAAGAATACTCCACGCCGTCAAGTGTTGCGACCGCTGCGGCTGAACCGGAGGTCTTGATGCGGACCGCAAGGTTCTTCGTGAGGTTCGCGCTTGCCTTTGTGAACGTGCCAAGCGTGATGGTTGAACCATCCTCGGTGGTGGCCGTGAAAGTCAGTGTCTTCCCGGAAAGATCAACAGGGTTCAATGTGAAGAATCCCCGGAAGGTCTCGCCGGCGGCGAATGAGAGACCGTCACCGTCTTCATCACCAAGGTTCAGTGTGATCTTGCTGTCTTTAGTGTCGCCTGTTATGGTAGAGGTGGTCACATCAAGAGTGCCCTCGGTGACAAACAGTTCCTCGTCCGCGCTGATCGTGACGGAGGTCACATTGTTCGTCGCCTCAGTAAAGGCGTGCTCAAGGACAATCCACGCAACCTGATTCTCAAGATTGAAACTTATGGAGTTCTCACCTTCGGCCTTGGTGGCATGGGCACACGCATAGTCGAAAGACTTCAGGTGCTCGCTGTTGTCGTTGGCTGCCTGTCTTTGGTCCAAGAACGTGACAGGAGCGGAAGTGCTCTGTGTCGCGGCTGGTATCGTGTATGCCGGGAGGCATGCATAATAGTCAACGCCGTCATTCAGGGTAAAGCCATCACTTTCGAGTTTGGTGGACTTCTCCCCTGGGGTCAAGGAATTAAAGGAGGCAGCGTCCTTATTGCCGAAAACCAAAACCTTCTCACCCTCGGCCCAAGTGAAAAGGAGCTTTCCACTATTCCATGACAAACCTCTTGTGTCAACGGACACCGGTTGCTCTATTGTGGCATATACGCCCTCACCTTTCACCTCCGGAATGATTTCCTCTGATGTCTCGGAACATGCCGCCAGCAGCGAAAGGGCGCCAAGGGCGGCAATCATTTGTTTTTCCATATTATTGAATTTTAACAGATTATTCACCAGATCCCCAATCATCTCCTTCTGAATCTTGGCCAGAACCATACACACCACTTCCTTCAAGGATGCTTGCAGACAATGCCAGACTGATCTCCTCGACCTCCGGTCTTACATAGCCACGAACTTCATTAACTTTTCTCATAGAAACTAACTAATTGACCGGAGACTCCTGACCGGCGGTTCAATGACATTGTTTTAGGGAGCAGATACCATAAACGCGGAGTCCAATCCTCAGCCTGTCGCAACCGGCTCAAACTTTAGCGTGCGCCTTCAACGCGGAAGACGCTGACCGTGGTTTAATTGTTTCTAACAATAGCGTAAGATACGCCTATAATATGTGCCCGTATTTTTCCCGGCAGCCGGGTTCGCCGTGGCTGCCGAAAAAATACGGTCACAAAGATATATATATTATATATGCAAGACTTTTTTCAACTATTTACACCTTTGAACTGCAATTTTTTACATGGGATTATTTGACTCGACACTTGTTGGGACGGTCACTTCGACAGGCTCAGTGACCGAAGGAAAAAGCTCAGTGACCGAAGGAAAAAGCTCAGCGACCGATGCAAAAAGGACAGTGACCGAGAAAAAAGATCAGTAACCGAGAAAAAAGGACAGGCTCAGCGGCTGGAATGGTTGGTCGCTGAGCCTGTCAAAGTGACCGAAGATTCACCCCAGCACGACATCCAGAACCATCATCAGGACGAAGCCGATGGCGAATCCGATGGTGCCGATGTTGGAGTGCCGGCCTTCGGAGGCCTCTGGAATGAGTTCTTCCACAACTACATAAAGCATCGCTCCGGCAGCAAAGGCCAGAAAATACGGAAGGATCGGAGTCATCAACGATGCCAGCAATATCACCAGCAAAGCCCCGATAGGCTCGACAATTCCGCTCAGGCTGCCTATCAGGAACGACTTCCTGCGGGTGTTCCCGGCGGCGCGCATAGACATCGAGATGATCGCACCTTCGGGAATATTCTGAATCGCTATTCCGATAGCCGTGGCCATAGCGGCAGCCGGGGCTATTGAGATTCCGTCCTGCAAAGAGCCAGCGATCACCACCCCGACTGCCATCCCTTCAGGAATATTGTGGATAGTCACCGCCAATGCAAGCATGGCCGTCTTCGAGATCTTGGCCTTCAAGCCTTCAGGTTTGTCATCACCTATGTGAAGGTGAGGAGTAAGGTAATCAACCGCAAGCAGGAAACACATTCCGGCCAGAAGACCGACAGCGGCTGGGACAACAGTCCCAACCCCTTCCGCCGCTGACATCTCCATGCTCGGAATCAGCAGAGACCAGACAGAGGCCGCCACCATCACCCCAGACGCAAAACCCAGCAAAGCTTTCTGCAAAAGTGCCGGCATATCCCTTTTCATAAAGAAAACGAACGCTGAACCGATCACCGTCCCCGCAAAAGGTATCAATAAGGTCGCTAACATTGCCCTGTCCATATTCATTGAATCAATTTTACACGACTATTATCTCTCCGGTGTCTGACTGTCTGATCGGCTTTCATATTCATCAAGGGCGGCGGACATCAGATCGCGGCCTTTTGCGGCGATTTCCTCGCCTTTGGCGTAGTCGGGGATAGGACCGTAGGCATCGAAGCTCATGCTCACCAGCACGTCAGGCTTGTAGAGCTGGATAGCCTGTTTTGAGATAGTGTGATTCATCAAGGAGAAAGTCCTTGTCAGGATGGAATAGTAGTTGTCACCCATCGGGACTTTCTCGTCATGGGCTTTCCGCTCTATCCGTTTGGTCTTGCGGTTGATCACACGCAACTCTTTGTAGGCTCTCTGGGCCTCGTCGCCCAACATCCGCACACGGTCGATTAGAGGAAGGTCTTTCCGAAGGGCGAGATCACTGAAAGTGTCCAAAGTGTCGGATTTAAACTCGGAATCCTCTTCATGAGCCTCGTCCAAAGCCTTCAGGTAGTTTGTTATACGTTCGGAATCAATCTGATTGACATCAAATGCCACGAGAATGTCGTGGCCGTTCCGGACAGCCTGGCTGAGAGGCATGGTGTTGACGATTCCGCCGTCAATCAGAGTGTGGTAGCCGTACTTCACCGGGCGGAACAACGAAGGGATCGAAATGGAGGCGCGTATCGCGTCAAACAACTTGCCCTCACTGAACACGACTTCCTCTCCGGTGTAAAGATCCGTCGCCACCGCACGATAAGGAATCCGCAGTTCCTCGATGTTCACGTCAGGGACGACTTTCTTTATCGACTCGATCACCTTATCACCCTTGACAAGATAACTTTTGCTGATGGAAACATCCAAAAGGGAAAGCAACTTGGTGCTGTCCAAGTTGAACAGCCACTCCTTGAAGCCATCCAGACCTCCGGCGGCATAGACTCCACCGACAAGCGAGCCAATCGAGCAGCCTGTCACGGAAGTGATGTTGTAGCCTCTTTTTTCCAGTTCCTCAATAGCACCAATGTAGGCGAAACCTCTCGGTCCGCCGCTTGAAAGCACCAATGCGACATCCTTTGTCATACCCATAACGGTTTAAAGACAATAAAGATAGGAATAAATCTGATTCTTTTCTAAATTTGCGCCCGGTTAGTTAGTAATTTAATATGGTAATGACAGATCAAATCAAGGAACCAGAGATGTCCTTGAAAAGATGGATGGCTTTGGTGGGGCTCACGTTGTCAGCGTTCATATTCAACACTTCAGAGTTCATTCCGATCGCGCTGCTGACAGACATCGGCAATGATTTCGGGCTGACAGAGGCCAAGGCGGGAATGCTGATTTCGGTATATGCCTGGGTAGTGATGGTCTTGTCGCTTCCTCTGATGCTGATGACATCTAAAATGGAAATGCGCAAGCTGCTGCTTGGAGTCATGGCTGTCTTCACCTCATTCCAGGTGATGTCTTTTCTTTCAGTATCGTTTGGTATGCTGTTGTTTTCCAGAATCGGAGTGGCGTGCGCCCATTCGATTTTCTGGTCAATCGTGTCGATCATCGCCGTGAGGATTGTGCCCAATAGTCATAAGTCGATAGCGCTCAGCATGATAGTAACAGGATCGTCAATCGCGATGATTCTCGGCCTGCCGCTCGGAAGGGTTATCGGTCTCAGTGTCGGCTGGAGAATGACATTCCTGAGCATCGGAGTCGTGTCGTTTCTCGTTTTCCTTTATCTGTTCGCATTGTTGCAGAAAGTTCCCAGCGGTGGCGGAATGACGGCACACGATCTTCCTGCAATGCTCAAGAACAAGATTCTTGTCGGGATATTCATCACAATCGCGGCGTTTGCCACCGGTTACTACACTTTCTACAGTTACATCGAGCCATTCCTCCAGCAGATCGGGAAGATGTCCGAGAACCAAATCACAACGACATTGATGCTCTTCGGTTTCGCAGGGATCATCGGAAGTATGCTGTTCTCTAAGTATTTCCCGAAATATAGGTTTAAATTCATCAATCTCACACTTGCGGGGTTGATAGCCGGTGTATTTCTTCTGAGACCGGTCGCTTCAAGCATACCGATCACCATTACTGTCTGCGCACTGATCGGGATGTCAGCGACAGCGTTCAATGTGGCCATGCAGTCTGAGATCATCACGGACACACCACAGTCGCAGACCTCGGTCGCGATGTCAATCTTTTCGGGAATATTCAATTTCGGCATCGGGACGGGAGCATTGATCGGAGGAATGGTCTGCACGCATCTGTCGATTTCGTTCATCGGGATCACCAGCGGACTGATAGTGCTGATGGCACTGGGTTATTGGACGCTCATAGTGGTCAGAAGGTCACTTCGACAGGCTCAGTGACCGAAGACACGTGGTCGCTGAGCCTGTCGAAGCGACAATGATAATTCTTCTGTTTCTCTGGATCAAATTGCGATATGTAACGATTTTATTGTAATTTTGCGGCATGACTGAGACGGACAACACAACAGAGGTTCTGGAAGTCGCTTCGATCGCCGGGCATATCCTGCTTGAGAACGGAGCCGAGATTTCCCGTGTGGAGGACACGATGGAACGGATCGCATCCCACTATGGTGTGGATTCAGGTCATTTTTTCGTCCTCAGCAACGGCATATTCACAACCGGTTCACTCGGTAAGTATGCCAATGTGGAGTTCATCCCCATTCGTGGAATCCAACTCTCGAAAGTAGTGGCGGTCAATCAGCTAAGTTACGAGATCGCTGCCAACAAGCACACCCTTGCTGATGCCAGGCAAAGGCTTGATTCAATAAAGGATGCTCCTGCAAAACCTTCATGGGAACAAATTGCCGGATCAGCTTTCGGAGCCGCTGGGTTCTGTGCTGTGTTCGGTGGAGGTTTCATGGACTGCGCCGCTGATTTCGTGATTGGAGCACTTCTCTATGTTTTCTGCCTCTACGTCAGCGTCTCACTCTCAAAGATAGTCGGAGGCATCTGCAACGCCCTTGTAGCCACAGCCCTCTGCCTCGCATCGTACAGGTTGGGTTTTGGTGACAGTCTCAGCAACATCATAATCGGTGCGGTCATGCCGCTAATCCCTGGAGTTCCGTTCGTGAATGGAGTGAGGGATCTGGCCAATTCGGACTACATCGCCGGGCTGACGAGGCTAACAGATGCCATGCTCGGATTCATCTGCATCGCCCTTGGCGTGAGTATCAGCTTCATAACCGACGGATGGATCTTCGGAGGAATGATAGAACTCAGCGGAATGACCATCAACCCACAGACCGCCGGAATCCTGTGGCAATGCTTAGCCGCTTTCATCGGCACATTAGCCTTCGCGATCCTGTTCGGCGCTCCCCGCAAGCAGTATGTCACAGCAGGTGTCATCGGAGCCATGGGATGGGCCATCTACCTGACGCTCACTCGGTGCTGCAATTCAGGTCCGACAGTAGCGATCATTGCGGCGACCACAATAGTCTGCATCCTTTCACGCTTCGCGGCGGTAAGGGACAAATGCCCAAGCACGGTCTTTCTGCTTTGTGGAATATTCCCCCTCGTCCCCGGGGCCGGAGTCTTCTGGTTCACCTACTACGTCGTCTCCAGCCAGTTCTTCCTCTCGGCCTCCGCCGGATTCACGGCAGTCAAAGCTGCAATAGCTATAGTTCTTGGAATAATCGTGGCGATGGAACTGCCGCAACGACTCTTTTCCAGAAAGAAACGTTAATTGCACCGTCCATCCCCAGTAGTTCTGTACATTACTGAAGTCCGCTTCCTTCCTCGTGTGGCGGAAGCTCTTTTTTCTTGCGAAACACCACTCGCTCGCTCATAAAGAAGTTAAGTCCTCCGGACACGCACAATGCCAGCAGGTTGCACCACACGACATTCCAGCGGAACATTCTCTGGATCAATAGCAGGAAAGCCATCTTGACCAGAAACGCTCCGATACAGGAGAGGTTGTAACCGCCAAGGTGCCGGAAGAACGACCTTCGGCTTCTGCATGACACCCTGTCTTTCCAGATAAAGAAATATGCCACGGCAAAATTGGCCACGGCGGCGCATTCGAAAGAGATCATCGGTGAGACAATGTACTGTCCAACGTATGAGCTGAAAACCCATTTGGATAAGACCCAAAGCACAACCGTGTCCACAATCGTCCCCAGAAGGCTCGACGCGGAAAACTCAACGAATCTCTTGACTAATTTAAGCCACGGTTTGGTCATCACTCTCAGTTTCGGACGGCAAACTTACGTAAAAATCGTGAATTATTTGGATAAATAGCCAATCTATTCAGTAAATTTGTCAATCCATCATCGGCAAAAAAACTTGTTGCCGCAAAGAGGGTTATTAATTATCGGTTAGATATTCAAACGAACGAGCAATGTCAGAAGAAATGAATATAGTCCGTGACCTCGCCGTGATTCTGATCTCGGCCGGAGTTTTCACGATAATATCCAAAGCACTCAAGCAGCCGCTCATAATAGGTTATATCCTCGCCGGTTTCCTTATCGGCCCGAACGTCAGTTTCTTCCCGGGAATATCCAGCGAGGCGACCGTGCACCAATGGTCTGAGATCGGCATCATATTCCTTATGTTCGGTCTCGGTCTTGAGTTCAGTTTCAAGAAGTTGCTGAAAGTCGGAGGAAGTGCCATCGTGACTGCCGCCGTGAAATTCGTCGGAGTCTTCATCATCGGGTTCGTGACGGCTCAAGCCTTGTCGTGGAGCTTTATGGAGAGCGTGTTTCTCGGTGGACTTCTGTCGATGTCATCCACGATGGTTGTGCTGAAATCCTACGATGACCTTGGTCTGAAGAACAAGCCTTACGCTGGAGTCGTGTTCGGAACGCTGGTTGTCGAAGACCTGATTGCAATTCTGTTGATGGTGCTGCTCTCCACGATGGCCGTCTCGCAGTCCTTCGCCGGCAAGGAACTGATAATGAACATCGCCAAGCTGGTTTTCTTCCTGATTTTGTGGTTCCTTGTCGGAATCTATGTCATCCCTACCCTGCTGAAAAAGGCCAAGAAATATCTCAACGATGAAATTCTTCTCATTGTCAGCATCGGACTCTGTTTCGGAATGGTCGCTCTGGCAACATCCGTCGGATTCTCATCAGCCCTGGGTGCTTTCGTCATGGGTTCGATTCTCGCGGAGACAACTGAGAGCGAGCATATCGATCACATTGTCGAGCCTATAAAGAATCTGTTCGGAGCGATATTCTTTGTCTCCGTCGGAATGATGGTCGCCCCGTCGGTGATCATAGAGCATTGGGCCATCATACTCCTGATCGCCGTGATCGTCATCATCAGCCACATCTTCTTCGCCGGGGCGGGCATAATCCTGACAGGCAATGGTTTGAACAATGCTGTCCACACAGGCTTCAGCCTTGCTCAACTCGGAGAATTCGGCTTCATCATAGCTGGTGTCGGCTGCACACTCGGCGTGATGCGAGACTTCATCTATCCAGTCATTATCGCCGTGTCCGTCATCACGACATTCACCACCCCTTTCATGATAAAACTTGCCGATCCGTGCTATAATCTGCTGAGCAAAAGGCTTCCTGCATCCTGGATCAACAGGCTTCAGCAGACAAACGACTCCGGCAAGCAGACGGCTGCTGAGCATAACGAATGGAAAACTCTGCTGAACGCATACTTCACACGCATAGTGCTCTACGGTGTGATTCTCATTGCGATCTACATCGGTTCGAAACTCTACCTCAGGCCTGCGGTCGAAAAACTTCTCCCGGAGCTGAGTGCCACTATTCATAAGATTATCGAAGTGGGGATTACCCTTGCCGTGATGATTCCGTTCCTGTTCGGTCTCGGAGTGCATTCGGGTTCCATCAGCAAGTCCGCGCCTAAACTCCTAAAAGAGAAACCAAGCAACATCTGGCCGCTCATGGGACTGATCTTCGCCCGTTCCTTCCTTGCCGTCGGAATTGTCCTCGCAGTGTTGTCGTCTTATTTTCACCTTGCCGGTTGGACGGTCCTCGCCATCTTTTTCGCCGGAGTAATCTTCACGCTCTTCGCCCGCAGATCGATCCACAAGTATTCCGCCTTGGAGATGAGATTCCTGTCAAATTACAACGAGAAAGAGGAAAGCGAGCGGCGCAGCAAGCCTGTGGCCTCATCCGTCAGTCAGAACCTTGCTGACTACGATGTCCATACTGAAATCCTGACTGTCGCCCAAAATTCCGTATATGCAGGCAAACCTCTGAAGGACATCCCTTTTAGGGCGAAGACAGGCGCGAACATCATCAAGATCACAAGAGGTTCAATGAATATGATTGTTCCATCCGGTGATGTGATGCTGTTTCCTGGCGACCAGATGCTGGCCGTTGGCACTTCCGCCCAACTGGAATCTTTAAGGAATATGATTGCTTCAGCGGTTGCGATAGAAGCAACAGATTCGGGCTCTGCATTCAAAATCGAGCCTGAGACCCTGACGGCAGATTCTTTCCTGACCGGCAAGACTTTGCGAGACACGAATCTCAGAAAGTATCACTGTATGGTCATAAGCGTGCTCCATGATTCACAGTTCATAACAAACCCAGAACCTGATTTCAGATTCCAGGAATGTGACACAGTCTGGATCGCAGGCAATGTGAGCGAACTGGAAACAGTTTAGAATTTGATGTATTCAGAGTTCAGATAAGGTTTGAGTTCAGCCCACGGGACAGTGACTTTGATTATTCCTTCAGCATAGCTGGCAATCTCGTAAGGCTGGAAGAACCAGGTGACGCCTTCAATAGAGACTCCGCACTTTCCGTTAGGCACCATTCCATCCTGGAACATCGTCTCGAACGTGTCACTCCCCTGTTCTGACTCAAGGCGATCCTTGATCAGACCCGTAACCGGAGCGACATAGCCCGGCAGGAACAAATCGTTCTCTGTCACGATTTCACCGTTCTTGATGTTAATGATATAAGGTATGGAGTAATACATTCCGTGAGCCCCTCCCGTGTAGCTTTCGCTGAGCACCTGATAGGTCAGAAGATTCATAAATTCATCCCCGAACGCACCGACCGTCCTATAGTACCAGTTACAGAATGTAGCTGGGTCCCAATAATCATCGCTCTCATTTTCATTGGAATAAGCAAGATATTCCTCATAACTCTGCCCTGCGTCCTTCTGGTAGCCCGCGATCAAGGTGTCTGAAACAGCATCCGACGCCTCCTCGACCGTCAGCCCGGCATATTCCTCCCCGAAGCAGCTTCTGACAATCGCGTCGTTGATCTTATTGCGAAGCGCCCTCCCCCCTTTGAAAGATTTGTAATACTCAATGGAATGGTTGATTTGCACCGACGCCGAGTCATCCTGCACCAACGTCTGTTCGTAATTGTTCTCGTAAGTAGCGACCTCCGTCTCCCTCTCCACGCAAGAGACCACCCCCAAGGCAAGCGTTCCCGCCACCGCCCAAACTGTCAGAATCCTGTTTTTCATAAAACAATCGTCATTTGATTTCGGACAAATATAGGCAATAATCCGATGACACGTATGAATATTTTATCTAAGATTCTCCAGTTATTCTGATTATGATTGCTAAATTTGCCAACAATTATGGAAAAGAACGAACTTACAAGACGAAGGATGAACGGGTGGCTGGCGCTTAGTCCGCTGGCGGTGTTTCTGGTGACTTATCTGGTGTCGTCGCTGGTGGCGCACGACTTTTACAAGGTGCCGGTGGCGTCGGCGTTTCTGATCGCGTCGGTCTATGCGATGCTGATCACGAAAGGCACGGTGAATGAAAGAATCAGCATATTCTCTGGCGGGGCTGGTAACAAAAACGTCCTGCTGATGATTTGGATATTCGTGATGGCAGGAGCGTTCGCCACAACTGCAAAGGCTATCGGCAGCGTGGAGGCGACTGTCAATCTTACCCTTACGATTCTGCCGGGGAAATGGCTGCTTGCGGGGCTGTTCCTTGCGTCCTGCTTTATCTCCATGTCAATCGGAACAAGTGTCGGAACGGTGGTGGCTCTGGTGCCGATCGCCTCTGGAATCGCCTCACAGTCAGGGTTGTCCTTGGCGATGGTGACCGGTCTGATTGTCGGAGGAGCGTTCTTCGGGGATAATCTGTCGTTCATATCTGACACGACGATTGCTTCGACCACATCCCAAGGCTGCTCGATGTCTGACAAGTTCAAAGCCAACATCTGGATCTGCGGACCTGCAGCGCTGATTGTCACGACAATCTACCTTATCATCGGACTCAACCACGGAGCCACTCCCGAAATCGGGGAGATTGAATATGTCAAACTCATTCCCTACCTGTCTGTCATCGTGCTGGCACTGTGCGGCCTAAACGTCCTGCTTGTTCTCGGAATCGGTCTGCTGCTCAGCGCGGTGATAGGATTCATGGACGGAATGACATGGATCGGGTTTCTGGGAAGTGTGGGCGATGGAATCTCCGGAATGGGAGAACTGATCATCGTGACCATGCTTTCTGGAGGAATGCTTGAACTGATCCGGCACAACGGAGGTATTGATTTTATCATCAATGGCTTGACAAAAGGCATCAAAGGTAAGAGAGGTGCGGAGTTCAGCATCGCAGGGCTGGTCGGCCTGTCGAATTTATGCACGGCCAACAACACGATCGCCATTCTGACGACCGGGGACATCGCCCTCGACATCACCAAGAAGTTCGGACTTGACCCGAGGAAATCCGCCAGCCTTCTGGACACATTCTCCTGTGTTGTCCAGGGCATCATCCCCTACGGTGCGCAACTGCTCATGGCATCCGGGTTCGCAGGAATCTCGGCGGCGGCCATCATCCCGTGCCTCTACTACCCGTTCGTGCTATGTGCTGTGGCATTCCTTTCAATCATATTCAGACTTCCTAAACGCTACTCATAATGGACAGGACAGCAAAAGTGACTTTCGTGACTCTGGTTGGCTCTATTGTCAACATCATCTTGACGGTCTTCAAGATCATCGCAGGAGTGCTCGGACGTTCCACAGCGATGATAGCAGACGGAACCCATTCACTGTCAGACCTTTTGAGCGACATCGTCGTGATTGTTTTTGTCAAGATCTCCGCTAAAGGAAGAGACAAGGACCACGACTACGGACACGGAAAGTTCGAGACGTTCGCCACACTGATCATCAGCCTGATGCTTATCGTAGTGGCAGTTAATCTGATGTCTGGAGGGATAAGCAAGATCCGCCTGATACTGGACGGAGGAGAAGTCAGTTCGCCCGGGATGATCGCCCTTTGGGCCGCGGTGGCGTCTATCGTTCTGAAGGAGATTCTATACCATTACACCATAATTCAGGGAAAAGCCCTTAACAGTCCGATGATGATCGCCAACGCCTGGCATCACCGTTCGGACGCTTTCTCGTCCATCGGATCCCTGCTCGGAATCGGAGGAGCAATATTCCTTGGAGACAAGTTTGTCATTCTGGATCCCATCACAGGATGCGTCATCAGCATATTCATTCTTGTGATGGCGGTGAAGATGTCCGTGCCGGCGATAAAGGAGCTGCTGGACGTGTCACTGCCGGACGAGGTCGAGCAAGAAATCGAGACGACAGCCAAGTCCATACCGGGAGTCATTGACCTTCACGAACTTAAAACA